>Ga0210059_1007172_pt1 | contig 17754 bp, 15 predicted proteins | sample Ectturendosymbi2_FD_188042 | JGI IMG/M metagenome (GOLD analysis project Ga0210059, IMG submission 188042) | Ecteinascidia turbinata endosymbiont from Florida, USA - Sample 2 (SPAdes) (version 2) | ecosystem: Host-associated > Tunicates > Ascidians > Unclassified | place: Key West, Florida... | reverse complement strand
CAAAACCTAAACCCAAAACCTAAACCCAAAACCTAAACCCAAAACCTAAACCCAAAACCTAAACCCAAAACCTAAACCCAAAACCTAAACCCAAAACCTAAACCCAAAACCTAAACCCAAAACCTAATCCCAAAAGCTAAACCTAAAATTCAAACCTAAAACTTAAACCCAAAAGTTGAACCTAAAACCTAAACCAAAAAGCTGAACCCATCATTCAAATCTAAAGCTTATACCCAAAAGTTGAACCTACAACCGAAACCTAATCCGTAAATCTAAACCCTAAAAGTAAAACCGAAACCGAAACATAAACATACACCCTAAACGTAAACCCTAACCCAAAACTTTTTGAAAAGTACATTATAAGCCGTCCTATCAAAGGTGTAACCTCTACAAGCTAAGCCAAAGGAAATGGTGAGAGCAGAACCAAGGAACAATTGCACAGCAGGTACAGACACTAACCACTCGACTATGTTCACGTTTCTACTATAACTCAACGTCAAATTTGAACAAAGGTGGATCCAGTTCGAATTGCAAAATAGTCCCAGCAGAGTTTTTGTGTTTGATGGCAAAGTACACTACCACTTAGAAAACCTGCGGAATCGGATCACAACCAATATTTTTTGATATTTTCAGAATAATCACATTGAAACAACAAAAATTTACTCAGTCCAATCCAGTCCTGATCCGCCAATTTTTAAAAACATTGCAGTCCGATCCAGTCTTGATCCAGTCAAAATTGGCTTCAGTCCTGATCCAGTCCTGTCTGTGCTCATCTCTGGTGTACAGGATCCGGATTTTGGAGTCCAATCTTGCCGGATATTGGGAATTTTTTGGATTTGGATTGGGTATCGTTTTCTTTTCAACCCGATCCGGAAACCGATTATCCAAATGAAATAAATTGTGACCATAGAAAAAACTTGAAATGGATTTATAGTTTTATGAAGAAAAAATACACTATTTCCAAAGGATATTGGTGAAAATTTATTTTTCTCTATTCTCTCGGTTCAATGCAATATTTCCTGCCGCTCGGGATTCTAACTTTGACGCTGAGGAAGAGGACATCTCAATTTTCAAGCAACATGTACTGTATTACCGTACTTTTTTATGTTTCGGCCCTGTACTGGTATATAGGTATGTGCAGGACCTAACATATGGAGGTTTTAGGTGCAGTAATTAATAGAGTGGGTTCTTACGTACACCAAGGCTGATTATCACAAAAGCTAGGTTTGCTTACCTCGCCTAATTGTTACCCGGAAGTCAACACACGAGTATATTTTGGTAATTCACTTTAAAACAAAACTGTAAGCAATTCATTAAACGCAAAATACGTTCTTCTCGGACGAGATTAGTAATTTATCATAAACTAATTATTTCTACTATCAATAATTTATGTAAGTCAGGTATGTACTTTCCACGATGGGTGAAAGCAAGGAATCGATCAGCAAATTTTTAATAGGAAATCAATTTCACGTAAAATTACGCATCTTCAGTCCTGAAAATTGCAAGCAAAGCTTACGGGTGAAAAGTTGAAAGGTTGAAGTAACAGCAGAGAAAAAATAAACTCAAGACTAGCATCAAAATTTCGTAACACAAGCTCATAAATCATAGCATCTTAACAAACTGACTGACGTCAAAAATACTAGTGGCGACAAAAAAAACTGACTCATGTAATAAGTGTTTACTCAAAAAATACGTTTACTTAAATCAATAAAAGACTGACATCTAACTAGTTGATGCTAAGTCAGGTAGTGTACCTCTTATGTAACGTGTCCATTTCCGTAGCATTCGTACACCGATGGTTATTATGTAGACCAAACGTACAGAGCAATACGTTCATTTGTAGATCAATCGTTTAGAATATAAGTTCAGGCGTAGAACATAGCGGACAGATCATTCGTACAGTTGTTCAATCGTACACTGGAGATATTCTTCTTGAGACTACCACGGGTAGTCTCTTTAGTTGTAGCGATGGAGTTCTTCGCGTCTACTACGGGTAAACTCTCTCTGACTTGATGGGCGTTTCCAATCTGTACTTATACTGTCGAAGGGTCTTTCGTCTATGCTTCGCTCCAGGAAAAAGAGTAATTTCATGGTTTACTCTTTATGACTACTGTTCCAAACAGGCTTGGCGTGAAGACTAATTTCTTTAAGTAGACCAAACGTACAGAACAATACTTTCATTTGTAGATCAATCGTTCAGAATATAAGTTCAGGCGTAGAACATAGCGGACAGATCATTCGTACAGTTGTTCAATCGTACACTGGAGATATTCTTCTTGAGACTACCACGGGTAGTCTCTTTAGTTGTAGCGATGGAGTTCTTGGCGTCTACTACGGGTAAACTCTCTCTGACTTGATGGGCGTTTCCAATCTGTACTTATACTGTCGAAGGGTGTTTCGTCTATGCTTCGCTCCAGGAAAAAGAGAAATTTCATGGTTTACTCTTTATGACTACTGTTCCAAACAGTCTTGGCGCGAAGACTAATTTCTTAGTTCATTTTTTATGGCTGTTGTTCCAGACTGTTCTGGCGCGAACTTCGGTGCAAGGCATACCACCTTATTTGGCTCTGGTGAGATATCCTCCTGTGACAGGCTCGCAAGGTGTACTACCTTATTTGGTTCTGGTGAGATTGCTCCTAAGACAGGTTCGCAAGGTGTACCACCTATCATGGCCTTTGTATGGATTGTTCACGTAACAGCCTTGTGACTTGGCTTATGCCTAGGGTCAGTGGCGTAGCTAAGGGGGGGCGGGGGGAGGTCCGACCCTGGTGGCACTTTTATTGGGGCGGCACTATGGGCTATGGTGCTGTAGGCTATAAACCTGCAAAGGCTGTATTGAAATAAAAGTGGTTTTAATGTCGGGACACTACTCGCAGTTGAAGGACGCTTCTGATTTTGAGTAATTTAAAATATGGCATTGCGATTGTTATCTTAGCCACAACAATAAACAATCGTATATCAAAGATGTTGTATCAATAGGCTTTTTTTACATGAAGCTGCAACACGCTTATCAACTTACTTGATGTCAAATTTTGCTGATTCACTACACCGTTGATTGGTCGAGTGTCAGGTCGTTGTTAACGTTTGATCGTAGTCTATATATGACGTTATAGAACTTAGTAGGAGCATGGTGGATGACTGTGGGCAAACGTGTGGCTGTGGTGAGCTCTAAGCTTTTGTAAAAGCTCTTAAGTTTTGTACCTGCGAGTAAAATCGCATTGTTGGGTCTGAAAATCATTTCTGTATAAATTTAATTAATATGTAGTTGGATTTGTGCTCGTCAAAATAGATTTCCGTGTGTATGGAAATATATGATCTAGCTCAGTATTCTTCAACATGGGGTTCCGCGGAACCCTAGTGTTCCGCAAAACATGTACCGTATTTTCGGGACCATAAGGCGCACCGGATTATAAAGCGCATTAGGCGCACCGGATTATAAAGCGCATTAAATGAAGCAAAACTGAGATAAGCCAAACTGTATTTACCTCTTTCCCAATAAATCCCGAGTTCCTGAGTCGCCACTGGGAGTTTAATCTTTCACATATGCCTAATCCGCTAGACACGAATAGAATAAAATAAAAGTTGTGCGCATGTTTGATTCGGTGTGCGCCAATGTAGCCAGGAGCCCCCGCACCGCAGAGTAATACGATCTGTGGTGGGCTATGTGCTAGCTACTCTCGGTTGTTGCTCATTGCAATTGTTGTTGGTTTATTACTAAACACGGTGATATGTCTACAAAAAATCATAACTAACAATCAAACAAATAGCACCGTTTACTACATAAAATTGGTTCTAGATGAGAAAGCACAACCAGGTTCATACATTAGGCGCACCACATGATAAGGCGCACTTTCAATTTTTGAGAAAATTAAAGGATTTTAAGTGAACCTTGTGGTCCGAAAAATACGGTAGTGGGGTTACGTGAGTTTTAAGGGTTCCGTGAGGGTTCCTCGTTTTTTTAGGGGAAATGATTTCTTGCTCAGTATGTTGATGCGTCATTATGAAAATTTTTAAATCACCGTGCTGCATTCAGATTCCAAATAGGCCAGTTAGTTGTACACGAGGTTGAGTGCAGTTGATAGCCGGAAAAGAAATATAGATAGTTTTTGCGTCGCTTGTTGTTCATTGTTGTGCAATTAAAGAACGTTATTGTTGCATCACAGTTATTCGATGTGGCCGAAGTACAGTTCACAGTATAGGAAGAAGGCCCCTTGAAGTTTTGCAATTTATTCAAACCTTGGGAACTCTGTTCCAGTAAAATATAGTAATAATGCTGCGGATTTTCGTCACAATTGCGGTTATTGTTGCTACCTGTGAGAGGAGTTTTTCGAAACTATAACTGATCAAGAATTACTTAAGACCTAGTATGAGCGCCTTGCGGTTGAGAAATCTTGCTGTACTGTCTATAGATCAACAATTGACAGATAAAATAAATTTTGCCATTGCCATTGAAGAATTTGCCAACACAAAGGCAAGAAAAGTTAGTGTGTATAAAATTGTAGTTTTCGTTTCACAAATAAAGATGGTCTTAATTTCTTACACTTTTTTACTATTTTTCCCTATACATGTATGTCATTTTTGCTTTTTGTTTAACTGTTGCTTACAATGTTTGAGTTTGTGTGTGTGTATTTAAAGCATACCATATTTGAGCATGTGAGAGCACTGTAATATTATAATGGTGCACAACTAGTTAATATATATACCAAGCTTTAAGAGCCAGCAATATGTATTTTTATGGGCTTGGGGGCGGCAAACTCAAGGACCGCCCCGGGCAGCCCACACTCTAGCTACGCCACTGCCTGGGGTTGACGTGTTCTTGGAGCTTCACTCTTAATTTTATCGTTTCAGCCCTTGTCTGCATGCAAGCTGGGCTTTTCCAGTTTGGTTAATTTGCATCCAAATTTTTACACAACCTGTTGTGCTTCTGTGTTCTGCATTCGTTTGCTCTGCATTGGTTCTACATTTTCCAATACATTAATTACTGCGGTTGCTTTTCTCATTTTTATGGTGTTCTTGCTTTGTTTTGTTCCATGCTAATTGTCTCATATGCAGGCCTATTGTCTGTCATGTCTCATGTGTCATAATCCATTCAACTTTCATTCCATTGTTGTGTATACAAAGTGGCCACAACAACTGTAATTTGGAACTGTGTGAAGATGAAAATGATTCTATTGCTTTGTTATGGCGCAGCCCGTCGTTGTTCAGACGAATCTTGTTTCATCTTTGAAATGCATTTGCTAGTAGATCATAGTAAAATAATGGTGAATAAGGAATTACTAAATTTATTTTTTCAGCGTTGAAGTTGAACCAAGTACGAGTTTCTGTCTGAACAGCGTAGCTGACTAGTAGTCTCGAAGTGGCTTCTTTACCTAAAAATGAATAATGAGCATGGTGAAAATGTATTGACTTCTTGGAATTGGAAGTCAGTTTTGGAAGAGGTTGAAAAGAAAAAGAGATTTAGGTCAACATTGAATGAGTGATTCATTGCATTGCTAAATAATTAACACTGTGGCCATAAAATTTTTGTTCTCTCTTTGTCACTGTTGAATTAGCGTACAATACAATAGCTGTTGTTATTCTTATTCCAAGTAGTCCAGCAGGTGCACACATTTAGGCTAGTTGTAGCGGTAGGCTATTGTTTGCTTTGGATATCCATTAGAGCATATGAGAATTGCGCACAACTATAACATCCAGTACAATTTAGAAAAAGATTTGTGCATTTCTTGTCAACATCTAGCCTATCATGATCCGATTGTGGTGGGTAGTTAGCCATGGCATTTTAAGACAAAATAAGTTCGTTGGCAGTGTCTATTTTGCTTCATCAGGCAAAAACACTTCTGCAGATTTCTGCCTTTTAACTGAACATGAATTGGTGCAAATGGTGATATGAGAAGTTCGGAATGCATGGCCTGCATAGTTAACCATGACGTCTGTAACAGCTCAGTTTATGGACGCGTGCTGTCATCGTTTTAGTGCGGACAAGCTTTTAGTGACTTTTTATTGTCTTCAATGTGTGAACTGTAGGCAAAACCTAACACTTACCTCAATCTCAAACCTTAGCCCTTGTCTTTTGTGCATCGTAGCCGACTTGTCATGCGACCACTTCAACAACTTTTGTCTGACAAGAGGCAAAATAACCACAGTTTTTGCCTCGACAGGCAAAATAGACAATACCAATTATATTGGCTAATGTGCAATTGATTGAACGGTTTCGGATTTGGATTGGATATCGGCGTCCATAATTTTATATTTTCGGATATGGATTAGATATGCAGTCGATGAAAAATTTTCGGATTGGATCAGGATTGCAAAATTTCCATATCCGTACACCACTGTTGCCTACGCGCAACAAACAAAACCTTCCGTGTGTTTCGTGGAGCCTCAGGATTTCTGTATTTTCTTGTAATTCCTCTATCACCTCCAACATACAGACGACCTGTGCAAGCCAAGCATACAAAAAGTGAATATACATAACTGGCAAAACACCAACCGTCGAATCCTGCTATACGAAACCGGATAAGGATTCAAAAATGTTGAAACAGGAATGGAGCCGAAGTCCGAAAATGTGAGTGGGAGTCTGAAATCGGAGTCTGAAAATGTGACCAGCTAACACCCACTAACTAGTGGGTGTTTGTTGGTACACCCAGTCAATACTGAAAAGGAACAAACGAACACTTCTTTTTCATCGTTTGAGCCAGATCTTGTAATCCACTGCCAGGCCACACTAGATCTCAGGGCAAGTGCTGAGCAACCTCTACCCAGCCTGTTCCAAAGACAATAGCACGGGCAGCAGTGGTTGCTCTCATTACGACAGGTTTGGCAAGCATTTCAGGAAATGCCGCAACAGAAAACAGGGTGGGCCATTTGAAGGCACCTTTCATCCTCTCCAAACACTGAAACAAGGCAAAAGCAAGGAACTGCGTTCGATCATCGACATACAGAAACACTACAAAATAGGAAAAATATTAATATTGATAAAAAGCATTAGTAAATTGAAGTTTTCGTGTCTGATTGCAAAATCAGATTAAATTAATTAAATGATATCGCATTATGTAAATAAAGGCGCCCCTGTCTTTTCAGCATTTTTAGATATATCCAAGACATTTGACCAAACCAACCATAACCTGCTTCTGTACACAAGACTAATCTAAGCAATTCACCTATGTGTACAATAACATTACAGGTAGTTGGTGTAGGAATTAGCCTACATCCTGGACGTGAAGTGGGTTACTTGTCTTTCAAACCACTTCACTGCAAACACCGGAATAAGTAGCGGTGGAGTTCTGAGTCCACATCCCTAATCCATGCGCTGTTCACTTGATGAGCTTTCAGTGCGACTGTGCAGAGCCAGAGCAGGATGCACTACAGGGAAATATGGTTGTGTATCATCAGGGGTAGCGGAACTGGGGGACTGCATGGGCCTAAGCCCCTCAAATGTTTTCAGGGGAGACCTACATAAGTTTAAGCAACTGCTAGCATTGGGTCCATTGCAAAAGTAAACACTTAATGAAAAAAATTCCGTATTTTTTTGACGTGCAATTGTGCCCCTCATTTTGAAAAAGGTTCCTCCACCACTGCGTATCAGCTACTATTTGCTGATGCGAAAGGCTGGATAACTGCGTGTTTGGCCTCAGCGACTGTGGACTTCAACGTCTTCTGATTATTTGTTGTAGGCCTACTTATGTTGATGAACTTGAAATTTTTTAAACTGTATTAAAGATAAATGATGTAGTTTTTCCTCCTAAAAAGGTTAAAGAACCTGCAATACCAGTTGTTTCCCTGAGTAATATATGTGTTAAGTTTGCCAAACAAGGCAAATATCTGTATTACTCAATGCCTCGCTGAAGAATAACACCGACACGTTGAATCAAGCGAAATTACTTGACCGTATTGTACAGCTAACAAGCTCAGCAGTTTTTTTGTTCAGTGTTCTGCTGCAATTAAAAACAGTCTGTTTCGCGCCTATTGCATTTTAATGTATTCCCATGAATTATAGTGCAGATACACGCAGTCTAATATCAAACGCCTTCGCTCTGCCTACAAGAATGGCTTATAATATTTTGAGTTACATCCATGGTAACGTAAGTGTTCGCCCACATCCAGTGGCGTAGCTAATGGGGGGCGGGGGGGCAATCCGCCCCTGGCGGAACTTTTATGGGGGCTGCACTGTGGGCTATGCTGTAGGCTACAAACCTGCACAGGCTGTATTGAAATAAAAGTGGTTTTAATGTCGGGACATTACACGCAGTTGAAGGACAATTTTGATTTTGAGAAATTTCAACTATGGCATGTGTTATCTTAGCCAAACAATACACAGTCGTGTATCAGGGATTTTCTATAAATAGACTTTTTACATGACGCTGCAACACGCTTATCAACTCACTTGAGTCAAATTTTGCTGATTCATTACATGGTTGGTTGATCGAGTATTGTGAGTGGGAGTCGTCGTTGACGTTTGATCGTAGTCTTTATATGATGTCATAAAACTTAGGACTATGGTGGATGTCTGTGGGCAAACGTGTGGCTGTGGTGAGCTCTAACTAAGCTTTCGTATGTGCTCTTTAAGGTTTGTACCTGCGAGTAAAATCGCATTGTTGGGTCTAAGAAACATTTCTGTGTAAATATAATAGATGTGTAGTTGGATTTGTGCTCGTCAAAATGGATTTCCTTGTGTGTGTAGAAAAGAAATGTAATCCAGCTCAGTATTCTTCAACATGGGGTCCGCGGAACTCTAGTGTTCCGCGAAACATGAAGTGGAGTTACATGAGTTTTAAGGTTTCCGTGAGGGTTCTTCGTTTTCTAGGGGAAAGATTTCTTGCTTCAGGACAGGGGCGGATCCAGAGGGGCAATTAGGGCAATCGCCCCCCTAAAACCAACGAAAGTAACTTTATTCACCATAATTTTGTACAATTAGGAAAACAACATTCGCGTGATATAAAATTATTTTGTAGCCCATTGTTTTGTCACAGCAGTGTTGGGAAGTATACTTCATCTTTCTTACAGTAACGAAGCTATTGTGAGACATGACTACCAAATATTGCTGAAATCGCCCCCCCCTAACCTCACGGCTGGACCCGCCCCTGCTTCAGTATGTTCATGCGCCATTATGAAAATTTTTAGATCACCGTGCTGCATTCAGATTCCAAGTAGGCCAGTTACTTGTACACGAGGTTGAGTGCAGTTAATAGCCGGAAAAGAAATATGGATAGTTTTGGGCCACTTGTTGTTCATTGTTGTGCAATTAAGAAGAACGTTATTGTTGCATCACAGTTATACGATGTTACCGATGTACAGTTCACAGGAGAAAAAGAAGGCCCCCTTGAAGTTTTGCAGTTTATTCAAAAGTATAACCTTGGGAACTCTGTTCCAAATATAGTAATAATGCTGCGGATTTTCCTCAAATTGCTATTAGTGTTGCTACCTGTGAGAGGAGTTTTTCGAAACTAAAACTGATCAAAAATTGTCTTTTAATCTAGCATGAGCACCTTGCGGTTTAGAAATCTTGCCACACTGTCTGTACTGTAGACTAGCAATTGACAGATAAGATAAATTTTGCCATTTCCATTGAAGAATTTGCCAACACAAAGGCAAGAAAAGTTACTGCGTGGAAAATTGTAGTTTTCATTTCACAAATAAAGATGGTCCTAATTTTTACACTTTTTTACTATTTTTCCCTATACATGTATGTCATTTTTGCTTTTTGTTTAACTGTTGCTTACAATGTTTGAGTTTGTGGTGTGTATTTAAAGCAAACCATATTTGAGCGTGTGAGGTTACTGTGATATTATAATGGCGCACAAACTAGTTAATATTACCAAGCTTTAAGAGCCACTCACTGTGCAATACGTATTTTCATGGGCTTCGGGGACGGCAAACTCAAGAGCCGCCCCTGGGTAGCCCACACTCTAGCCACGCCACTGCCCACATCATATCACCTATTTCCTCAGGACATTTGATGCCTTTATTAGAAACAATTTGTAAACTTGTGTTGAACGATGTGCATTCTCATTCAGACTTTTCATCCATTTATTTCAATTGTCTGGTGCTCTTCACAAATCTCCATTTTTTCTACCATTATATAACGCTTATGTATGACCATGGCCGAATGCAGTTTACTTACTGATGCCCTGTTTTAGTGTCCGCTCCTTTTCAGTATCGACTATTCGTACTGTTGCGGCCAGTGTCCCACCTATATGGACAAGTACGTACGGACTGGAACCAGTGCTTTGTAATAGACACAGCGTTTTACGTAACACGTGACTCAATATTCACGCCGTTCGTTGAATGCGTTTTTCTACTCGCCTTTCTGTGCATGTATTTACGATCTCGCGGAACCTTACTTGATCTCTTTTCGTCAGTAGTGCCGTGAGCGAGTTGTCGTCTGCCTGATCCATTAACTGTTTTCTGCGATATGTTAGCTGCTGTATCGTCGTAAAAGACAAGTCGCTGTTTCATAGATGTTTCCGTTGTGCGTCATTAAAACCAGCGCAGAACTCGAGGCAATAAATTTACAGTGTCACCTCTCAACTCCCCTGTCTGTTTCGTGTCTCTAACAGCCGCGAGCCTGAGTAACGCCTTCATCATCGCATAGGATAGCGGGAATCAGATTCACCGCTCGCGCTTGTGTGTTACAGAGTGACACGTCAAGTGTAACGCCTTCATCATCGCATAGGATAGCGGGAATCAGATTCACCGCTCGCGCTTGTGTGTTACAGAGTGACACGTCAAGTGTAACGCCTTCATCATCGCATAGGATAGCGTGAATCAGATTCACAGCTCATGCTTGTGTTACAGAGTGAGAGACAAGTCAACAGTACCATTTAACTCGTACCTGGTGAATCGCTATGTCTAAGCATTTGTGTACGTTTGTGTTCTTTTAACTGATGTAATGTGGACATGGACATCAAAAGGGGGGTTCAGAGTTAATATTTTGGTATTAACTTCATGTTAGAAAAATGTTTTTCTCTTAGTTTTGAATTGGTGAAATGAATTTTCATCACTGTTAAACCCACTGGAAAAATGCTTTTGGCCGCAACCTGGAAAAATCCACCATTGCCCCTCCCCCCCTGGACAAAATCTTTCCGACGCCCATGGATATAGACCTTGTGTCTGAGACAAACGTGTAAAAAAAAAGTTAATCTAACCCTCTAATAACCGCGTTTAAATCAGCTTAAGTTTTTATATACTGTTTTTTTTAAAAAGATGTAAGCAAAAGCAGAAACATTTTTTTCTTATATTAGAAATCATTCCCATTCCCAACCTCACCTGTATTTCTCTACCAGCCAAACGTTTTTTCTCACATCTTACCCTATGAAGAAAAACTCCGATGGTCTGTTACAATTCACTGCAGTAGAGTGAATTCTTATTGGAAAAAGAGGACTCGAGTTGCTTGGAGTGAGTCAGTTCTTGACAATGGAAATGAAATAAACACCTGTGTCTATAATCATAACCGGGCGTTTGTCATATGAGAAAAATGTTTCACATAATGTCTGAGTGCTGCGTCTCGTGTTCATGGCGTTGTAGGCATAATAAAAGTTTGTTTGCCAAATAGTCAAGCTCAGTTTATATCATACTAAAAATATTTATCAATTATGGAACGATTAAAAATGAATTTGCCTTTGATTAGATGATGAAGTTTGTTTCCAGAAGTAATCCGAACAGGCCACGCATAGGCAATTGCTGAAGCCAGCTGACCTGCTCATTTGCAAAGCACTGGAAAGACGATTGCGTCAAAATAACACCTGACGGCAAAATGGTAATCAAAAAGAACCAAAGCGGAGAAGAACCTAGTCACATTGATGAAATCGTAGCGACGTATGTACAGTTGATGAGGCTGTACAATATTTTTCGTCCAAAGCTAAAAGCTTTGCTAAAATTTTATTTTTAACCTGGGACTTAAAACATTTCCTTAACGCAGGTTAGACTACCATTTTTCATTATTAACTCAATCTCTGCATCAACGTATGTTCCTCACAGCTAACCTTTTCTGGCCAACAATTAGCATTTTTTTCGAGGCACCGTTTTATGGCCAAGTGAAAATTTGGCGAATATCCGGAATTACTGAATCGACACGTTCGGGCTTGAGTCCCATCATCAACCTTTCCCATTAGATATAGAGGATGGTCCACGCACCGCAGAGCTTACAGGGATGACGCACCAGAAAGATTAATCAATTCCGTAACTTTTGTATAGTAAAAACTGATTGGTTAGTCCCTTTGATTCATTGACTTATTTATCGCTTCTCCTCACTTATATACTTGTGTTTGCAATAGTATAGCAACCATGGATGTCGGAAAGATTTTTTCTAGAGGATGGCCGATAGTGGATATTTCCAGAGGTAGCCAAAAGATTATTCCCGCGGCGGGCAAAAATGGTAATATTTCATTTTCCCATATCGAAACTGAGAAAAAAACGTTCTTTGCTAAACACTTAACAGCAATATATCAAATTTTAAAATCCAGGGAGACCAAGGCCCCTCTTGCCACTCCCTACCGACGCCCATAATAGCAGCGATGTGACAGTTTAACAAATGGTTCTCAAATTTTTTTTCTCTTTGTTTTCGACTTAAAACAGTTTTTATTTTTTACTGCTGTAAATCGTAGACGATCAGATTTCTTCGTGATGTGACCTGCACGGGGCAAGCCATCGGGTAAAACCTTAAACCTGTTCATTGTTCTATTTTTCCATTTAATCGCATTAACTTCGTCAGAAAGTTCAGAATTTAGAATTGAATGTTCAGAATAGCGTTATTTGGAATAGAAAAGAGTTTTCTATCCTTATCTGGCAAGCGCTTGAAGGTTTGCAAGGATCGTACTTTTTGAACTGCCCTGTCAGGATCGCACAAACAATAATACTTGAAATGAGTTGCTGGATGACTCTTTCGACAAACTCCACACGCAGCAAGCCTACGCAAGCGAGTAGGAACCGTCCCACTGCCGCGCCAAGCCAAACAGCGAAAATCATTAAATTTACGGTCACGTGGGGTGTCGAGTTTTTGTCGCGCGGCAACCACCCACCCTTTCCTTTTTCCAGAGGAAATTCACGGTCATGAGCTGACAACCTTTGGCACCAGTGGTGTGGGAGGCTGGGGCGCAGGAGGTGCAAGCGCACGCGCCAAAGTTTTGGTTTGTTGAAAATTTGGGCAAAACCTCTCAAATCTGGGTAAAGTTCCTGAATATCTGGGCAAAAATGGCGCCCAACATTCAGGGCAGCCCTAGCAGATGTAGGGCCCAATGCAAGACCTGGGCGCAGGGCCCAATGCAAAACCTAGGCGCGGGGCCCTTCTGAGGAGTGATTTTATGACATCATCGTGTTCAGTCAACCGTGTTACGATCGTGGTAGAGCGCAGGTATACAGTGCAGCACTAACACGAGAAATGAGCACGTTTGCTAACGTTCGAGAGGAAATTTGCTAGTTCTGACGAGAGCGTTCTTTGTTAACAATGGAATTTATATGGCATTTCTACTGAATTCTCGAGCGCAAGATGTGTCTGGCAAAAATGAACAATCTACCCAAACACCATGGCGCGGGGCCCAATGCAGCTGCATCGGTTGCATCGGCTTAAGACCGGCCCTGCCAACGTTGTTTGACTTCAAAAGATGGTGCCCAACGTTTGCAGAAAAACACAATTAAGACCATTTTTTGGAGGTTACACCAAAAACAGGTCTTCATGTTCTTTGTGGGCAAAAGGCGCACATGAACTTTTCGGACAAGTTTGGAGAAATTCGGGCAAAAATCCTTCGCACCCCCAAAAATTTGCCTGATCCTACACCTATGTTTGGCACCGTCTGCAGAAATGCAGAGGCACCGCGTAAGTTTGTGCAGAGCACACGCGATGGACTGAAGGCTCCGCGTTTACAGTCGTACTGCCTTCAAATCGATGAAATTGATGAAGTTTTGAGAATGCACAAAAAGTCAATCCTAGCCAATAACATGCTTCTCCGACAAAGGCTCCCGCAAAGTAACCCCCGCTACAGGAGCGCGAAAGCGAAACGTACACGAAATGGAAGAAATGCACCTGTCATCGAACAAGGCTACATCAGTAGCGAATTAACTGAAATAGAGAACCAGCGTTGTGCTGCAATAAAAAAAACGCAAAGGTATGTGCTCGCGATAGATCAAGTGATTAACGCAATGTTGCGTAAATATGAGAAGGATTTATACCTAGTAGATAAGTTAACCGACATTCTGCACCAAATAATGCGTTCTTGTCCATGGTTTGGTCCATCAGGGCGTCACAATGTCACAAAATGTTTGCTATTAAAGAATAGGCGTTGCTGACCCTGCGAAACAGCGAAACAACCGTGTCGTAAACAATTCTGGCAATCTGGGTCATGGTGTGCAGCTTGCTACTGGCGATGGGCAATGGGTATGCATTGTTGCAAGACGCACGCTTTGCAGTGTTCCCGAATATTTTATTGACAAAATACGATGTCTACGAATATTATCACCGGATCGAATGCGTGTAGGCAAATAGAAGCGGGGTAAACGTTGCGCATTGGTCCAAATCCTGCTTTTATCCCTGTAAAAACGCAGCCTACCGTGAAATTCCCGTCCAGCCCTAAGGTTAAAGATATTGTGAGTGAGTAGTGCTGTGAAAGAAGTATGATGGACTGGAGCACGTGTAGACTATGTGCAAAATTACAGCACCAAATTGCCTGGCTCCAATGGTTAATGCTCCGTGTTCTATTCCGAAGGATAGAATCTCAACATTGCGCTCACAGGCATTGTAACTGCAGTGAAGAATACCATCGAAATCTTTGAGAAAATCAACTTCCCATTTAAGTTTGTTTTCACCAAGCTCCAAGCCTGTGGGTTCCAGCAACACGGCAACATGCGGTTGAGAACAGTTGGGGGAAATGGCTCTATACCCATCAATTGCAGCAATTGCGAAAACAATGGTAAATAGATTAAGTTTTTCCACTCCTGAAACACCATCCGCATCAATGGCAATATTTCAATTAACATCTTTTATTTCACATGCTTTCAGAAAAGTTAAAATAAAGGTTTTTGTGTATTATCTCGAAATCGGCCAAACCAATGACATTTTATATTCTCTCTATAAAGATATTTGCATTTTTTCATTTTGCATGTGTTATCCATTACTTGCGTTGAAACCATGTAAGCAGCAGACTATAACACAAATCCCATATTAAAGTTTTTTTCGGAACCATTATCAAGCACTGCGCGTCCGGAAATCACATCTGCCGCAAATTAAACGGTCTTGATCAATGCCTATTGGGTCTCGGTCCCTCCAGTGCCGGATTAACAATAGTAGCAAATGTAGCAATTGCTACGGGCCCCGCGCTTTTGGGGGCCCCGCGGTCTTCTGTAACAAATCTTGTTTATTACATTACAGTATATATAAGAATTTTTTCAGTCTAAGAAGTCAGTATTTTGCTAAATTTGCCATAAGTAGTAAGCGAAGGTTTTCGGTTGAACGCTGTCTGTGTCAAGAAGCTCTTGTTTGAATCTTTTTGTATAGTTACGTAACAAAAAGCATATGATTGCGCTCAGCAGTATTGCCATTTTAGCTGATTTGCTGCTAAATCTTGCGGGATTTTTTCTCACTGTTAGCTGCAAAATTTCAATTTGGCAGTTAGCTGATTTTCTAGCAGGATTTTACCAACCGTTTAGCAGGTAACAAATTCCTCACCAAAAACCTGTTTCAACAGTTTTTCAAGATGAAAACTTTTACACCTTTATCAAAAACTATACTTCTCTTCTTTATGACGTCTTTAATTGGGTGACACCAAGACAAAGAACATCCAGCTGCCTGTAATTATTTGGAATTTTTATTATGATGCAACGAAGCTGCTTCAAGCAGATAATTATGTCATAATAACAAGTAATGAGATGGCTTGGTGAAGCCCAAATGATTTGCTTATGTGTTTAGTGAGCGCATTAGGTTAAAAAAACAACATTGGTAGAATGTTTTTATCCCGCGGCACGATATTTCCAAGTGGTTCAGTTGCACTTAAGTAGCAATGTATGGTAAAAAACGTCCTGGTACACCAAAGCTGACAAAAGTTTCGACATATATGGTTGCAAGATTCAGAACTTACAAGTTGGCTCAGTGCCTACTGCCTATCCTGCTGTTTAAAAAAAGCCTTTTGCGAAGTTTGTAACAATGCAACGATAGCGAAAAATTGTCAGCTTAAAACGGCATAACTGTTAGGAAAAGAACTCAGATGAGATTAAAGAACTTTTGGCATGCCGCCTAATGTAACACAAAGTTTTTAAGTTACAAAGACCGAACAGTTGTAGGGCTGAAGCTATGCTCAGATTGTTTATCGCTGAGCATTGTTCTACTGTTTGAAAACATGCAACCATTTGAAAGAGATCGCCATGAACTGTTTGTCATACAAAACAAGGCAAGCTGCAGTTACGTTGCTCAAAATGTTTACTGGAAGAAAATTTTGGCCGAAAAGTTTGGTGGTCAAAACCGGCATTTTCATCCCATGCTCATTGAGAGCGAGTGCAAGACGAAAAATTAGTATATTGTATAACTTCATAGGTTTCTTTTTATCGCATCTTAAAAATAACAGACTTTGTAACATAATTTTACTGCTTTTAGCAGATTTTAGCTGAAATTTTGTAACAAGACTTTTAGCAGAATCTAGCAGTTTTTTGTGACACCATTTGGTAAATTTAGGTCACAACTATCTGGCAACACTGGCGTCAGCACGATACACAGACTGTCATGTCACGATGCGAACTGGATAGAGCATGCAGAGAGTAAAGCTACTAACACGGATGCCTTGCCCACACACTTTATGATTTAGCAGGTGTTGATGCGCTTTTTTAACTTAGGGCCCCGCGCTCTTGAAATGCTACATGCCCCGCGCTACCTTAACCCGGTCCTGGGTCCCTCCCGAAGTTTTGTACAATTATATCTAAAATTACAGGCGTCAATAGGGGCGGGAGACAGTAATATACGGTTTCGTTCAAAGGAACATTTTTCATTTAAGAAGACGGACATCTATATCCTGAGAAAATACTGACGTGTGCAGAAGATACTGACGTGTGCAGCATGTTAGGTCATAGACTTTGTTATTTATCTTATATTTTTTATATTTACGTGTTTGACTCCAGACACATGGTCAGTATAATAGGGATTAGTAAAAGAGCACAAGAATACAGAAGTCCCTAGACGTTGCTAATCACAGGATGGGTGTTAGTTGGTACACGCAGCCCATGTCGAACAGGGACAAACACTGAAATAACGCACCGCAGTAGCTGCTGCAGTTGATCACCGTCATAAAGAAGCGTTATAAGGAGAAAAATGGAAATTTGCAAAATCCATCAGACAATTGAAGTTAGTGTATTGTTTTTAATCAAGGCGTCAAAATATCTTCACGAAATAGTTAACTTTATGTTGGTGAACACTTACATTCCTGGAGGTACAGCGCAATAGGCGTTGTTTTAGTGCATGCAACGCGTAGATGTTTAATACCAGACTGTGTGTATTTGTTTCACAATTGGAAGGCACACATTAACATGCAATATACTACTGTAGGTGTAAAGCAGAGTTTTTAGATGCAGTTGACTAATAAGAGAAGGTGCCTTTGAACATGTCTGCTGCAGAATAAAGTGATTTCACTTGCCTCTGAATGTCAGCCCTGTAAAGAATGACACCTCAAACCTGTTGTCAAGGTTTTAATAAACTTAAATCTCGAACTACAGTAACGAACGAAACGGAAGAAAAGACATGTTAACAGTACTGCAGTAAATGCGAAAATGACCCAAACTAAA
>Ga0210059_1007171_pt1 | contig 17755 bp, 12 predicted proteins | sample Ectturendosymbi2_FD_188042 | JGI IMG/M metagenome (GOLD analysis project Ga0210059, IMG submission 188042) | Ecteinascidia turbinata endosymbiont from Florida, USA - Sample 2 (SPAdes) (version 2) | ecosystem: Host-associated > Tunicates > Ascidians > Unclassified | place: Key West, Florida... | reverse complement strand
CTGTTTTTGAGCTCATGCAACAGTTTTATCATGCTACAGAAATTGCTAATGTAGCCAATGCGTTTAGCGCTTGCGCTGATCAGCCATAGCAGACAAAATAAAGTCAACTGTTTCGGATAAAGTGAACTATCGCGGAGCACAATCTTAAACATGCGTAGTGGACGAAAGATCTGCAGAAAGTGGTGAGATGGTTTCTGGACGCAGACGATAATGAAGATTCCCCCAGATCTGATTATTACTCTTTGGCCCATTTACAATGTTCCTTGAAATTTGCATGCAAATTCATTCTCTGGTATTTGCATTACGTCGACAAATTAACAAGCAAAAAGTATGCGAAAACAGTTAATCGCATTTGCGCAGGTAATAAAGTTTTCGTAAAATATCAAGCTCAAGGGGGGGGTTAAACCTCAACCCCCCACTTGCGTACGCCCTTGGCGGTGAGCGCCAAGGCAGGAATTACGCTGAGAGCAAAACCACGTGATTAATTATTACACCGCGGTTTTAATAGTCAATGGTGCTAATTTTCAGGTAACACCAAAGACTCTGTACGTTTCCTACGGATACAAAAGGTGGTGGCACCGTTGTTACGTTTCGGGAAATGTCACAGCTGGAGTGAAATTTACTCCCAACTAATCGGCCTAACTACTGTTCTGTAACGTGTTTTTTCAGTGGAAATTATTTTGAAGTCGTAAATGTGGTTGAACGGTTACGTAAAATCTTGATTGCATTAAACAGAAGAGAATGACTGAATCGTTTATCGCACGCAGTGTAATGAAATCACGGCCGAGTTTCGGCATTAACAAGTTGATGTCCGTTCACAGTTTGGTGTCATCTGCATGTGGTGAATAATTAAATTGTTCCAATGCTTCTCAACTTGGTCGTGTTGAAAATATTCAAAAAGCATTGGGATGACTACCGCTTGGTAGTGTGCACATATCTATAAATCAAGATGTTTCTGGCGCCATATCCAGCCGAAACATCTTGACTCCTATTTGCAACCATCTTCAGTTATTGAAATACAGGGAACAATCTCTGTAACTCGGTAGGCTCTTCGCTCGTAATCCGGTCTGACTGCACCGAAAACTTTGAAAAACGTTACTTTTGGCCTTACCAGTCTCGTGCTTGACGTTAATGAAAAAAATATTGAGCAACTAAAATACTTGGCGGCAACAAATTTTCCGAAGTGACGCAGGTTTTGCCGCAGCCCGTCGCAGGCATCGTTGTTTTTGCAGCACAGTTTTGGTCACGAGTTTGTGTTGTCGTTCTGTTGCATTGTTGTTAGCAAATGTGGTGAGAACCAATTCTGTTCAGTAGAATCAATTAACACTCTTGGCAAGCTCTGCGAATCCTTTAAATATTTTAATTTTATTTGTATTGTTGGCCACGAAGGGTACTTGGAAGTGGTGCACTTACCGCGTTTTGCTTTCAGAAACATTTAAAGAGAATCTGGTGCTGTTACATATCGTAAATTTTGTTATTTTAACCTTTACAGTGGACCAGACGACCATCGCTTTCCTCGAAGAAGAATGGGAGGGTTTGGTCGGCCCATGGGTGGTTCAGGCCCTTCCCCACCACCTATGGCTGGCGGCGGATGAGGACGGTAAATGCCTATCACAAACCACGTGATAGGCAGTTCATGAAGGAATGCTGCATAAACTGTAGTAAAGACAAACGTAATTTTTGCGTGTTCTGTTACACTCCGCAAAAATCAAATTCAATCGTTAACATTAGCAGTTAAGCAGCCTAATATACAAAAAACTCGACGTGGTGTTGATGCATGGCGTAAACTCGCATTAGTACTTTGGTCAAACCTCCGTATTTCATATTCTGTAAGACATTCATAACGCGTTTTGCCAGTTATTGCTCCAGGTATAGTTACAATTGAACTCTTCGCTTTTTCTGTGCATTTTATTCTGTCGTGTGGGAGTTAAGCTACGGGTTTTTGTTCTTTTTTATTTTCTTTTGACACCCGGCGGCAATCATCGGTTTGCACATTTATGTTATGTATTTATGCCTTGTTAGCAGCATTTCCTTCAAAGTAGTAACGCGCATCATCACCATGGCGGCTCAAAGTCATGGTTTATGAAAGTCATCCAAAAAATCAGATACGAATTGGATGACTGGATGCTGATGTTGCTGAAGTTACATTTTGTAAATTTGAGTACGTGGTAGAGAAGCTCCACATGCAAAAGTGTTACTTCTCTAGACGTATTTCTTTTCATGCGCAATATCTGTGCAATAAAGTTAATGCGCCCTTGCTCCCTAGCATTTAGTTATGATAGTGAGTTTGACTGACTTAAGAATGTTATTTGGAATGACAGTGACACTGCACGATATCTGTCTTTTTCACCAATTTCCTGTGTGCTTAGGGCTTGGGATGTAAGTTTCTTCGTGATAGCGGCGATAAGAGCTTTGGAGCACACTGTTTGATTGGGGGTGAGGCAGATAGGACACTTGCCTAGGGTCTCCCCTTCTAAAAGGTAGAATAATTTTGTTCTTAATAAAACACGTAGGCTATCTTGCTAATTATAATTTATTAGCAACGCTTCAAATTCACTCCGGTTTGAACATTTCACCACTTTTTGCAAGGTTCAATTCTATAATACAGTCACGGGCGTCCGCAGAATTTTTTCCAGGGGGGAACGTCAACATTTTGCTCATCCTTGTAAGGTTACTGACGATGCAACGCAAATATACGTTCACGAAAGGCTTTGCCGTTTCTACACTACACCACAAATAAAATGCCCCATGTTACAACAGTCACCAAAAATGCGCTTCGTTGGCAACCATAGCCAGTTATATTACGAAAATTTTCACAACAGGCTATCTGCAGATCTTCAAAGCAGGGTAGGCTACTTTTCACAGAAATATTGCCGTAGTCTTTAACGAAACCAAAAATCATCAGCGTCACTTAGCAACACGAGCTGCAAACGTCTGGATCTAAGCCAAAGCGATCACTCGCCCTTCTAATATAAAACCTTGCTTGTCTTTGCTGATTTGTTTACGGGGAACGCTCATCATATATAAGCCGAACAGTCGTGTGAACTGTCAACATAGTAGACAATGTTGACAGGACTATCGGACAACTTCTAAAGTCAGAATACCGTGCAGACTTCAAAAAATTTAGTAATGAATTATGAAAAGTCGCCACAGCAAATATTAGCTTGGCACTCAGTACTCACTCAAAAGTCAGAAATAAACATTAACAATTAAGACGTATTTCCACAAACCTGCATAGACGCACAGTATGTTTAACTAGCAACGTGGTTTTATACTGTGTGAAAAGCAGTGGCGTAGCCAGCCCGAAAATTTTTTTGGGGGCCAAAGCTTTTGACTTTAAGCGAGAAACAGTATTGTGTTTGGGACACCGCCTCTCAACGCACAAAAGGACAAGATGTGCTAGAAATGTGGGGTCATAGCCCCCTTGGCTAGCTAGGGCTATGGCCAGAGGGGCGAATCGCCCCCAGTGATGCCAGGTTATTTGCACAAACAAGCCCACAATGCGTTTGGTAGGAAAATTGAACACAACAAAAAATAGCAGGTAAATTTAAAACAGAAGCAGGAGGCAAATCCGTAAAAACAAGCCCAAAATGAGCAAATTTACACAAAAACACGCCTAAATTGTGTTGTAAATTGAAACAGCAAAACTGCCTGCCCAAAAATTTGTAAGAAAGCAATCCGCAAAACAGAAATCTGCCAAAATAAGCGACATTCAAATAAAAAAGCCCAAAAACAAGCAACCCGCAAGCCTTAAAAAAACGCAAATCCACACCAAAGTAAGCCCAAATTCGCGGGAAAACCGCAAGGTTGGCAACACTGATCGCCCTCCCTAAATGTAAAAATTGGGCCTCCACTTAACCTTAGCTTATATTTCGGTTTTAGTATTCTTTTGGTTTGTAGTAGTTTTTTTTGAGTTTTTCGGTGATACAGGGTTTTAGTATGGCCATCCACGTCCGGATTCACCGTCATTTCTCAAGTTTTTTTCTAAGTGTTGGCTGGTAGACCCCCTACAGTGGCAAGCGGACCCCTTTCAGCTAATTTCCCCCCTGGCTTAAACATCTATAGTTACGTCACTGGTGAAAAGAAGCCTGCATAAGAGTAGTTCGATTAAGCTATTCACTCAGTTCAGGCATATTGTTCACACTAACAATGAAGTTTTCAAATTTGTGGAAACATTGCTACAGATTCACCCATGTTTTTTTCACAGTACAAAACTGCGTGCCTTTCCGCTGTCAGCAGCCACCGTCTTGTCGCATTAGACCTGTCTGCCAAGTTGTCCGCGTTCATCAGTCACATAGGGCAAAACGCCCTTCTACCATCGGTTTAAGTTATGTGAACCTTTGAAGATTTGTTGCGATGATAATGTTACGCAATAAAGACCCGCCATAAAACAATCCACTGGCCAGTTTCGGAACCTGCCTCTGCAGGAAAAAGAACGGACATGAGTGAACTGCAAGCTCATCCAGAACCGGATTAAACGGTAGGGGTGCCCGGGACAATTTTTATTGGAGGGCCCCTAAGATGTAATTCATGACGTCATCGTTTGTAAAAGTTACGTTTTCGCTGATTTGTAAGGTTCCCGTTTCTTTTCTCCGGTAGTCGGTAATGTGCTGACTCAAATGCACATACAGTTAGCTGCGAGACGAGAGTTTATGATATGAATACTAGAGTGTATTTTTACTGAGAAAAAATATTCGACAGGCTGGAGAGTGACTCGGCAAGAAACAACATTCACCCGAACAATAAGCAGAAACCAGAGATTACAAACAAAAACACCGAAAAAATAACATGTCAATATGGCCAGTCATAGGTGGCGGAACCGGGGAGCCGCATGGGTCTAGGCACCCCCCACTTTTTTCTGGGGGGCCTGCCCCCCTCCCACTTCTAAAATTTGAATTTTACCTAAATAAGTTTAAGTTACATAATTAGTATTGGGTCCATTGTTCGGTAAATCTTTTAATGAAAAAAATGTGCAGATATTTGGCCGTATTTCGGCAATATTATTTGTAATTTGGCAAGATTTTGTAAATGTTTGGCAGAATACATCGCACACAATCTGGTCACTTTGCTCGGGCTTGCTTACCACATTGGTGTTGTCAAACAGTGTTGCCAGATTATGTAATACAGTACTACACAATTTTTGTAAAATGGTGAATTTTTCAACCTCGTGCGTAGGAAAAATTTCGTGCCACACCATCGAGAAATTGGTGCAATTTGATGCAATTTCAAGCGTATTAACACCATTCTAAATAGTGAAATTTAGCTGAATCTTATAAGCAAAATGACATACGTGACAGATCAATTTCGATTGTGTTTTTGTTTTGCATTGCATTCGCAACATAGTTGGTATCTTTGCAGACAACTTGCTACATATGCTTTGTCTTGTCTTTGCATTTCTTATGTAAAAGTATGTGACGACATGGATGTCGATGCCCTTGTAACGGTACTAAAACCATTGAAGAACATATCATCGTCTTTTGTACCTGATACCATCGAAACTGTACGTGATGTCAGCAAAGCTCTTTCCCTGCTCTAACGCATGGGCATCGGAAGGATTTTTTCCAAGGGGGATTAGCGGATTTTTCCACAGGTAACCATAAAAATTTTTCCAGGGGGTACAAAAGTGATGAAATTTCATTTTTCCTTCTAGAAACTAAGAAAACGACCTTTTTTGTTAAAAATGCCAAATTTCAAAACCCAGGGGCTGTGTTCGCCCGTCTCCCATTCCCGACGCCCATAATCTTAGGGGAATTTACAGGAATACTGTACGATTGTTGCGGATGTACTTGACAGTGCCGTCGCCAGCGGGGGAATGGTGCCCGGCCCCTCATTTAAAATCCGTGCCCCCATTTCATGTTTGGACCCCCGGTTGCTGCATACATCCAATATTGTATTTAAAAATGTTCCCCCTGTGGTGTTTGCCACCCTGCTGCGAAATCCAGGCGACGGGCCTGACTTGACAATACCAATGTCAATGCTACAGCAGAGCGGTCATTTTCGTGCCTTCACGGCTGAAGGACTACTTAACAAAGTTTGTCTTGGTTAACAAACTTAACCAAGAGTACTTGGAGCACAGGATGTTTTTGCACATTCACAAACACTTAATAGATCAGGTTGGTCTCACAGCAATACTGCAAGAATTCATAGCAGAAAATGATCGCGGAATTAAACTTTTTTGGAAAGAATTTTGTACTGTAGCACCGTAACATCTATTGTCACTAGGGCGCGTTCACATATTCCGTCATCAGAATTTCAGATATATGTTTTTGCCGCATCATCATTTTGAAAGCCCCTCTCACTCCTATCTGATGATGTAATATGTGGACCGATGATTTGCTATGATTAACCTTATCAAACCCAACATAGGCTTGTTAATATCGTTAGAACCGTAGTCAGAAAGTCTTCAACTCGTTTAAAATTTTGCTGGCTGAAAGTTATTTGCTGTGTATGTCAATCAAACGAACTTGATCGCGAAATAAGGCAAAAAACTGGGGGGCCAGCTGAAAAGCCTGGAATTGAGATGTCCTCGGTCTGACTCCGAAAGTTAGGATCCCGAGCATCAGGTAACATTGCATTTTGCCGAGAGAAACTGGAAAAGAAGAATGTGGCTAATATGATTTCGAAAAATCGTAATTTTTCCTGATACAACAATTATTTCACATGAAGTTCTTTTGCATGGCCGCAATTTACTTCATTTGGATAATCCGAATCCGGATCCGGTTTAATCAGAAACGATATCCAAACCAATCCAAATTCAAAAAAATCCTAATAACCGGGCGGATTGGACTCCACAATCCGGATCCTGTACATCACTGGTGTCTATGGTTGCGCAACTGCATGGGCACTAAAACAAAAATTTGCTCAGTGTAAAATTTTCTTAGAGGGAACACTGATGTGGACTCTCCCTCAGCTTTGTGCATGTTTTGTGTTTGTGTGCTTACTTGTGAATGACTTTTGTGCAAGACCAAGAACAACTAATTACATTTATGTGCTCAAGTCAGCGTAGGTGTGCTGTAGATAGGGGTAGTTGAGGGCTTATAAAACATTGCTTAAACATGCTGACAAAATTAATGGCGTCAATGGCTGATTAAAACCTTTGCTGACGGACCACGCAATAACATGTGGTGTAAATGACTTGAATAGCTTCATATGTTTATGATAATGATAGTAACAATCAGAAGAAAAGTGCGTTTCCACAACACGTTACCCTTTATGAGGAAACAAAGGTACAGTTTGACTGCGGCGGCCTCGAGACTACACCAGAAGTTCGGGATCATTGATACCAATGTTGCCACTTCTGCAATTTTAACATGACAGGGACCGAGTTTACTAGTAAACTTTTGGAGGGACAAACCCTTATTGTTTGAGTTTCGATGACGTCACCCTGTTCACTCAACCGTAGTACGACATTTTTGCAAAATTGGGGGCAAATTTTATCGAAATGATATTTTGTAAGGACCATGCCCCAAGTGCTCCCGTAGCTACGCCCATGTTGGTGCACTGTACAATGGTGCTATATACAGTATCTGTCAAGGGGGGGTGCGGGCCCCGAGCGGCACTTGGCTGACCAAAAATGAATTTATATTTTTGAAAGGAGTTTAAAAGATCTAGTTTTTCGTTATTGTTTTAAATACATTTTTAAATGTTCTACCGCTTTTCAAATTTCATGTTTAGAAGTTCTAGACTGGTAGGCTAGCCCTAAACAACACGACATGTGGCTATGGAGTGAGTGGATTGATAAAATGTTTGGGGGCGAAGAGTTTTCCGAGAGGGGCCCAAATTTTTTTAACTATGTCCAATAGTTTGAAACTACGTCCAAAACATTATTCCAAGGGGGGAAAAAAAATTTTCTGCACCCCTATTTACGGGCATGCTTACTTGGGGGCCAGTTGTGTGCCCCAGTCCCTACACCTTCCTCGCCAGACAAAGCCATTTCAGCCATCTCAGTAAAAAGTACTTTGCACAAAGGAAAGAGATGACATTCGACCGTAGACTAAAAACGTTAGGGTTCCCAGTTGTTTTCGGTTTAAATTGCCCCTCCTCTCATAATCTGATAAAATTTTTTGAATGCAATCACCGTAAGTAATAACCAAGGCTAGCTTAATCGTTTTTCTGGTATCTTTGGTTTCTCAGCAACGCCTCAACTGCACGTCATAACATCTCCTGACACCTAAGCCTTGGCGACGAAGATTTCGCTGCGGCGGCGACAGCCCAGTGGTAGAGTGTCCGCCTCTCAATTGGAAGGTTGTGTGTCCAATTCCCAGAAACTGAGTGACTCGCCGTGGTTCACCTTGGACAAGATCGTTAGACTAAACTGCCCCGGTAAGAAGCATCTTTCAGGCGTTGGCATGCCTCTAATTGCCGTCGCCAAAATTATAAAAAAACATTTCTTGGCACATCTCATGCTATTTTTTTAATGCTCAGTGGGTATTTGCAATAACTGCCATAAGCTGTAACCCAGTCATTAGGTGGGCCTATCAGCATTAAGTTCTGGCGGTTGAAGTGAAGAACTTTGCGAAGATAACTTTTCTCAGTTTCAATACAACTGCTGTTTTTCTTCATGACGTAATGGTGCCGGAAAATGACGTTCTTGAGGCAGGGTAGTGCAGTTAGTGTATTTTCGTGGGTAACTTTGAACTCAGATTGTACGTTTCAACTGTAAGTAGAGTGAATAAGATAGGCTTTTGTGGTTTTCGTGAAGTCCCCTTTGTTCAACGGTACACTTTAAGCAATGGCAGTCATAGAAAAAGTTATTTCAACAAGAAAAGTTTGAAATAGGTGTTGCTCTCATTTTGGTGAATTTGAGGCAAGAACCTTAGTCTAAAAACCTAACGCAAGGGTAAACGATATGTTTAGATATGATTGTGGTTAACACTTTTATTAAAAAGAGCGTTAATCGAAATGGTTGTACACCTTGGCTATGGGTGTACTGAATAAAGTTGTTCATCGCAATAACCGTCGAACGTAAGACGTAATCACTGCTGAGCATCCAAAAGGCCTAAGTCCCAGCTGGCATGGTTTGGTAATACAGTTTTCGAAATAGACGTCTGTTGGTAATCAGTCCCATCGCCACGGGGGCTTAGTGGGCTAAGCCCCCCCAAAAAGATACAAGTCCCCCCAAATTGAAATATGAAACATTATAAATCAGTGGATTGTTTGTCAATTTTTAGAATGTCAGTCCCCCCTGCACAAACGTAGTCTCCCAATTGAAGACCTTCTGGTGATGGTTCTGTTGGTAACGAACAAAGGCAAGGAATAACACCATGCACGTGTAATCGGAAGAGGTCCAACACAACAGCTAGACCAAGTGTGCAGGTCACGATGAAGACTGCAAGCAAGCGCTTCTCAACCATAGCTTTTAAACCTGTTTAAAATATTTCTTCAAAATGGATCCCTGCACCTATAGAGGTCTCCGCGCAAGTGCCCACAGAGATAACGTTCGAAGTTTTCTATATATTCTAAGAGGATTAAACCACTACTGAAACGTGAAGTGAACAATGAAACGTTCTTTACATCACTGTGACCATATTATCAGATTGATAATATAGCCTGCTACACACAGTATATATACTATTTTCAGTTAAAGACGCGGATGCTTCACGAAATTTTAACATACATAAATGTTTGCATTTGTAAGGTAATATGTCGCCACCACATCCCTTAATTTTCCCTTTGATCCCCTGGAATGAGTAAACTATTAAAATGTCATGCGGTGAGCTTACCGGAGATTCAAAAACCAACAGGGGGAAAGTTTGACGAAACATGCGGGGTTCGTATATGCCTGTGCAAAGAAAGCAAAAAAAATTAATGATGAGAAAGGTGGCAACAAGCAGAAAAAGCAAGAACCATAATCGACAATCAAAAGCAAGACACATTTCAGTTTGTTAGTGTTTGATTGCGATTTTGAAGATGCTTTATTAATCCTTATATCTTTAAATTAGCACGAAACGCTGAACTTCCATTTAAAATTTTGTAAGCAAATTTGTGGGGTGGAAAGGGCGGCAATTTGATGGTCGGCCCCGGGCGGCACTTAGTCTGCTACGTTACTGTACAGTATATATCTAGCACTGCATTTAATATGAAAACACATTAATTCTGAAAATTGGGCTTAAATAGACATAATTGTCCTCACACCATAAGATTCTCATTAGAACCACTAAACCCAGGTCTCAAGCACACAGCCCGCGGGCCCATGTGGCTCGCGATGCTTTCCGGAAAATTTAAAAATAATTAACATTTCATTTCACTTATTTAGTTTTTCACCAGTGTTTGAAAGTGCTTGGTCAGCGAGTAAGCGATTCTCTACAAATGTAGAGACGGCTAGAAATGCTTTTTCGTAACTCATCCTACGTTGCGCAATAAATAAGGTGTAAAAACTGTTTCTAGTAAGGCTCAGCTACCGCCATTGTTTCGTCAGCATCATAATGTTGCCCTCAGGTTACTTCATGTCCTCATATGGCCCTCAGAGAAATTTGACTCTAAGACTCTTGCACTAAACCACATAGATCAATTCAAAAACATGCCACAAAATCTTTTGGTAAATAGTAGTATTGGCAACTGTGCTCTGCATATTGCAGGCTACAGACCAGCGCAGGAATTCGACTCAAAAGAACATGACACAAGTCAGTCACATGATTGAGCTACGTATACGCACACACTGATTCGGTTACTTCAGATTAACCAACACAATTATCAACAATTAAGATAATTCAGTTTACATACTCTAGTAAATTTGTACACTGTTTCTATAGACAATCCAGTGATTGTGTCCAGTTTTCTTATTTATTCAATCCCTGGCTTTATGATGGGGGTTTCCAACAGTAATGTACCCATGAAATCTGTACAAATACATTACTTTTATCACAAAAAATTGGAGGGGACAAAAGGTATTATGCCGCCCCTTTCCAAAACTTGGGTGGGACATGTCCCCCCCTTAAACTCGGTCCCTGATGACATCAGATGTGATGTTCTCAGATAAATGTCTGATCTTTTGGCGACAAATCTGATGTTGACTGGGTTGTTGTTTTTTCCACATTTTGTCTCATTTTAGGACGAAAATAAGTTAGATTCATGATTTTTAAGTTCTTTTCATCAATCTCTTGCTCTAATGTGTGTGTGGTTATCGTTTCAAACTAAAGAAGCTGTCTTCGCTGCGTTGAGACCAACATTTTACGTAAATTATAAACGACTTCTCCTTGGCGATATTTCGCTCTGTTTCGGATTCACCGAGGGTACGCGCCATTTGTTAGGTTTGTTAATAGAAGCATTTAGCTTATATGAAACGGTAGCGAAAATATTTGATGTTGTCTGATGTTGAAGAAGGCAACAATCTTATATTAACGAGACTGACTCCAATGGCAGCATTGATTAATACTAAACAGCAGTCAGCAACCACTAGCTTTAGCACGCAAATAGTAATATTTTCGTGACATTGTGCAATCGGCGTGATGCACTAGTAGAGAGTCATACCCATGGCAAAAGAAACGATTACTAGGAAAACATTACCAGCTAAATGAAATATATTTGCATTGAACAAAACCGAAAATACTTATAGGTTTTTCAGTAGCGATTACTAAAACTGGCAGACAGTCAAACTTGTAGAGAAATCAGTTGCTGTTCGGGGCCCTTGATACTTAAACGCAACATAGGAATATAATATAGAGTTGTATTCCTGTATTGCTTCTGAATCACAAAAATTTTTCAAACGAGTATTTTATTTGAAACGAATACCGTAAATTTCATCACGGGGAGCCCCTTGCAGCGGGGGGCCCGGGGCAATTGCCTCCGTTGCCCCCGCCCCCCTTAATCCGGCCCTGAGCTCATCACTGCATGAAACCAGAATAGTGAATCTGGCGCTTGTGCAGTGTCAATGTCATACCGGCAAGTAAACTGTCAATGCAAGAATTAAATCAATTAATCGGAATTAAGCTTCTGACCTCAGGTTTTCTAGAAATTTTTGGTTCTTAATCCCAATTTCCAGGCGGTGCAAATGCCCGTTTTGCCCCCCCCTGCGGACGCCCACGAATACAGTTTAGAAAGAAAGATGAATCTAAGGAACAAGTGTAGTTCTGATACCTACATGGCAATTTATAGGTGCGATGAAAAGTTGGCCAAGTTATGGCCAAAAAGTCGGTAACTAATTGATCTCCAACGGGAGTAATTTGTTGTTTTTCGGCCACAACTTGCCAACCTGTACCGCTAGAAGGCCCACCAAGGGCTCTGGAAATGCGAATTATTGCCTAGTTTTCAAAGAAAAAAAACAAAAAACTGCCTCTTGATATTTTTTTCTCGGGTCCCGATGACGTCTTCTAAGAAAACCCTTGACCTGCTCGAACTGTGTCTTCCCTTCCAAAAATGTTGAAACCCAAAACTTTACGATTTCCAGATTTTTTTGAGGATTTGAACAGCTTTCTAGCTCAATCGGCTGCGGAGTTATGTGCGACTCAAAATTTTGGTTTTGCGGAACTTCCATGGTTAGTCGTGGACACTGGACAATTGTTAAAACACTACTTTGATCAGGTTGACTAAAAGCTAAAGTAAGGGATAAGTTCGTCAAGCAGTTTCGTTCATTTGCACTGAAGTATCGCTTAAGTTTGTACATCAAACGCTTGGTTTGAAAAATTTTGGTGCAATTCTTTGGACGTAGGGGGAGGGCATTGCCCCGGTGACAGAACCGTCACCAAAAGGTCTTCAGTAGAGGAATTTACGTTTGTGCAAGAGGGGCTTGACATTCAAATTTGACAAAAACTCCACTGATTTATAGTGTTTCATATTTCTATTTGGGGGAACTAAGCCCACCAAAGCCCCCGTGGCGACGGGACTGCCCGGTGACCCCTGGGTACACCTACTCGCCTGTCCATACCACGGGGACTAGTTTTTAAAAACACAAGAATATAGAAATACTTACTGAGTCATAAATCATCACAGGATAGGTGGAAAACGCGCCAACAATACCGAAGAAAAAGAAACACTGAAACAACGTACTAGCAACAACTGCTTTCGACCATACCGGATTTCCGGTATTGTGGCGCAGATGCATTACATTGTGGAAGAAAAACGGAAATTTGTAAAAAGCATCAGACATTTTGAAGCGAGTGGATAAAAAAGTTGGATGAAATGCACATCGCTGAAAAGCACAAAAACCGTCGTAATGAAGGAGCCAAATGCTGTGATGACAGGTCTAAAACCATCTGATATTTTCAGAGGGGGCAAAATGATTCTAACTTGTACCATTTGCGATGAGGCAAAAAATAATATGACTTGTTGTTGTACCCATCAAATGAACATGTTTTTGAACATTTCGAAGGGGACAATTGCCTGGTTACACCTCCCTTGGTTTGTGGCCTTGCGTGATGAAGTAGGTTTGTAACTAGACGTTGGAAAACATTTATGTAACGCGAATATTTCATAAGCTTTGGTAAAAGTAACGTCGAGGCGTTTAGTGTAAGACTGCGTGTACTGTTCCACACTTTGCAGGCGTATAGTTAGTTGCGTGGAATAGGCACAAAACAGTATTTTTGCTTGCAGTATTAGATCAGTGAAAAAAGTGTCTCACTTCCGCAATCAAAGTCTTATCTCCTCGAGTAGCAGTCAAAATTGTAAATAGCCACGTGTGTTTTGTTCTTCTCTAGCATAAATGGGGGTATTTGTGTTAGTCATAATGAGGGATATCTAGAACAGGGAGATGAAAAACACTAAAACAACGCATCGGCTATAACTGCATTCACTTATCAACAAATCCGCCCGTGGGAAGAAAAATGAAGACATTTTAGCGTCAGGTTTTGAAGTAGCCTAATGGGCTAAAATCATCGGATGGATATGCTCAGAAAAGCATGTAAACTGTTTTGATCAAGGTTTCAATACTTTTATATTTCCTCAAATTCTACTAAAGCTTATAAATCACCCAGACCTTTGTAAACTTCCTCAAATTTGAATAGAGCTGTTGTAATTTCCCCAAATTTGTTTTTTCCCCGAAATTCATTTAGGTTGTTTGAATTTACCCAAATACTTCGAAGTTTACGCAAAACTTGAATGAAGCTTTCCAATTTACCGAAATTTGATTAAGGCTGTTCGAATTTACCCAAATGATTTCAGTTTATGTAAATATCTCCAATTTCACTCAAGTTTGATTGAAGCTGTTCCAATTTACCAAATTTAATGAGCTTGTTTAATTAACCTTATCTAATGTTTTATTGAGGTTGTTGGCCTTAACCCAAATACTACCAATTCATCCAAATGCTTGTATTTCTGCTCCAAATGTGAATGGAGCTTTGTAATTTGCCCAAATTTATTTCGGCTGTTGGAATTTACCCAAATGGTTCCAGTTTTTCAATTGTAAATGGAGCTATTCTATTTCCCCGAAAGTTGAGATTTTTGCCTGAATAATAGCGTATTTTCTAGCGTTGGGGACGCGTTCGCCTCCCTTGCATTCCCATGCCATACGCTTATGCCAGTACCGCTCTGGACAGTGGCGTAACGAGGGGCACAATTCCCCGGGAGCCGAAACACTATGGAGGCGCCGAATCACTGCGGGGAGCGCTAAAAACTCCCAATAATGTCGCAAGTACTTTTTTCAAAGCAGTACATTTGCTTCCGAAAGACCTTAGGTTAAAACATGGGGGCGCCAAACTTGCTTCATGCCCCTGACGCCATTTAACCTCGTTACGCCCCTGGCTCTGGATGAGTCGAACTAAACTGAGAATTTATCAAAGTGAATGGCAAGCATTTATTGATTCAGAACTTCTTCCTTGCTTTAACCCGTAAGGCATGGGCGTCGGAAGGGGCAGGGAGGCCTTTTATACTTGGATTTTGAAATACGATATTTTCCTATTAATTTTAGTACAAAGATCATTTTCTCTTAGTTTCGAGTTCGTGAAAGGAAATGTCACCACTGTTTCTCCCCAACTGAAAAATGCTTTTGGCCACGACCTGGAAAAATCCACTACCGGTCCACCTGAAAAAAAAATCCTTCCGATATCCAAGGTGCAAAGGGGTCTTAAAAGTAAGTGCCTCCACTTCACGTCATGGTGTGATTCCTTTACCAACTCACCAACATTCTTACTATGCACATAAAAATACAATGCGCAGTGCGCTTAATTAGTTTGTGAATAGCAGGCTGTGATTAGTTCTATAAAACGCCTCAGACGCATCTAAATACCCTGAAAACAGTGTTTGTTGCGGCTTTAATGCCAGCATTTGATCATTCCATTATCACTTTTTGAGAGCCCGGTCAGCGACGATGATCAACGGGCACATCTGTCACTTAGCCTATTGCTCAAGGTTCAATAAAGACTGATGCTGGGACTGAAACTCCCTATGTTCGGTCAGAACTCAATGCGTTCAATGAAGACAAAGCAATGTCTTATCATTGTTTTCATTACAGTTTCAAGAGCATGTTTTTCTACTACAATTTAAGCATTTAAGTATGCAAGGGTTTGAATACGAATTCAATGAGAGAGCTTTAAAAACTCACAGCATGATATCTTAGGCCAAATCGACAGCATATAGCTTGTTAGTTAGCTAGGGATAAGAGGGTACCAACCGTTTTTGATACTGCAGTTTCAAGGGAAAGCTACTATCGAGCAAGTTATTGAACACCAGACAGACATTAGTACTGCAAAACGAGGTATATGTAGTCTTTGTCTCGTATTTTGATCGGCTGAAGCACACTAAGATGACCGATAGTAGTCTCGTGTGGATAATGCAACTGGTACAAAACAACAAACGAATATGTAACTTAAAGATCACCCTGTACATGTGCGGTGATGCTGGTAAGGTTCTGTGACGTTTTTTGGCTTAAAAGTTGCACAAACGTTACTCGACGCTACGCAACGTCAGGGCAAAAATCAAAACCAATGAAAATACCTCTTATCACCCACTTTTGCACAGAGATGGATCGAAAATTGTGACAAAAATAATGTATGTGTGAAAGGGATGTATAATTATGGGTGAGTTTCGTGTCTGATGTGCTTGACAACACCAAAATCTTCTTACGGTTTCATTTGGTGCTCAGCACTAGCTGGTGAAGAAACGTGTAACATATGTAAGAAGTTATTGAATTTTGAAAATTCTTGGAAATTGGTGGATAGTAATGGTCATGGGCGTCGGAAGGGTTTTTCCAGGGGGACCGATAGTGGAATTTTCCAAATATAGTCAAAAAGATTTTTTCAGGGTAGAGCCAAAAACGGTGAAGTTTCATTTTTCTCTCCAAAAACTAAGAAAAAAATTGTTTTTGCTAAAAATGTCATATGAAAATTTCAAAATCCAGGGGGCCTTGTCCCCTTCTTGCCCACCTTCCGATGCCCATGGCAATGGTGGTATTCTATTCATGCATTTTTGTGGCTCAAATCACGAAGTAACACGAATGCAGCAAGAGGAAAAAACAGCAACATCGAAGAGCATAAATTAATTTCATGCTGATGAGAATACAAAAACATCAAAACTTTCAAGTTTAGCAAATTGATGATTCTGTTCTAACATGTTGGATCACAAAGAATTGGCGAAAGACCATATGGTCGGATCGCAATCACTGATACTGTGGACTTGAAAGTGGTGAAGCAAGTACATGTAATCAAGTAATACTTTTATTTCGCTGAAGTAATGTGCCGGAATACACCGAACGAGCAAGTGTCTATTGGGCGATATATGTTGTATTTTGTAAATAACCAAATGGAATAATGAAAAATGTCCGAGAACATCAATACAGGAAAAGTTATGTGGTGGAATGCGGTAAGCTTACTTCGAATCTAGTTAGATCTTTTAATTGTACGATTACTTTACAGGAGGTATATGTAAGGGAAGGTTTTCATTTGAATGATGGGCAAAAATTGTTTTTTTTTTCAAGTCAACTGGAAAATGCACGGCTTTTACCAATTGGCCACAGGTATTATCCCGATTTTATACGATGGGATGGGTTATTGAGGTCCACGGTCGTTCACCTGCTGCATATCAACACATAAGCAGTGGAATTATGTCCCTTTCTGTCAACAAGCACAAAACACACGTTAATAGTATTATGGGTTTCTAGACCATATATAATCTAGATAGCCGCATTTAGTTACGCCTGAAAACCTTTACATGGGTTCGAACTTGAGGCATAACAAGGACGACATTCACGAAAGCTAAGTTCGCTTGGTCTCCCTACGATTCCTGATAGCCAAGATAATTAAGACAATAAAGAGACAGACTTTTTGATTGTTTTTGTTGTTTTTATTTTCTAAAAGAAATACACACGAACACTGAAACTCACCAATAGGTTTCATAAGATGTCCACTCTCGTAATGCTCTCGAACACAGCGACACAGGCGATATCCTACTATAATTTGTCAATCTTACAGAAAACAAGTTTCTCAACCCTAGACACTCCTATTCAAACGTTTTCTGGCTTAAAGAGGGATATCATGTTTAGTGGGCTGTTCTTATGTTCAGTTAAATCGTGACTAGGCCTTTTTGCAGGTTTTTCTACGAAGAAGGTTTTTAAGTTATGTTTCCGCAAAATTTGTATCACGATTTTGTGAGCAGGTTTATCCTGTTATTAATCTGTATCAGGGACTGTGCCTAACGGGATTTGATTTATGGTCTGATTTAAGGCAGATCCCAACCGTTTGTCAAAGTTTAACTTTGTTTTGAATTTTTTAAATCGTCAAACAAAGTGACAAGGAGTACCTATACTGCCGCCATTTTAATGGGAAGGGGGTCGGTGTTTCGCCTTAGGATTGAGCAAGGCAATAAATTGCCTTTTGACAATATCAATCCA
>Ga0210059_1007170_pt1 | contig 17756 bp, 15 predicted proteins | sample Ectturendosymbi2_FD_188042 | JGI IMG/M metagenome (GOLD analysis project Ga0210059, IMG submission 188042) | Ecteinascidia turbinata endosymbiont from Florida, USA - Sample 2 (SPAdes) (version 2) | ecosystem: Host-associated > Tunicates > Ascidians > Unclassified | place: Key West, Florida... | reverse complement strand
CTGCTTATTCATCTTTTGTCCACAAGAAGACCAATCTTACCCAAATGAAACAAGAGTTTAAATACTTACGTGCGCAGTGGCATAGCCAGCCTAAAATTTTGTATGGGTCAAAATGTCTGATTTTAGGTGAGCAACAGTATTTCGTTTGAGATATTGCCTCTTAAAGCACAAAATGACTAGATATTCTAAAAAATTTGGAAAGGTCAAGGCCTCCTGCCCCCCTGGCTACGCCTATGTGCGTGCGGTTTATATAACGTATATGTAATGTAAATACTTTATGTAAACACTTACGTATTTATATAACATTGGGACCATATTTTTTTATATAAAAACGTATTTATTAGAAGTTTGATTTATAGTAAAATAAACACATTCGGACTGCCCAAATTCAGCAAAGTAAGCTTTGCATTTAATATTTTCGTCCCTACCCTGTGCAAGAAATGGTTTAATTAAAGATTATCCAAAAAATCACCCCAATGGATGTTTCTGTGTCGGGAACCATCGATCAAAAAACGTATCTGAAAAAATTTAGAGGGGGAGCTTCAGCCCCCTTACCCCCCCCCTGGATCCGCCTATGATTTTTTACCATTCAGAATTTTTTAGCAACTTTGCGCTTGACCTGAAAAACAGTGTTGCCCTGAAATTTTTCACAGCATTGAATATACTTTTTACATTTAGGATGTTTGAGCAAGAGTTGCCTGGAATTTTTCACTTTATTGAAATATTTTTATCATTCAAGAATTTTAAGCAACTTGCGCTTGCCCTGAAAACAGAGTTTACACTGAAATTTTTGAATCCGTGGGGGTGGGTGGCCCGACCCCCCGACCACCCGCCTCGAACGCCTGTGCTGCTGTGGACTGCGGCCCGCTCCGAATTTACGAAACTTGTTCGATGGCCACTAGTGTCCGATAAATAGGCTGGACACAATGTCCCGTCCAGGAACTAAGGTAGAGAACATTAGTTCATCCTATAAAAATCAGCAGTTAGTATTGTTAGTGTACCAGTTGAGAGAAGGAAATGTTAACTCAGTTAAAGAAGTGAATTGTTACTTGTGTTTTGAGCTAACTTTTTCCGTCCAAATTTGGCTTTCTGTTCGATGTCCACGGCCTTTGTACGGTCCTGACCGTGAAAAACTAAAATCTATGTGTGATAATTTCGGAGCTGTGTACCGTTCATATGTAGATGGAAATCCAAACAGAAGACCTGCATCGTATCAAGTAATACGTTTTGTGATTTAGGCTTCATGAGAATATTCTGTGGTGGTGAGTTACTATTATGTTTACTCTTGGCATTCACACTGCTTACAAATGCTAGTCTTATGACATCCTTCACTTTGCCATCTCATCCAAATGGCTGTTAATGATCAATGTGCTGTTTGCAATTTGCACACTGGCTGCAAAATGATGTGCACAATTTGCAAAAAGTAGACTCACTCTAGATGCTGTTATGTGGCTTATGACAACTTTGCTATGTGCTTACCTTGTAATCATAACTGTTTTCCTTTTATTGAAATTTCCAATATTGAGTTGTTGGATTTGTTTCCTTCAACTACAAAAATAACTCCTACAACATTTAATGAAACCTCATTTTCACTTGCTGAACCTCATGTACATAATGACTATCTAACCCTCTCTGAAATTAACTCTGCCAATAGCATATTTCCTAATAAGCTTTCCTACTTCCATTTCAATGTACGCAGTTTAGCCAAAAATGAGCATAAAATTGACACTTTCTTTTCGATGTGTAATGTCTCACCTGATTTTATAGCAATATCAGAAACCAAATTGAAATCAAAGTGTTGTTTCCTAACTATAACTTTGTTCATGTTGATTCCTTAACCAATGCTGGAGGTGTTGGCCTGTATGTAAACACAAAACTGAGTATACTGCTAGACAAGACTTGGAATTACCTATAGATGGATGTGAAAGCCTTTTCATTGAAGTGAAGTCAAATGGTGTTAGTGGCAAAAAATGTGTTGTTGAAGTGATCTATAGACACCGTTCTCCTAATTCACAAGCTTTTCAGCTTGCATTCACTAATCTACTTGGAATTATGCACTCTGAAAAGAGTAATTACATAAGTGGAGGCGATATAAATCTAAATTTTTTGAAATATCAAATTGACACACACATTACTGATTATGTTACTGTATTCTGAGTCTTGGCTGCATATCTCTTATAAACAAACCCACCAGATTTTCTTCTACCCATCAACCCTCCCTACTTGATCATATATACGCAAATATAGTTGATGACAACACCACCACTGGAATTGCACTCTATGACATCTCTGACCATCTCCCCACTTTTGCAAACTTTAATTTCCATCCCAAATGTGCCAAAAAATACAGACCAAAAATTCGCTGTTTAAAAAATTTTGACTTACCATCTTTTCTGGAAGATCTTAACACTGCCCTTTTTGATCTTGACTTTCACAACCAAAACAACAGTGATATCAACATCACATATAACAGTTTCATGCTTATGTTTAACAACATTCTTGAGCAACATGCTCCCCTTAGGTTTGCTTCCAGAAAAGAAACTCGTTCCTTCCACAAACCTTGGTTGACCAAAGGTTTGCTAACATCTATTTCTGAAAAATTGCCTTGTATAAAAAAATGTTATCAACAAACAACCCATCCATTTAAGCCAAGTACAAATTTTGCAGAAATAAAATAACTCACCTCAAAGAATCCCTAAAACAAAACTACTATAGATCAAAATTTGAAAACTGCGGAAATGATGTCAAAAGAAACTGGAAAGTTATTAATGAAATTATTTCTACAAAAACAAAAAAAAGCAAAGTAGGTACAGAAACCTACAATACTGACCCTAATAATCAACACCATTGTGAAGAACTGAATAAACATTTTTCCAAAACTGGCAAAATTATATCCTCCAAAATTGACCATCACCCTGCAACTTTTAATGACTTTCTTATTGTCTTTCCCCAATTTGTGTACATTCCCACCAACCAGTGCTGATGAAATCAGACAAATAATTTCATCACTAAAATGCAAAACAACATCTAACTCCTATGACATCCCAGCAAAGTTTTTAAAAATTTCTGCCAGTAGTTTATCCTCATGGTTATCTGAATTCTTTAATAAATGTACGGCAAAAGGTGAATTTCCCAATCTTCTAAAAATTGCCCAAATTACACCCATTCCTAAAACAACATCTCCTACATCCCAAATGATCATAGGCCAATATCCATACTTCCAACTCTCTCCAAAGTTTTTGAAAAAGTAATTTACAGCAGATTGTACTCTTTTGTCACCAGTAAGTGTATACTGAGCCCACAACAATATGGCTTCCGTACCAATCATTCTACTGAACTAGCAATTTCTGCCATCTGTGATGACATGATTTGCAATAAAGATAACAAATTAATAACTTGTACTCTGTTTCTAGACCTAAGCAAAGCCTTTGACTGTGTTGATCACAAAATATTACTTGAAAATTTGTTTTACTATGGAGTAAAAGGAACACCCCTGAAACTACTTGCTTCTTACTTGGACAACAGGTTTCATTGTACCAAAATAGGAGATACTAAATCTTCTTTTTTGAATGTAACATATGGCGTGCCCCAGGGATCTGTTGTTGGGCCTTTGCTATTCCTTATATATATAAATGACATTGTGAAAGCTTCCAACTTTAATACTGTTTTATATGCTGATGATATCAATCTGCATATTTCCGGGAAAAAACACGAAACCTTAGAAAAAACAGTTAACCATGAGCTCAAAAAAATCGATCACTTGGTTCGTGCTAACAAATTATGTATCAATTATTCCAAGAGCAATTTCATGCTCATGAACAACCGTAAAAATATCAATTTTTCAGTTTCAATTAATCATCACCCAATATCAAAGCAGCTTAAAATATCTTGGCGTGGTTATACTTGATGATAAAGTTAATTGGAAGCCTCAAATTGAAAAGTTGGTGACACAGCTCTCCAAATCATGTGGAATGTTGACCAAATTAAAACACTATACCAACATTTCAGTGCTCAAATCCGTTTACTTTGCTCTTTTCCATTCTTATTTAACTTATTCGATACTTAACTGGGGAAAGGCCAACAAGACGACTTTACTCCCTTTAATTAGATTGCAAAATGAAGCTGTGAGAACACTTGAATATAACAAAACTAAAACAACTGTACTCTATTCCAAGAACAAAATTTCTGAAACACCTGATTTATTTCGATTGTCGGTTGCCAAATTCATGTACTCCTTTTATAATGGTGGATTACCTAATCACTTTGATAACTACTTTTCTGAGATTGCATCAGTCCACAAATATCAAACAAGGCTTGCTTCTCTGCAAAAATATTATTTACCCAGAGTGAAAACATCTCTGGGTCAGCTTTCTTTGAAGTATATTGGTCCGAAAATTTGGCCTAGCATTCCGGAAAGTTTGAAATCGTCTTCGCCTTTTTCATTTGGCAAAAAATATAAAAAAGTCCTGCTATCTTTCCAGACTTCCTGTTGATCTTCGTTTTATATGCTTGTCACATTCTGTAATATTGCGCTGATGTCACTATTTTCCCTCCTATCTACCTCTATAGTTACTCACCCCACCCGCTGTACATAGGCATGCTTTCCCCACTGTTTTTTGTTGTTTTTATGCTTATTTTACCTGACGTTGATTTGATGCTTTTTATTACTTTTATTACTACTTGTAAAACGTCTTCAATTACAATTTGGTTTGTGCTAACAGCAGGGCTGGCTGAGAACTTGACCCAGGTGGTCTTTCGCCAACCCTTTGTGATTCAACATGTTAGAACACGATTTCTAAGCTGCGAAACATGAAATTTCCTATTTTTTATATTTTTTCATCACCATATAATCAACTAGTGATCTTTGATGTTATTGTATTTCCTCCTGCTGCATTCGTGTTATTTCGTGATTTGAGTCGCAAAAAAGGATGATTAAACCATACCATACCAGCAATTATACGAGTATATTCTAGATTGCAAAATGCTAGTTTCAAGCCGTGCAACTAATGATTATCGCGTCCTGAAATCCTCCTGACATTTTTCGAATTGCTTTGCAAAACAATGCTGACGATGGCAGTATCTATTGCAAGCTGCGAGCGATATTTCAATAAACCGAAACTGGTCCTTTTATACCTCCGGGCTTCAGTAAGTCAGGGAATTGTGTGATCTTGCTTTGATGAGTAGGCCTAGAAAGGGGCATTTCGTGTAATTTAACCGGAAAAGACTGGATATATTTATATTTCGACGGAAGAGTGTTTTTCGAACAGAAGTGGAACCTGGTTTGCATTAAAAATTGCAATCCAAATTAAATGTGTTTCTTTTTGAAAGAAATTGTCGTTTGCAGTTGCAATATGTTTTTTTTGTTTGATTTTTTTGGAAGAATTACAATTTTTTCAGGCAATACTATGTAGGCCTATAAATTATGATCACGCTAATATTGAATGTTTTGATATTCTTCATTAAAAAAATACTATAGAAGTGTGGTCCTTATTGATAACATATATTTTATTTGCTGACAAGTTAAGCAAAAACATTTTATAATTTTCATGGTTTGACCTTCGTAAAAGTTATGCTTACATTAAGACTTAAATTATTAGAAAGGGCACACATTCAAACTTTGCTATCATGGGCGTCATTGTGCATAGATACGCTACTGTTGAACAGACAATATTGTGAGGCTCACGGTATAGTCATAATGCAAATAATATGATACATGCCACAAACAGTATGTGCAATTAAAAGCTCTAGAAGGTTTTCTACAGGCTTTAGAGGAATCAGCCGATTGGGCTCTGCTTTCATCTTTTTGCGATGATTCAAAATTGCGCATATCTGTATTCAAGTAACGTCATTCCACTTTAATTCGCTTGCTTGCAGATGTAAGGACTGATGATGCGTAGTTTTACGTGAAATCGATTTCCGATTAAAATTTGTGATTGATTCCTTGGTTATTACACCTGTGGAGTGAAGTTACTTGAAAACAGTATGTGCATGCCACATACCAATGGCGTACGCAGAAAATTTTCATGATGGGGGGTACATTCATTGGCATATGGTGGTCATTTGTATTTGGTGTGCGTTGTTTGTGACTTCACAATTTGACTTCATATTCATGTTTCCAAACCCAAGGTTCTAAACTTGGTTCCAAACCAAGCACTGAATGTAAACTATGAGCGCTCAAAGTTAGGATATCGGAGTAGAATACCATGAACGCTACGACACAGCAGTTCATAACTGCAACAGTATCAGTCAGCGCGTTAAAACAGGGGAATGAAATACTCATCACTACGCCAGAGCAATTTACAAATGCAAAATCAGGCTGCGCTAATGTCTCGTCGAATACGTGCAGTCGAGCATAGGTGTGCGGCTGGACTGAAACATTATCAAATGCCTAAATGCTTCTATGTTAACAACTGCTGTTTGAGCTCGTGCAATAATTCTATCATGCTACAGGAATTCGCAATGTAGCCAATGCGGTCAGTGCATGCGCTGATCAGCCGCAGCAGACAAAATAAAGCCAAATGTTTCGGAACTATCGCGGAACGCAATCTTAAACATGCATAGTGGACGAAACGTCTGCAAAAGAGGTGAGATGGTTCCTGTATACAGGCGATAACCCAGATTCCCACCAAAACCTAATTGTTACTTTTTAGCCCATTTACAATGTTCCTTGAAATTTGCATATAAATTCATTCCGTGGTTGACTATTTGCATTAAGTCGGCAAATTAACAAGCAAAAAGTATGTAAAAACAATTAATCTCCTTTGCGCAGGTAATAAACTTTTTGTAGCACATCAAGCTCAAGGGGGTTTAACCCCAACCCCTTGCGTACGCCCTTGCCACATACCCGTACATCACATGTTACGCCAAGTAACACTGATGTTTTCAGCAGGCAAATCGTTAACGCGCTCCTTTTAATTACTTGAAAAAAGAAAAACAAACCAACCCATGAAACGTTGAAAAGCACTGACAGGCGACGCACGCAAAATACACAAGACTCGCTAAACTACTTTTCAGCACTTCAGCGCACCAATATGCGAGCTTCAAGACATTAGTTGGGCGATACAGCGCACCAATGCTGTGGCCGCCAAACTATAATCCATAAAATGAACATACTCAATCAAATGCCTTCCACGAAAATCAAAGCATTAATGGTCAAAGCAAATATTTGACTCAGTTTTCTGCCTGGTATCAGGGATATGTTCCTTTCCTTAGCATTGCCTTTACAGTTTGTACTGCACGTTCGGACTCCCCATTGCTCCGGGGCAGACTTGGACAACTAGAATTTTTTTAGCTTTTCTAAATTAGATTAGAATTAAAATTAGCGGACTTGCGAAAACCATCAATTGGTGTAAAATTCGAATTATATTTGCTCAAACCAAAGCAACTTTAACCCAAGTTCAATTCATGCCCAAATGTGGATTCATTCTCATGAGCATGAGAACGCTAAAAATCGTACCTAGGGTTGCCAGATGCGTTTTGCAAAACTACCGGCCATTTTTCCAAACGTGAAAAATGTAGGTTGCATTCTTCAGCGCATATTTAATGGCGGGATTCTCGAACAAAATTTTTTTTAAATAATAATTTTTTTGCATTTATTTTTCGCGTTATTTTCTTTACAATTTCATGATACTCCCACAATGGTTGGTTTGAAAATGTTTCAAACAGTGTATAATTAGAGCAGGGGTGTACAACCTTTTGCTATTGCCGGCCGCATTACTTTGATTGATATGAAGTACGGCCGCCAATGAAAACGAGTTATATTTATGAGATACTGCCAAGTGCCAACCAACACAGAACACATTCAAACATAAATTGCGTATTCATTATATAACTCTTTGTGACATCACCATCCAGATTGTTACGCATCGTGTCGACTGATTTTCTTGCCTTGCGTTTGTTTTGCTTCAATATACGCCAGCACGGCCGCCAAATCTTATTTTTAAAATTACATGTGGACGGCCGCAAATTTCATATTATCGAAGGCCGCAGGTTGTGCACCGTTGGTATAAACGTATGCTTTGTGAGCATAGTCTATAGCCCTGTGCTAGGCATAAGCAAACTAACCTACGTATGAAAAAGGATAACAAACTAGTTTCCAAGCTTTGCTCAGCTTTCCTCACCCCAGTGTAAACCAGCCTTAACTGCAGTGTTTAATATGAACGGTGACGTTTTCTGAAACTCTAAAAACCTAATGCACTTGGTGAAATTCCAATTTTGCATATTGTATATCAATTTCTTTCCATACAATTTGAAGGTAGGTTATTTGCAGTTCTTACGTAGTATTACCTGTATGGACATCATAACACAAGTAACAATTTCATGCGTGCTACATTCACTTCAGCTTGCAACAAAAATTTTCTAGCTCACATGAAACTCTTCAAAAAATTTCTCACTTCCTTCTGGACTACTAAGACTGGCTGAGAGATGACCTCCCGGATGATTCGCTGGCCCAGAGCTATTTGTAGTCCGCTGACGAATTAATGTGTCTGTTCAATGCAGCTAGCGTTATTGTGAAAGGTTCGCTATGTAATGGCGCAAGCCACTACATATGCAGAGGCAGTCAAAGGCATAACATCCCCGATGGTGTGGAAACCATCGGAAGCTTTCTTTGGCCTAATGGGTTGAGGCAAAGTAAAATAAAAGCTAGTCTTCACAATGTCAATGTCGTCCTGTCCATTTCTGTGATTTTAATGCATTCTGCCTGCAATAACCTACGGTGACATTTCAGACAACAACCCCACCTGCGGGCCGAATTTTTCTAGGCCCTAAGGCTATAGCCTTAGTAGCCAAATTGTTAATCCGGCATTGGGTATTGCAAATTTTCAGTGGTTGGTCAGCGAGTTGTCTAACACGTAGAACTTGACATATGCAGCTGAAGGCCGTGAACCAACCTGGTTATGTGCATTTGGTCCGGCATGCTGTATGGCTGCACACCCCTGCCTGAAACATCTCAGCTGACTGTCTGTCTTAAGTATCTATAATGACTATTGTGGCTTCTGCTTGTGAGTGGCTAGGCAATGTGTCGTAATCACAATCATCGATAAAGCCACATAGTTTGTAGGCTACTGCAGCTGTGTCGAGAAAATAAATTGATCGAGTTTTTGCTGTTTTCGCTTTTCTGTGATGGAATGGCGTCGTGGCACTTGTAACCATTTTGTTGGACTTTCATTACATGAGGGTGCATTCTCGTTTCATATTTAAAAATATCGTTGGACAAATTAGCATTTTTGGCAAAACCGGAAATTAGATCAGAACTAAAATTAGAGCACTGAAGCTTCTACCGAATCGGATTGGAATTAGAATTAGCGCCATTTCGCTCAAATTCATCGAATTAGAAAACTAGAATTATTTAGTTGTCCAAGTCTGCTCAGAGGATATCATGGGCTGGCTGGAAGTCACGTGAGTGATCTGAAACTCATTCACGAAACGCGCAAATTCCGAAGGCTTATATTGGGGTCCAATATCAGAAATGAAGATATCTAGCAATCCAAAACGGGAGAAATAGACTTGATATGATTGATTAAGGTTGTTGCAGTGGTAGAAAGTAGTGACGGGACTCCGATCCAACACGAGAAATAATCAACCACAACCAAACACTGCTTGCCGTTGAGCTCAAACAAATCGGAACCGACCGTTTCCCAGGGACGGGAAGGTCGCGAAAATGGGCAAAGGAGGCTCTCGCCTACTGACCATGTGTTCTGCGCGAAGAAAGCATTTTTTACCATTTCCTCCACAGAGTCCACCTCTAGCCTAAGACAAGGTTGCCAGACAATCGCCCTGGCCCGGGATCGACATTTGACTATTCTTAAATGGCCTTGATGGACTTTTTCCAGAATATCACGTCTCATTGAGGGAGTCATGACAAACCTATTGTCCCGTAGAAGTAATCCGTCATGAACTGATGACTCGTTTCTGAAAGGAAACAACGCTTTTGTCGACGGTGATAACTTTGACTTTTGGGGCCAGCCTTCTGTTACATGGCGCAATATGTTAGCGAGCACATGATCTTCGGCGAGCTTGGTTTTTATTTCAGCTATGCGTTTTAGTGTAGCCACCAAAGCATTGACTTCCATACACAGAAAGTGATCTGCAAGTTCAGCTTTCTCCTCCTCTGTGGCTGACGAGCGTCCACTGGCGCGCGCGAGAAAGTATCACCTGCAACTAAGGATTTGCCAGGCACATATACAATCTTGAAACAAAATCGCATCAATCGCAAGCGAAAATCCCTGAATTCGAGGAGGCAGTTCCGACAGTTCTTTTGAACCGAGCAATGAAACAAGTGGTTTATGACCAGTTTCAAATCTGAAATTGTGACCCCACTAAATAGTCAGAAAACCGCTCACAAGCCCACGTTCCAACCAAAGCTTCCTTTTCAGTTTGAACATAGTGTTTTTCTGTGTCGTTGAGCGAGCGTGAAGCAAACGCAGGGACGTAAAGACGGGGGCAAGGAAGGCACAATTCCCCGGGCGACGAATCACTATGGGGGCGCCAAATCACTGCGTGGGGGGCCGAAAAGTCCCAACATTGTCACAAGTACTTTCTTAACTATAGTAAATGCGCTTACGAAAGACCTGATTCGAACATGGGGCCGCCAAACTTGCTTCTTGCGCCGGGAGCCATCTAACTTCGTTAAGCCCCTGAGCAAACGTATCAGGTTTCCACTCGCCTAAGCAGGGCCGGCCCTAGCAGGGGGCTGGGTCCAATGCAAGACCTAGGCGCGGAGCCCCTCTGAGCAGTAGTTTTATGACGTCATCGTGTTCGGTCAACCGTGCTATACGACCATGGTAGAGCGCACATATAACGTCTTAGCATTAGAATTGAAAATGTTTGCTAACGTTCGATAAATAGAAGAAATTCATCGCTAGATCTAGCAAGAGAGTTGTTTGTAAATAATGAGATTTATAAGCTCTTGTACTGAATTCTCGATCGCAAGGGATATCTGGAAAAAAATGAACAATCTACCTAAACACCATGGCGCGGAGCCCCAGAGGTGCGGGGCCCAATGCAGCCGCATCGGTTGCATCGGCTTAAGGCCGGCCCTGCGCCTAATCCTTGTTTTTGCAGGAGCACACTTCCTTTGCCAGCGTGGTCCAACTACTTTCAAACTACGGGACTTTTTTCAAAAACATGACAGCTCGCCGGCCACTTCCAATCAAATTATATATACAACAACAGATTTACTACATTTAAAACTAAAAAAAGGAAGATAAGTGAGTGCGCCATTGAAATTATTACACAATAGCAAATAGCAATTTATTACAAATCTCTATCAGTGGGATGCCTGTGGTCGAGGCTTCTCTGACACTATCGTTCCTTTATGAATACCAGTGTCAGTGGTGCAAGTCGGAAATTATCGTCCAGTGTTTTGTCTGCCATTCGATTTCTTTTTTTGGATTTGACTTGCTTCATCGAAGAAAATATACTCGAACACAAATATGTGTATCCAAACATTTTTAGTGCGAAATTTTTCAGTTTGGGAAATATATCTTTGCTGACTAATTTCCGGAAGCTCTCTACAGTCACTCACGCCGTTATGGCAGGCAAAATATATTGTGCTTGTTCTAGTTAAAATTATCTATTGCACTGATGGGCAATTAATTTGGCTCTGGGGTCACATTCAGAAGGCCGCGTTTAGCAGATAGATAGACAGATTTATTTGGCGGTACTAAGTTAATTGCGCCAGATGTACTCTTCAAGACAACGAACGCCAGGGCACTGAAAAAACAAGATATGCAGACAGGTGTCCCAGCGGAAGGTTAGCGGCGGCCGTGCCTTCTGATTTGATCATAAAATAAATAAAACAATGACAATGATGGTACATTGAAAAAGAATTTTTCATGGTTGAAAAGAATTGTTCATGGATCTGCTCGAACACCGTTCCCGTCTGTGATATGACCCAAAAATTTCACGGAACGTTTGCCAAATTCACACTTTTCGTTTAGGGTTAAACCACATTTTTGCATTACACGCAAAACTTTACACAAGCGTTCTTTGCATTCTTGCTCGGTCGAACCGAAAACTAACACGTCATCCATTTCGCAAACAACGCCAAACCAGACAGCATTTGCGACATTCTACGCTGAAAAAACTCGACAGCACTACAACTGCCAAAGGGCAAGCGGTTACAACCAGGGTTGCGGAGTCGGAGGTAAAACATCCGACTCCCGACTCCCACTTTTCAAAAATTTCCGAATCCCGACTCCGACTTTCCAAAATTTCCGACTCCGACCTTTCCAAAATTTCCGACCCAGACTCTTTAATATCAAGGGGATGAAATTTGGCTGTTAAAATCAATGGAAATCGTGGTTCACAGCAAGAAATCTCTGTGTCAGCAAAAGTTTCATAAGAAATTGTACCTTTTCTACAGGAATTCCTAATTTAGGTGTGTGATGTAAAACTGATCCAATTTGGACATCCGGAGTCGCAATCCGACAAAAAAATTCGACTCCGATTCCCAGTGTTGATAGGAATGCGACTCCGACTCCACCCAAAACCTCCGACTCCTTACGATTCCGACTCCGCGACCCTGGTTACAACAAAAATGACCCATTGGTGTAATCAACCTAGTCAACAAACATGAGTTCCTTGGCAGTTTCATCTCCCAGAAACCGCTCTTAGCATCAAACTTGGAGAAATACTGGGGGCCAGACAATTGACCGTGAACTTGATTCACATGTGGTAGTGGGTGTTTTTCACGTTTTACTCAAGTGTTCAGTTTAGTGTAATCTAAGCATATTCGAATTTTGGAATTGCGTTTTGGCACCACCACCATGCCATCACAGCAGCCAGTAGGTTGCTCTACCTCCGCAATTACGCCATCTTGGTGCATCTGATCCAGTTCTGCTTTGACCTTTGAAAACTGGGAAAGAGCCACTCTACGGGGTACTGCAACTTGAAATAGAACAGCATCGTTTTGTAACCGTATAGAGTATTCACCTTCCAATCTGTCAAGTTTTCCGAATAAACTCGAGAATAAATTACGGTACTTTGTAGCATCAGCGCTGTTTACCTTCCTAATAGTACCGATGATATTTAGTGCTTCACTGGCTGGCCTACCAAGCAATGCGCGGCCATCGGGGTGAATAACGTAAATGGTTTGCAAGGAAGTTACGCCTTTTATGACAATAAGCAATTAAATTTTCCAGCAACATTTAGTGCACTTCCATCTGGACCTTCAAGGCGACGATCGAGAGGTGTTAATGCAGTGGTGTAGGAGGCAGGGGTGCGGGGGTTGTAAGCACAACCCCAAAAGTTTTGATTCGTTGAAAATTTGAGCAAAATACCTGAAAATCTTGGCAACATCTTTGAAAATCCGGACAAAATCCCTAAACGTCTGGGCAAAATCTCTGAAAATCCTGGCAAAAATGGCGCCCAACTGTGTTGCACTTCAAAAAATGGCACCCAACGTTTGCAGAAAAACGCACGAAAACCTGTTTTTGGAGGTCACACCAAAAAAGGTCTTCATGATCTTTGTTGGAGAAAATTTGTATGCAAAAGTCGCACAAAAATGTTTCGGGCAAGTTTGGTAAAATTCCGGAAAAAGTTTTCGCACCCCCAAAAATTTGCTTGCTCCTGCACCTTTGCGTTTATGTGACATTGAGAACTTCTGGGTTCCGAATGGAGGCGTGAGTTCGAATCCCACTTCTGACATCATGTCGTGTTAACTGCGAATGACCAACAAACACGAAGTCAACAGTCGCGAAACGAGAAGTATGCGCTGAAGGCAGTCACACCGCACGCGTAAATAGTAATCAATGGATCGGCAAGGCGGTCGTTAGGAACACTTTGCACAGCAGACACTCTCTCTGAAAGTGTAAACAATGCATCACACCTTCTTCAGTTGCAGAATTTACGAGTCAAGTAAAGCCTGGTGGGTAACTGTTGCAGAAAAGCATCAAAATGATATTTTTAGTAATAATACTGCTCTTCCATCTTTTTTGTGCACGAAAGAACTGTCCAACCTTGCTCAGGTAAATTCAAACGCAGTCCCATTATTCGCAATCTAGCGCGGTTCTCAATTAGCAGTGTGTCTTTGCAAAACTGACCTGTTTTTGTTCCCAGTTTATCGCTAAGGCTTGATGGCAAACTTGTAAGGAAAGGCTGTAGCAAAAATAGAAATCCAATTTTGAAATCTCATAACTGACGCAAAATTCCAAGAGCCTCCAAAACAAAAAGCAAGTTTCACATGTGTTACCATTACCAGTGTAGTAGGAGATTCTGCTGTAGGCCGGCAGCACAGTTGTGCAACGTAAAGGTGAGTTGTTGAGTTTCTTGCCAGAAATAATACCCTTGATTTTTACGTAATCGAACAGCAGTGAGACATCACGCAGCGTGTAAAATGCCAGAGCAGCAGCGACCTAAAACCGAACGGTTTTGCTGCTTTTGTTGCAATTCCAAACGCACAAACAACTTACGCCAGCCAAGAACTCAGGCTGGTTCGCTTGAATTATCAGCGCTGCATGGGCTTTCAATGCAGACCACTATGGAGCAGAAGTCATTCTGTTGAAGTGAATATTTACGTTGTGATATAATGTTGGTCTAAAATAACGAAATGACAAACTGCACTTGGCTCGCAATGTCCGCAGAACATACTCAACATAATTGTTTGTTATTTATCTCGTCTAACTTCAGCAAATAACCAATAAATTTATAAAAATTAAAATACTTCACTTGGCAGATCTTCTGGTGGTTTAAGCTGCATAAGGAGAAAAATCTGCATAGACCAAAAATTGACAAAACAAGCTTAAGTTATGCATATAATTCAAAATGATTAGATATGAGCTGTCGGTGTCTTGCTTCTGTTGAACACGGTCATAACTGTTCTTACTTGCATAATCTGGAATAGTAGGCATGACGTTTTTTTTCTCCAAAGCAGCAGTCTAAACCTACGAAACGGTATAAAATAGTTGCTTGAAATTCTACCATTACTAGCTGCCACACATGTATTTTAGGACAATATGTTTTGAGGGCAAGTGTGGATGCATCATGCTATTTTGAGATTGTTTTCATGGCATCGACAACCAGCAGAGGCGCAAGATATGAGAGTAATATCATACCAAATACCTTTCATTAATTTCTTACTTCTAAATTGTCTCTTCAGCAATAAATACATTTTTTCACGGGGTGCCAAAAGTGGTACGAGATCATAAAAAGTTTGGGAACCCCTGGCTTATACAATCCTTACCTTGGGTTTTTTCACGCGTGTAGATGTGTGGAAGAAAGCTCTTAAAAAATTCTAAGTTGCTTGTCCAGTTCTCCACTATTTTCGAAAGTTAAATTAAAAGAAAATAACACGAACCTAAATTATCACATTGTTTTGCATCGGATCATGGGCTAAAAACTAAGGCTGAGTACAGAATTTGAGGGACTTTGGCGTTTACTGTGGGAATGAAACATGTAAAAAAGAAATCAAAAGAAAAAAACATGCAGTTGTATAAAAATAGCAAAACTATTTTTCAAAAATTTTTTGCCGATGAAAACAACGAGGTTGTTAGTAATTTACGTTTGTTTTTTTATTGTTGAAAATACAGGAAGGTTAAATGGATCTCGATGCCGACGCCGGCAAAGTGGTTCCAGACCAGTTCGGTCTACAGCACGTATCCCTCCTTTAGGAAAAAGTCGGCAACCGAATGTGAATACAGCAACTTCAGGAACTTCTGTTTGGGGATGGTCTGGTAAGCAAACACATTGATCAAGTGAGAACTTTTCACAGGGAAAATGTTTGAAAATTTTCGGGGATAGTACGGAATAGAGTTTAAAGATCATTGTCACAAAAAATAATATATTGTCACAAACAATGATATTTTCTTTGTTTAATTTCAACCAAGTGTCCAAGAACAGCCACCGGTGTTAGGCATTGTATTGTTTCATTACGTCTTTTCGAGTTTCCTAGTCTACAGTATGACCGAAGACTTGTTTCTGTTGGGGCTGGCCCAGAATCCTTTATTGATTGATATTTAGCAGTGGTTGGGGTGTGCCATGTGAAGCCATGCTCACCCTAAAAGTTATAGTGCATTGGCAATGTTTCCTGCACACAAATTGCTTTTGACGTCAGGGACACTATTATTACCTTGTTCAAATTGTGGCCCACAGTGACATATCATACGTATATAAATTAATTTTTTGATAAATATTCTCGGTTTCTACCTTCCACGGATTGATTGGTATTTTAACTACCGTATGGTTCAGCTGCCAGTTCATTAAAACTGCCTGATCCAGAAACATCGACATTTGATCGATGCCAACACATTGAAGCTGATTTGAGTACACATGAATAGCCAGGAAGGAAACCGATTTCACAGGCAATATAGACGTTATTTCCATTGGTGTAGCGCTGCTGGAACTCCGCTCCGCCACCTCTACCAGTGAATGTTGGGTTGTTGCCTGCAAACATATGTGAAAATGCCCAACAGAGCTCCAGCACCTATAGGCGTACGAGGCGGGGACGAGGGGAGGGGCTTCCTTTCCCCCCCGACTTGAAAATTTTCAGGGCAAACTGTGTTTTCAGGGCAAGCGCAAGTTGCTCAAAAATCCTGAACGGTGAAAAAATTTTCAATACAATGTATATTCACTTGGAGGTGAGCCGTGTAATATGGGCTAGTGACTTTGATCTGGACCAAGCCTTCGTTTTTTGTAAAAATCGAACAATCGGATGTCGGTGGGTCAACAGCTTGATATAAGAATTCGGTATTTCTTTCTTTGTTTGTTTTCGACTTTTCGCTGGGTAGAGGTGCAGGGTGTTAAGATGATAGATTTTTTGATTAACAGGAGTTTTAATGCCAGATTTTTTGTGCTTTTGTAGAACTCTTCAGTTATCTGTTGCAGCATTGATATTAACATCAAATTTTAACTGACTGGCTGAGGTAGGAAAATTTTGAAGTTAGTTTTGTGAATGCAGAGTGTAATTTGGACTAACCCTGGTGGCGGTTTGCAGGGACCGACTTTGCTAAAAAAGTTTGGGGGGGACAAACCTGATTGTTTGCGTTTCGATTACGTCAACATGTTCATTCAACCGTAGTACGACCTTTTTGTATAATTGGCCAAATTGGGGGGCACATTATGGAATTGATACTTGGCTACGCCCATCGTGGTGGTATACCAACTCGTAGTGTATACCAATATACAATAGTGCTGTATCTAGATATCCAGCACTTAGCACTGCATTTAATATGAAAAGACATTAATTCAGAGAGCTTAAATAGACACAATTATGCTAAAAATTGTGATTAATCAATTCAAATTTGGTCAGTTTCGATAAATAAAATGTACTGCTGCTAATAATTCATCACCACATAGATCAACAAAAACAAAGCACAAGATCTTTTGGTAAATACTAGCAGGGCAACCAGGCGCGTAGCCAGAAATTTTATTGGGGCTGGTGAAAACAACAACCGAGTTTCAATATTTAAATATTTTTAATGCTCCTTGTTTTTAAAGCATCAATCAAGGAAAAGTGCATGTTTCTGGCGTTTTCTCCTGAACAACTGTGTTCAGATTCAAGCCGACAAATAAAAAGTTTGCTTTCATTGAATTCACAAGTTTTAAAAGTTTTGATAGTAAAGTTTCAAGCTTCTACTTTGGATCAAGTCAAGTCAAGTCAAGTCATGTTTGCGCTGTAAGTACACAGCAATAGAACACATTTCAATAAACAAAGCTTAAAACAAACAGCACAGGTTGGGCGAAAGACGGCCAAAGCAGTCACTCAATCAAGCCCAGCCTACATTTGATGACTGTCAAATTCAACAGCACAGGTGAAG
>Ga0210059_1007169_pt1 | contig 17759 bp, 8 predicted proteins | sample Ectturendosymbi2_FD_188042 | JGI IMG/M metagenome (GOLD analysis project Ga0210059, IMG submission 188042) | Ecteinascidia turbinata endosymbiont from Florida, USA - Sample 2 (SPAdes) (version 2) | ecosystem: Host-associated > Tunicates > Ascidians > Unclassified | place: Key West, Florida... | reverse complement strand
CCAAATTTTTTAATTTTAAACTTTAATAAACAAACTTCACTTTGCAAAAAACTGTATGATTTTATCTACTTTAGTTACTTCGCAATTACATTTTGAAATGTGTGCAGGACTTTATGGACACCCTGTAGTATATTTGCAGAAATTCAATCAGGTCATTCGTTACCTGGCACTGTAGCTGACAGTAACGACAACATCCAGATTGCCAGTCGTCCTGCAGATACTGAAGTCTTGTTTTTATTTCGATATTTGAAGGGCCACTTTATGGCACAAAATCTTTGTCCACTCATGAAGGCCAAATGGTACAAAGACGAAGTTATTGTCAACAAAAAAAACATTCCTCCAGCAACTGCTTTGGGCGATCCTCTCAAATGCAGTTGTCGATTGTCCAGGTAAGCAGCAGTGTTGTAGATCGTTTCTTGAAAATTGTTCAAGGCAACCACCAACAACTGAAATGCTTGAAAAGATATCCATGTTAGTTGAGCCATGTTTAAAATTAAATTTTATATTTACAGGTTTTGATCCTAATATGAATAAATTGGTCGTGGTATCCGTTAGGAGGCTTAATCAAAATTCATTTGTTAGAAGGTATCTGTTGTTTTAAAGCAAATCATCTGGCAGCATATTTATCCAACTAGCTTGCACTTCCTATAAATAGTTTTTAGCTTTGATTTCTCCTGGCAAAAAATTATTAAGTCTGATGAGCTCTTAGTTTGATACAATTTCAAATTACACACTTGGGTCTCATCTGCTTCATCAAATCAGGCTCAACCATGACTACTCACCTTTTTGCATCGACTGGAGCTCTATTTGTCACTCGCCATCTAGGCGAACACACTGTAAGCCAGCGCCGGATTTAGGGGGATCCCAAGGGGCCCCCACCAAAGAGGGGGCCCCCACGATGCTCATATGTTTATCCATGTGTGCGACATGTGCGTGCCACTTAGTCATTTTTAGCAAAAAATATCTGTTTGTAGATGCTGTTCATTTATCGGTGGGCCAAACAGCAGTATTTCACTTGACGATTATTTGATATTGTGACGAAACAACTATTACACTATTTGGTTTCCTGAGAGTCGGTCAGGTATCTGAATGTAGTCAATGCAAGGTTAAGCTACGCAGAACACGTTAGCTTACGTCTCTACTCGTTTCTGGTAGATTTTTCGTCTACCTTACTCAGATTTGCACAGTTCGCATAAGAGTAGCATTACTAGGTATGGCTACCATGCGCCCTCTTTTGAAGTACATGTCCACTTTTTTTCATGAGAAATGAAATATTATCTGAGGACATTCGAAAATGTCCTCCTTTTTGCATTTTTATTTTACATAGCTATAATCAGTGGCGTAACTAGAGCTTTGTGTCAAGGTGGAAAACTCAGCTAAAAGGGGCCCACCAGCTAACACTCGGAAAACACGTGAGAAATGATGGCCAATCCGTATGTGGATGGCTATGCTGAAACCCTAAATCACCGGAAAATTATCCGAAAAACGCAAAAAAACAACAACCTGCTGAAATCCAAACGAATGCTAAAACCGAAATATCACTTAAGGTGGCGGTCCAGTTTCCACATTTGGATTGCCAGAAGGGGAATTTCGCGCCTCTGCCTCTCGTCAGTTACGTCACTGGCTATGATATATTCTTTTTGCATACAGTAAGCTGTCTCTACTCTACTGCAACAATATACGAGATGGTGACGTAGTTTAGTTTATGGGAGGGCCTGCGAGTTGTCTAATTAATCTATCGTTTGTTTGAGTTAATTTTCGGCTGGAAAGGCGGGAATACCTTCACATTAATCGTTACATAACAGTAAATCATTTTTCAGTATCTCAGTGACCTTGGCATTAGAGTGCGGACTGCTGACGCCAATATACTGTACTAGCTTTGCTGATGAACCCTGATACGGTGATCAGTGTATTGTACATAGCTTAGTGTAGTAGTTTCTAGTAATTATAGCGAATCCAGGGGTGCAAAACTGTGGTCACGCGCTCGTGCCGCGCGATCAAAAGTAAATTATTTTGATGCTGAGTGAATTACGTGCGGCTGCATTTGCACAGTTCGCAAAGAAGAGCGAAAAGACTATTGTGACTTTGGGGATATTGAGTACCAAAAACTTATTTCTCATAGAGTAATCAGGTGGCTATCACATTATCGCAGCTTGCCAAGGATGCTTCAATTCTACCCAGCTTCAAATTCATGCTCCATGGCCATCGACAAGCCAACTGTTGTTCTGAAACGTTTTTCTGGAAATTATTTCAGCGAATTCTGTTCACATTTAAAACATTTGCAATCATTTGTGGTTGCTTTTATTGCGCAAGTTCAGAGTACTGAAAAGTCAAAAGCATCAGTTGTTGAGGTGTATCGTGTTTCGCCACTGTGAAGGCAAGGATTCAAGAGAGACAATCAGATGCACACATCAAGCCAAGTTAAATCAGCACTAAGGAAATTAAGCGAAGGCAAGTATAATGACTGTGATTCATTGATGTCAGATGTATCTGTATTGTACAAGCCGTATGTTTCACATCTGGCGAAATGGACCACATAATTTGCTGAATTTAAATGCTTTGACTAGATTCCTCCGTTTGCAAACAACTAATTGGAAAAAGGAAGAAACATGTCAGTAGTATCTGCTTGATAGAAACGTTTCTAATGATGAAGCTGAAGTAAAGTGTTTGACCAATACCAAAACTTGTTCGATTTCGTGCAAAAAGAGCATCAATCAAATCAGGGGCGGATCCACGGGGGGGGAGCGATCGCCCCACCTAAAACCTAAGATAGTAACTTTATTCGCACAATTCGGAAAACAGCATTCGCGATACAAGGCCATTTTGTCGTCCATTGTTTTGTCACAGCAGTGTTGTGAAGTATAGGCCTACTTCATCTCTCTTACAATAGTGAATCCGCAATCAAACTTGAACACCAAATATTATTGGAATCGCCCCCTCCCCCCCTTAACGTCACTGGCTGGATCCGCCTCTGAACCAATTGCAATTTATTGTAAAATGATGGAAAATGATAGATGGGCAAAATATTTTGCAACTTGCAATACCATTAAACGCTTCAAGAGCTGATAAAGATTGCACAGTTTTAGTTCAACGTTGTGGCTCTTTATGCTAATACGGAACGATTTTTTCCTTGATGCAGCGACAAACCAAAAAGAAAGAAAAACCTTTCTGGTTGAACCAGTTTCTAGTCTAAAGCCGGTGTACAATTTAAAACATCTTTCATGCAAGCAGTTTCATAAAATTATAAAGGCGATTCTAAATTTTAGGAAATTTAAGTTATTTGCAAAATATTCATGGGCTAAATAAGTTAAGTAAATAAGGATTTTGTTTTGTGTGTTTTGAATGAAACGTTGTCTACACTGGACGTTTTACTTCAATACTTAAAACTAATCAATAGACCTATTTGTTATTTGACTTGTAAAGTGTAGATAATACACTCAAGTAAGTGACAGTCGTAAATTGTCCTCCTTTTTGCGCTGAAAATATGGCAGCCCTATTGAGCTTATTAATAAATAGGCATGAACAGAAAAAAGGGGATCGTGCCCTTTGCAAGTGTACAGCTTATCCAAGTGGTTATAAAAAAACATTAAAAAGTAGAAGAGGCAAAAATGAGGGAGGATGAAGTTGCAGCTAGGTCAAGAAACATTCAACTTGGTATTTTACAATGGCAGTGAAGTCCAGCGGAGACATTTCTGCGGAACCTGTAAGAGGACAGAAAATCGAGAAACATGTTATTACAGACATAGATCCACAGTACGTAACGATGACAATAGACATAGTTTAACCAGCTGTGCAGCAGACGAACGTCAAGACGTATCATCGAAAAACACGATAGATGAGTTGGCTGACGGTATCACTGGAGTCAAAGATATCGGTCTCTAGTAATCCAATATACCGGAAAAATGCGGTAATATTGGTTGAAAAAAGTAAATTTATTTTTAAAACATGATGTTCCACAACACAGAAAGACAGAAACTCATCACGGAAATGCACCACGAATCTTATTCGGCGCCAGAACCACAACGACGAAGTCGTTGAAAGAAGCTGGCTTTGTATTTCTCCTTCACACATTTGTTTATTGTTTGAAGTGTACACTGATGAGCGCGGAAACGACTAAGTGTGCGCATTTCCTTATTAGAAAAGGAATCTGCGACTGGAAGCTGAGGAGCCACGAGCAATTAATGGAACATAAAGATGCCACGATTACGTTTAGTCGCAGATGTAATTAAACACTATGAAGAATTGATACAGAGCTAGCTAGTCAGGTCAATAAATGCCAACAATATTGGAAATCGCCTTTGCAACGTTCGGTTTCTGTGGTAAAATTTATTGCTGAGTGAGGAGGGATGTTTAGAGATTACGAAAACGTTGGATCGCCCAGATACTTTTTTCAAGCAAAATTTCAAAAAAACGAAATACGATGCTTCTGGCGACCGGTTTTACAACAGCTTCACAAATCGCTAATCACTGTCGATTATCATGTTGCATCATAAAGTTTTGTTACACTTGAGTTAACAAATATGACGTCACACCATTACGTCACAAATATTAATGATCCGTGGAAATACTAGTGACTTCATCGGCCATCCCCTACCTAAAGATTCTATATCCGATCCACACATGGGGTCTCCCACCACGCCTGGGTCCCGGGCTCTCCACCATCAAAAGCCGGCGTTGCTGTAAGCGCAAAGTTTCGAATGTCGCAGTCTCTTCTGAGCATTGCACACAGGAAAACAAACTTTAATGTTGCAACACTGAAATCAGCATTTCTTTCAATTGACCAGGCTGTCATGAATTACTATGCCGCTAACGCTAGACATTGAAATTGCACAAGATATGATGAAACAATGAAAAAAGATGTTCTGGTCATTTCGCCAATCACAATGATACTTTCACTTTAGTTCCCACACAGTGGCGCAGAGTAGCGGTTAAAATCACAGAAAAATTTTACAATTACTTTTCTCAACATTTGAACCACAACATTCAATTTTTGAAATTTTTCACAACCAATGAAGCACTGTTGTTTTTCCAAGTAATTTCTTAACTTACGCTGTCTGCAAACACAATCGTTACCGCCTTTCAATATTACGTTTTCTGTAAAATCAGTCTGTTAACGCTACCTGTAAGAGCATCTGAAGCAGCCAGTGAAACTTTCATCATCGAAAATCCATCATTCAAGCGGTTTTTGATACACACGCACACAACCATCCCATTTCCCAGCACGATCAACAACCCGAGAATAACACAGACTGCAGCGAATATTCCAGCTCCTGTCTTGCTACATTCTTCACATTCATTCAATGTCACGTTGTGGCAAAGAACAGAAGCTTGGTTGGAACAGAAGGCAGGCATTCCGCAAAGCTTAGACTGAGTTAGATTGATGTATTCAATCTTATTGCTTGCATTTACTGTGGTATTTGAGTCCAGAGGAAATCCTGTAGTTGAAATTATTTTTTCAACTCTTACGATATGCAGCTGACGATCAACTGGTGTATATTGCCGTTTTGGGGATGATTGCAGAATTGGTTCTTGTGTCGTTACATTCGTTTCCCATGTTGTTGTTGTTGCTATGTTTGGGAGGAACAAATGTGTGAAATTGTTTGCACTGGATCGAAACACTGATGGAATTGTGTTTAATTCGCTTTGATTGATTGTGCTCATCTTCGAATTTAGCGCTAATGGAGACAGTATTATGAAATACCAATCATCGTATGACTAATTCCTTTCTCAAGAAAAGCAATCCGACATGAAAATAAAATAAGTAACGGATTAGCACTTCCATAAATTGTGATATATTTTAGATCAAATGACACATCTTTTACTTCCATCACGTTCAAGACGCTTTTCTGATAACACCTTCGTTAGGGATAGCAAGAATTGTTTTCAGAATTTCTCAGTTTGTTGTGTGGATATTTGGCACACAAAAATATTGTTTAAGTCTGGTGAAAGTAGAGTGAATGTCAAAATAAACATTGTTCCACTAATAAAGCAACTTGATAAGTTACATGTCCGTGGTATGCAACTAATTACTTCCCTTTTTTCGTTAATTTGGAGAATCAAGCTGTTCGAAGCGTTTGTCGCACAAGTCAAAATGAATTGAAACAAATTTTTAAGCAAGTTTTTCTAATGAACTTTTAAGATGTTACATAACAATAAACAATATTTTGCATTAGAGAATCTGCAATCGTAACAAATCAGCATCATATTTTGGTAATTACAAATGGCTAGAGATAGCCCGGTCCAATAATTTTCAGGCCAGACCCAACATATCCCGCAACATCTAGCCCATAAACCACCCATGGACTGAGGACATTTGTCCTTTTTCAAATCGGCCCGCCTATGGCCCGCTAAACCAGAGACTCCGAACTTTTTTGTCCGAGGGCCAAATAAGACCTTGCACAATAGTTAGAGGGTCGGATTTCTTACGTGTGTTTCTAGATATGTTGCAATGTACTGTATCAAATCAACAATTTTTTCGCGAATATATCATTTTGCATTATTCACAAAATGTCTTTGCGGCTGGATGAAATAGCTTTGCGGATTGGATGAAATGCCTTCGCGGGGTGGATTTGGCTCGCTGGCCGAAGTTTGGACACTCCTGCGCTAAACAATTGGCCGACTTGTTTTTTTGGCCTCCAGAGGCTATCCGCTGTAGCTCTTTTGCCTTCCGAGGCAAAATATCTGCTGAGATTATTTTGCTTGTTGTGGAACATGATCGGTTGAAGTGGTCATGTCATGTGACAAGTACAATATAAAACGTTACATGCTTGGAATAATGACTAAGCCTACAACCCTAAGCCTTAAGGCCCTAAACTTAAAACCTTCAACTGAAAACCCCAATCCTAAAAACTTAACCCAAAACGCTCAACTTAAAAGCTTAACCTAAAACCCTAAACGTTAAAATAAGACCCTCAACCTAAAAATAAAACCCTCAACCAGTCCTGTCGCGAAGGGATAGCTTTGTTGGGCTTAGTCCCCCAAACAAAACTCCAATCCCCCAATCAGAAATATGAAAAACTACTGTATAAATCAGTAGAGTTTTTGTAAATTTTAGAATGTCCAAGACCCCGCAAAATCGTAACCCCCTTACTGAAGGCGGTTCTGCTCTCAACCTACAAGCCTAAACTTAAACAGTCAACTTAAAACTTTAAAACTTCACCCTAACCGTTAAAGGCTAAAATAAGAGAAGAGAAAGCAAATAAGGCCAAGACTGAACTGAATAAATCAGAATACAACATCAAAACGCCTTAACTGTCTGACTGATGCCAAGAACACAAGCTGTGATAAACAGAAATTGGTACAAATAAAAACTAGAAAATAGATTTTACTCAAATGATAACTGGCACCAATGGTCAAACTGCTCATCAGACCTATTCAATATTTGAAACAACTCGTCCTTATGAATGACTAAGAACGAAGGTAGCATGCTTGTGTGAGATGGTACGCAATGCGATGGCAACAAATCTTTAGAGTACACCTTAATTTGTTGACGTTAAACTTGAGCGATATGTTGAGTTAGTTGCTGGTTGTTGCCATCGTATCGAATGAAAACTCACCCAAGTACTTACTGGAGTGTATCACCTCCGAAATAACTGAAAGACGTCACGCTTCATTCCGAACCAAAAATGAACCAAACCTGCCTGTCATGTTACAGCTAATCAGCTGAAACATTTACCAAACAAACAGAACAACATCGTTGTCTTCAGATGCTTTTCAAAGTTCGGCTTTGGTGACCGCCAAGAAATTTTGAAAGACCGTGACTTACCAGAGCATAAGCGCTCGTGTTGCGACATTTTACCTGAAATAACGCACAAAGTATAATGTACAGTATAACCACGTGGCGGTGTCAACATATTCTTGAAAGCACGTTATACGCCTTACGCATCCTGTGGCCTGCTGCGCTGTTGGTTTTGTTTGTTTAAGTCACATTTGATAGTTTAGTTGTTCTTTCTGTGGTATTTTCTTTTCCTATGTAAAGTGGGCAGATGAGATTTCAATCTTTTCAAGTAGATTCAGAACTTCCTTTTCTGTTTTTTTCATCCAGATATGTTTTTCGATTCCACGCGGGTACCTAGGCTCAATTATTAAGAGTCCTTCTAAATCTGTTTTTTGAAGATATAAATTCACCAATAAAAATAAAATAAATCTAATAAGCTAAATTTATTTCATTGTTCGCATGCGCTGATCATGGGATGCAAACAGTATGTATATATCGGATGAAACAAACCATTGTCACACGATTTCACAACTTCTTACCAGAATCAATATCAAATAGGTTACATGCAAACCGGTGCAGTCATCCACGCAACTGCGTGCGGTTAGCCATAGGTCTGCATACAAGAAACAGTTACATAAATAAATTACAAACAGTTACATCAATAATTGAAAGATTTGCGCTTGGGTGGATGATGTATTAGGTTATTGTCTTAGACGCCAATTGAAGAAATTGATTGAACTCCGTTCAAAATTGATTGTCTACATGTCATGTTTGCTTTATGCATGCAAATCTAAAAACGATTGCTATTTGAGCAAGGCGTTGTTGCCAACTTATGGATTTTAGATCCCGCTGCTGCTAAATATCTCACAAAATACCAAAGTTTCAATAGTAAATGTTGCCCTACATTTCCCCATTTGTGCCTGAAGATAAGCTGGGCTTTTTGGACGAAGAATGGAGGCTTTACAGGTAGTTCAATATTTTTTGTCAACCAAATCTATTCCTGATTTCTGTTATTCTATGCGTAGTATCAAAGACGGCTTAGATAACTCGAATCTTGGAATGCTTTCTGATATTATGACCAAACTTACGGATTTTCCACATTTATGCATCAGTAGAAAGAATATCTTCACTTGTTAATCACATTAAAGCATAATCAAACTCGCTCAAATAGACACTGTGAAGGAAAGCCTTTTGACAAAACAAGCATTGTGGAAGATGCAGGAAAGTCGTTACAAATGAATACCTAAACATGAATTAGTAAGAGTTATCATCAATGGAGTATGTCAACAGCGTTGTGAAAAACGTTTGGAGCAACATAAAAGTGATACAAATGTTTGCATTGCAGAAGAAAAATTTTGAATAACGACCGCCGTAAAACTAAATTAGGATTTTAATCATCATTTCAAAGCATCTAATTAGGCCTACAAAAAATGTTTTTTGCAAAGTAATATTTCTGTTTTTTTTGTAAGAAAGTGGGCTTTTTCCGTGTACAACCTTGGTTTATTAAAAGTCACTGAATGGTAGCCCTGAAAATATTTTCTTAGTTGGAAACTTTTACGTTTTTTGTTTTATATAGTCTTTTTTTATATTTCATGCACTTCGCACAGTTCATGATGTCTACCTGGTAGGCACAATATGTACTCTGTACGACTTTATTGCTTGATTCTTAGCTGTAAAAGGCTGTAATGTATAATTTAGAAAAATCTATACAAAAATTTGTTTCTTCTTCACCAGATAAGCAATGACAGTGAGAGTTTTGCATTCCACGGAATTTCCTAAATCCATCTAGGCAAGCTTTCAATCAGCATAATACAGATAGCAAATACGGTGTCTTGGCTGGAAATTTCATCCCTGAAGCATTAAAGCAGCGGCAGTAAACTACCACTTACACCGACGGTTAGTAAAGGGGGTTTATGCAAGTTTAGATGAAAACTGTTAAAACAAATTACGTATATAGAAGTTCACTATCTGCCTAGTCTAGCCTGCACTAACAAGGCTTAGGCTAACCTAATGACAAGTCAGTGTCTGCTGCTTGGATTTCCTACAGCACACTCTGCTTGATTTTTTACTAGCGTATGGTGCGGCGTAGAAGGTGAAACATGTTCAACGCAAAATCAAACTTCGTCACACACACTGAGACAGGAAGTACCGTCATGAAAACAGACCCACCAGACTGAAAAACTCAACACCAGACGCGATCCGTCTGCATTAGGCTTAAACTGCTAATTTTCTGATGTAGTTGAAATACAAAGTTTCTTATGTAGAAATATGCTTTGAGCGACCGTTGGAGAAATTGGAGAGACCGCAACGGCCCTCAAAACGCTCAAAGCACTGGTTGTCTTGATTTTGTTGTTCCCCGAAACCGTCTGCCTCCTCTAAATTCCTTTCTTTGCGATTTCTTTGCCTGTAGTCGATCTCAAAAAACTTAAGTTTGTGCGGTTATCTGTTCAGAATCAGATTTATGTGAGCTTACGGGAAGACGTGCTGGTACATACATTATTCTCAAAGGGCATCAAGAGCGCATTTCAAATTGCCCGTCATGACGATCTCCACCTGAGGCAGTATGGAGCGAATTCGTGAAAAGTGATTGCGGTTGATGCTATCGTTGCAGATCAGGGGCGGTGCTACGTGGTTTGGCCCCCGCAAGCCTGGACTTTGGGAGTAAAATCTGCAGTATGTTGCATTTAACACATAATATTTGTATACACAGACACGTCGATTACTTTTAACAAATGTTTATAAAAGTATGTTTCTACAGTATCAGCGTACATCTGAAGCAGACCTATCACAACGGGCAGGTTTTAGATTTCAGCATTTTCTAATTTTCAAGCTAGGAAAATGATTTTTACTGCATTGTAGCATTGAAAAAACAAATGTTTGCACAGTGAAAACTGCGTAAGTCGACCTTTGTGGGACCGGCGTTTTGGCAGGCTGTGTGGGAATAAAGTTTGTAGTCACAATGTAAACCGATGATATACGAATGGCTGCTTAATATCTAAAGTAATAGATCGGAAGATCTAACGAACATCTTGCGCATTGGCCACCAGGTATGCTTCAGTCAAGTTTTTTGCTCTTCTGGCGTGAATTCATTACGAAAACATCCTACCGTTTCGACCTCTCATACGACAGATCATTTCCAAAAGAAAAACGAAAATGGGTACGAATTAGCGATGAACAGCAGTAACTATAAAAGCTACGCATAGATGAAAAATGCACTTTTGTCAAACAGCGACGGCACCAGGGTTCAACATTCATAGTAATACTGTCAGTCAAAGTCGAGAGGTGGTCATTTAAAATCAAACAGCCTAAACAGACTACCAGAGCGTAAACTTAAATGAAATGATTAATTAAATGAAATTTAATGGTGGTTAACTTTATTATTTGAAAGGAATAACTTTATCATCCAAGGACAACTTTATCATTCAACCTTAGGTTGTTTTCCTGAAGTCACACCATAAGATGATAGGACTGACGATGCGTAGTGTTACGTGAAAGCGATTTCCCATTGAAAATTTGTGATTGATTCCTTGCTTCTTTCACTTGTGGAGTGAAGTTACTTGAATACAGATATGCGCAAGTTTGAATCATCGCAAAAAGATGAGAGCAGAGCCCAGTCGGCTGATTCCTCTAAAGCCTACAGAAAACGTAGAGCTTTTTGTTGTTCACACCATAAGAGCAACAAAATTAATTGATCTAACGAACAGTTACACTACGATTTTCCTAACTACCGTAATGGCAGCAAAACTTTCATTTCATTACAAGACCACACAAACAAACACGACAATACCACGCAAATAATAAAATATTTGTGTATATTGTGTAAGTAAAAAGTCTTAGCTCTCTATGGAATGTCGTTGCAAAATGGGGAAACGTTTGAAGACAAACACACAATGTTGATTTTCAAAATGTGAACAAAATTAGCGCCATATTGTGATAAAGGCTTCTAAATACTGCAGCAAAACGATTGCTCATTGGCTAAAATAACTGTAGTATCATGGAAGATACAGCGCTATTGGTTAAATAACTGAATTTCGCATTGGTAAATTTTTTAAGTTTTCGTTGGACATACCGGGCCAAGTTACAAAGGGTATTGTGCGTACGGGCTACGAATACGATTTTACCAGATTGCTTTTCCTCTCCAAAATATTTTCTGCTGTGTTAACCGTGCACTTTAAAAAAACAAACAATTTTTCCACCAACAAGCGGAAGAAAACTGGATTTGGTATTATTTACAGAAACTGCAAAAATTGCAATCGATCAGCTGGGCGTTCAATTTGCTTGACACTGAAGGCTTTTAAATAATAAATATGACACTTTTGTAAATTAAATCTGTTCAAAAAATTTGCAAATTTTCTAGGAAATCTGCAATTACTTTATAGCAAATTTTCTAGGAAATCTGCAACTACTTTATAGTTTTTAGGAAATCTGCAATTTCCTTGTAGCAGTGGTTCGTAACCTTTTATCCATCACGCGCCACTAAAATATTTATCCTTTGACTCACGTCCCCCTTACTTTAAATAAGTTGTGAAAACAAATGTATTTCTTTGTGAATTTGTTTAATTTTAAGGTTTTGTAACAAACACTAAGTCCAGGGTTTTGTTAAGGCGTTTCAGGGACCCGTCTCCAGACTCGGAGAAAATTATCATCGGGCCCCTAGAATCAGAGAAATCGGGTCCCTACAGGTCCATACCGGGTACCTAACATTTTCTTAAAAAAAAACAAGTGTATAGAGTACAAACACACTCAGTCTGCACAATGCAGATAGATAAAGACAGACACAACAGAACAATTAATAGCGAGTTTGGAGGTAGCACAACAGGGTTACAGACACTTTCCTAACACTATTGTTCGCTACCCGTAACACTTGGTACAACACTACATCCAGAGTAGGACACTGAGTCCAACCCTGGTCAAGGCCAGGTAAAGTATAGAAGCACTGCGGCATGCACACGCCCTCAACCAAACAAACACTGCAACATCCAAGCACTCAGTCACAGATTCAAATGCGGTTGTATTGTTCAAAGAATAAGGACGAATATAAACAATCTGATTGCATCAAAGCACACAAACATTCATTGATAGAATTTCTGAATCGTTCAAGAAAGCGGTATATATTTTTTCACAACAAGGCCTCAAGGTAGGAATGTCGCATTTAACCTGATGAATAGTAACTCTCGCTCTACAGGCAGGTTGCATAGAGCCCTGCACCCAAAATTATAGGCCACTGACTGTTTGACAATTTTGGCCAATATTTCGTGCAGCATTATTTTGCAGCATTAGATGAAAAATCCTTTCTTTTAAGATTAACCAGTGGTCACAGATATGCATGTTCCCATTCGGCCCGCGTGCTTAATGTGTTGCAATTGTTTATTCTAGACTTGTGCGAACCATTGCAAATTATTTGTTTGTTTTATTCACTCTGCATAGCTTTGCAAATGCACACTACTTCGCAGAGTGAATACAGATTACTCTGACTAATTGTATAAGGGTTAAACCAGTGGTTCTCAAATATGTTCGAACCGTTACCCTAATCAAGGTAGCGATTATGTCTTATTATCCTTAATATTTTGCAGTGATCTTTCATAATACAGAACATTTTCTTTCCGCGGTACCCCCAAAAATCGCATATTATGCCGGGGGTAGTTTACTCCATTTTGGGAACCACTGGGTTAAACGCTATAACCGCGTTTTCACATAAGATTCCTGAATCTTAAACCATTCAAACGTGAAGAAATTATTGATCGCACAAACTGGATATTTCAATAGAAGTGTTATATTGATTTTTAGATTTAAACATTTATTCCGCGCCGCTTTAATGTGAGCAAAAGACACGGTTTTGAGATTAACCAGCTGAGTGTCGCCATTGGGATGGCCAGAAAGCAAAATTAATCAAAAACATGCAAGTGTACGGCCGCATTGCAGAAAGCTCGTCGAATTACTGCAAGCCAAAGCGGTATCACACGCTGCTTGGCGCTGTGTCAAATGCGACAAGGGCACGGATATTATTGTTAAGGGGTCTTGGAACGCCGATTAAACAGTCCCTCTAGTTGCGCCCCCGAATATTTGCATGCAGACTCGAATTCAGCCTGCAAATTTTCAAGATACTTAACCCCGACTTCCATTTCTGCCGGAACTAAGCCAAATTCATGTATCGGCGTAAAAATAACACTGGCGTAACGTTTGAAAGGGACACATTTGCGTTCAAAAATTTTCTATGTTGCAAACAGAGAATTTAAGGGCTCGCCCCCCCTGGTTAAGAAGCACTGCTTTGTAGACTTTTCTTCGTCTCAGAAATGAGAACAAGTTTTTGACTTTGCGGGGCGTTGAAAACCTGCTCTAATAAGCGGTCTGTGTTCTTTACCGGTGCTTTAAAGTCACCATAATTTAAGTGCAAAGTATATACTGATGGGCACGTCTTATACTACTGTTTTGTATTTTGGTTGTAACAATAGAGCGTATGAGAGCTATTTATTTAGAAATATGTTGTTTTAGTTTTGTAACTTAGCTAAATGCCATGAGTCAGAGACAAAAGTAATATGAGGCAGTCAAACGAGGGCTAAAGCTGATTCTACAAAAGGCCGAAGCAGAAAAAGAGAGATGCGTTGGACAAGAACTTAGCAGAACTACCTTAGAAAATCCAGAAAAAGCTTTAGAAGAGTTACACCACACAAATGTTTCTCGTACACTTCAACATACTTGAAATTGCATTTAGTAAGGAAAACGCTCTTGCTATATGCCCAAGTGTAATAAGTCGGAATGCTGGGGACTATTTAGCCCAAGGAGGATCACCTACATCCACAACAGAAGTTTTCTCCGAAAACGAGAGTGATGGGGCACAGCTTGTAAGTTTCACTGCAGGAGTACCAGGGGTGTAGTGTGGTGGGAACGGCGTTTCCACACCTTTGCACAAGTAACGTTACTTGAAGATTTAGATTTTTCATTTCAATTTCTATGTGTAGCGCAGGGCCTTCGCCAGAGGGGAGGCCAGTGGTGGTGTGTGTCCCCCATTTAAAATCTGTACACCCATTTCATGTTTGGCAGCCCGGTTGCTGCGTACATCCGATATTGTATTTAAAAGATGTGGTCCCCTTGTGGTTTTTGACCCCTCCTGCCACGAAATCCTGGCGACCGGTCTGGCGTAGCGCCTGGATCAGCATAAATAAATAAATGACAAGTTATCTCGTGTATAACACCGTAGCATGAATGTGCAATTACTGTTTATGACATCACAATAGTATTTACGTACTCTACGCTTCGTCTGATTGCTTGCATTTATGGTAACTCTGCTATCTTCGTTTCAGAGGAGTAAAGTCTTAAAGTTTAAGCCGTTGCGGAGTAAGTTACAACAATTGCCTCAGTTGATTGTGAGAAGTTAATGAGCTTTTTGCGTGTGAGAGCATCTGAGCGATATTTAGTGCTAGAATTCGGCTTTAACCTAAATAAGGGGTGTAGTGGAAGGGAACGCGTGGGAATGGTGTTCCAACACCTCTTTTTTAGAACAACACCCCTGAGGATACCACCAGCTAGTAAATCGGTAGGTGGTCTCTTCAGGACTTCGCTTTTTCACACCACCGATTTCTATCATTATGACTTGATGCTCCTGAAAAATTTCTGCACACACCGCTGAGTGGATCCCGGCAAAAATTGCTTCCAACAGGTCCCTGCACTTGCTAAGGCTGACCCTGCCGCACACCGTCCAATTTGATCGAAAAATATATAAAACAGAAAGAGTAATGGTGCACAGAAAATGTTTTATGACAATTTTTCTTGTGCAAACACACTTTATGAAGCGTGGAAATAAATGAGCCAAATGTAACTTCACAAAAATTTCAAATTAAATTGACGATTTTTCCTGGTTGCTTCCGCGGGTCACTGAAAACGCTGTGGCGGGCCACATACGGCCCGTAGGCCGCTAATTGCGCAACCCTGGTCTACAGGAACAGTAGGCCTACTGTATCTGTTTTAAGAAAATAGTAAAGTACTTAGTTAAACGTTTGAGCAGAAACATTTCTTGACAGTAGATTTTGATCGTGAGCAGCAATTTAAGAAAGCTACAGCTTCAGCGTTTAGTTTCCATTTATGAGAAACAAAATGTTATTACTCAAAGTGTGCATGACACTCGCAATGCCAAAAATGTGTTTTTTAATATTTTTGCTTTCCGTAGCCTATCGACGAATTTCAACTATAAAAGAGAGCACGTGGATGAAGTGCATTGCGTTTCACGTCTCCGAAGTCTTAATTTGCAACTCATGGATAGCACGTTTGAAACGCAGAGATGCCGAAGTATTTCAGAGTGTAAGCGAATTCCAAACTCAACTAAACCTTTCAACGGTAAAGAGTACAAAATAGAAACAGATATGTTAAAAAAATAGATAAAGGTCTGTAAAAACAGAGGTCTATACCACTTATGTATGTATTTGTTTTAAGTTGGAAATCTCCACGTATAAAGTAGTTTTATTTGCATTTCTCTATTAGAATCTTATACAGACAGTGATATTTGACTATCTATTGATTCCATTAAACTTTGAATGTTGCTGTTGTTGAAATCCATCATTTGATTCTGTCCGATGAGTATAACCTCTGTGGGGTTCGTAGGATAAAAATCTGAAGATCTGACTTTCTCAGTCTTTTTCCATAGCTGGTCATTAATTAGGAAGTTTCGACAAGTAATTAGTTTCCAGGTGCGGCGTTGAGATACTGGAACGCTCAACAAACGTGAACATTTTATCAAGAATTCATCAACCGTTTGTTACGTATTTGCGCGGATAACAGCAGCAAAGCGCGCACAAACATCAGCCATTTGTTAAAAAAAAGTGTCGCCGACACATTTCAGTGAAACATTCTCCACCAGCACGGTATGAAAAAATAACCTAAATAAAATTTTCCTCTTTTTCATACATGGCAGCAACAATTACTAACCGGAAAACGTGTTAAACTGTACTTATACATGCCATAACGTTGACTCGAATGAGAACCCAAGAATAATGCAATTAGCAATGTGTACACTTAAAGCACTAGTGTTTCTGTATGCTGTCGGGGAATCAGTCGACTGCCATCTGCTTTCGTCTTTTTGCGATTATTCAAACTTGCACATATCTCTATTCAAGTATGTACTTTCCACGATGGGTGTAAGGAATCGATCAGCAAATTTTTAATAGGAAATCGATTTCACGTAAAATTACGCATCCTCAGTCCTGAAAATTGCAAGCAAAGCTTATGGGTGAAAAGTTGAAAGGCTGAAGTAACAGCAGAGAAAAAACAAACTCAAGACTACAATCGAAATTTCGTAATACAAGCTCATAAATCATAACATCTTAACTAATTGCCTGACGTCAAGAATACTAGTGGCGACAAAAAAACTGACTCATGAAATAAGTGTTTACTCAAAAATTAAAAAGACGTTATCTCAAATAAATAAATGACTGAAACATCTAACTAGTTGATGCTAATGGCAGAAAAATATCTCCAACTAAAAACTAACTCTTGGTGAAATGACTAACAACGGTAGAGAAAAATAGTAAGCCATGTGCGGGCGGTAAGCCTCTGGGGTACGCATTTAAACCTGCCACGAGCTCGCTTTATACGCTGCGGTGGGAGTAAGCAAGCTGTGTTGAGAGAAAAGCTAGCGCACAAAGCGGAAGACAACATCGGATTGAGTCAAACAACACAAAGCATGGTAATAATTATTTCACATGGAGGAGGATCATGTTCTGAATGTTGATTTGCGCGTCAATCAGGTGATACCATTTATTTTCACAGATATCCAGAGGGTGACAACTTGGTTGTTCGACAAAAGTAACGGTGTATGCTTCGTGCAGAGGTGGCTTGTTTATAGTGCCGTGGTTTTCTGAATAGTGCCGCGACCAGGCCATCTGGTCCTTGTCACGGTCAGTTTTACAATCTTGTTTGTTCCAGTTACTGCGATGCGCTGACCATCTTTTGGAAAATTTGTTGCTAGTTTGACCAACATACTGTTCATGACATATCACACATGTCGCGACGTAAATGCCAAAATCTGCGCAAGTCAAGCTTTGGTTTAGCT
>Ga0210059_1007167_pt1 | contig 17771 bp, 15 predicted proteins | sample Ectturendosymbi2_FD_188042 | JGI IMG/M metagenome (GOLD analysis project Ga0210059, IMG submission 188042) | Ecteinascidia turbinata endosymbiont from Florida, USA - Sample 2 (SPAdes) (version 2) | ecosystem: Host-associated > Tunicates > Ascidians > Unclassified | place: Key West, Florida... | reverse complement strand
TCTTTCCTTCATCCAGACATTGCACAAACGCATTACAAATACTGGAGACAGCGAGGGACGTATTATGATTTTGCCGAAATCCGAACTGTTGTTTGTTCAGTAGTTGGAAGCTTGAGAAAAAATTGTTTAATTGATTGTAAAGACATTTCTCAAATATTTTTGCAAATGGGGACAACAAGGAGATGGGTCTGTAGTTGTTGCAGATTTCTTTTGGACCACTTTTGTGTACCGGGATTACATACGCTAATTTTAGTATATCTGGAAAAACTCCACTGGTAATGGAATAATTGTAGAGATCACATAAAATAGGAGCTATAAAATTTGCAGAGAGTTTTATGAATTTAGCTGGTATGTTGTGTGCACCAGAACTTTTGATGATTGAAGGGAATTTATAATGGTTAAAATTTCATTGTGGGTGATTGGCATTAGAAAGAGATTTTGCGAGTTGAAACTAATTAAAGATTTGTAATGAATATCAGCATCAGTGGGTACACTAATGCTTGATGACATGCGTGAGCCTATTGTGGAGAAGTAGTAATTGACGTAATTACAAATTTCATTGCCATCAGTGATGATTCGGCCATCAGTCGCAATAATTTTAGTAAGAGAAAAAGTCTTATTTTTCCTTCGTCTTGATAAATCATTAATTCCTTGCCAAACCTTTTTTGGTTATAAATTGTTGTAACACAATTTTTTGGACTTTTCCTACTGATTCAAACTTTTCAATAAAAATCTTAAACAAATTACCTACAGGTGTGGTATAGAGATTTTTTGTATTATCTTCATTCATTATTTCCGATAAATCAGTTAAAAAAGCTTCTAACAGAAAGAATTCCAAGGTACGACGCGTAGTTTTTTTGTGATGGAACTTAGGATTAATACTGCCTACCGAAATAAATAATGGATAATGGTCAGAGATGTCATGTACAAGAATGAAGTTTTGAAGGTCATCAGAAGCATTGTTCGTGTATATGTGATCTATTAAAGTTGAGCTATTTGGAGTAACTCTAGTGGGATAATTTGGAAAGATATAACATCCATAACTGTGCAACATATGTACATAGGCTTCAACACGCTTATCTTCATGGTACTTTAATAAATCAATATTGAAGTCACCGCAGATATAATACTTTGAGCTTGTTACACTAAGCTTGGCAATGGTCACGTCTAGCTTATCTTGGAAATCTTCGTAAATAGAATTTGGGTGTCTATACACAACACCAATAAAAATGTGTTTGAGTTTTTTGTGTCAAATTGTAGCCAAAGATTTTCACAGCCGGGAGTGTCTATCATAAACTTATTTTTAACACGATACGCCAGACTATCCTTTACGAAAAGTGCCACACCTCCAGCATTAGTTGGGGAATCATGGTATTCAATGGAGTATCCCTGCAAACGGAAACCAAAATTCATCGAATTCTTTAATCTAGTCTCTGTTATGGCAATTATGTCAGGCAACGTTGTAATGTCCGCAAGAAGTTCCTCCAGTTTTTCCAAATTTTTTGTTAGGCTTCTTATGTTAACGTGAAGCAGAGAAAATTTATTTTTGCTTTTGACCTTCAATGATTCCAATTTACAATATTCCGAGTTCACGTAATCATATACGTTTTCTGAATTAGCTTGATTTAAATTATAGACATTGTTGGACATTTCATTTTTAAACGTAGGCATCTCTAAAATATCATTAAAGCATTGATTAATTGACAATATATGTATAAATATTACGCACAGTACTAGAACACACAAAAACTTCAAAAGTTTATAGTATGTGACAACACCTGCATAGTCACCTACTTCAGTCAGCAAATACTTGTTCATCATCAGCGAATAAGCAATATTCTGAATCGGCTATTGTCCAACGTATTTTCTTCTTGGCTTTGTACAGTCTCTTTGCTTTCTCCAGAAGTGCTTTACGTTGTTGCTGAAATGCAAGAGGCAAGTGGCGCGTGATGGCTGCATTGAACTTTCTAGCAGATGGAGCAAGTCGTAGAATACTATTCTTGTCTTTCATTTGCGAAAATTTAACAACAATAGGTGGTGCAAGTTTAGCACGATCATTATTCCGAGATTCGACGGCAGACACTCTTTTCGGCAGACAATGTACATTCGAAAATTGCATTTTCTCCATTTCAGCTGGTGGAAATCGGTAATAAATGAACGAACTAGGTGTTCTGTATGTTCTTGCACTTCTTTAGTCTCAGTTTGAGGAATGCCATTAAAAAGAAAGTTATACTCCTTCTAGCGCAGTTCTTGCTCAATCTTCTTTTTTTCTTGACTTTTTTCTAGATCTTGAATGTGACCTTGTAGTATCTTAATACTGTTTTCCTGATGTGCAATTGCTTCGTACGCCTCATCAAGACTGTTTTCAATTTCGCTGACTCTAAGCTTCATGTCTTGCTCCAGCGATGTAAGGCGTTTGTCAATTGAAACCATCATCGTGTACAAGTCAGCAAACGTTGGCTCGTGTTTTGCTTTGGGCTGTTCAGCTCTCTTCCGATTCCGCATTGTTACATTCTCCATGTCTAGATGCTTGGTATAACACAAAACGGTTTACACTGCTGAGTCTTTTTTCTTCTAACTGTATATTGTTTTTATTTTTTTTGAAGGAAAGTGATGATGATCCATTTTTAGTTGTTTTAAGTTTCATTATTACTGTAGATACTCGCTTATTAGCCGCATCCGCAGATAAGCCGCAGCAGAAATTTTAGCCATATACCGAGAATCAAGGGTAATTCACAAATAAGCCGCAGGTCAATTGACCTTTTCACCGGTGAAGACCCTGCGCGATCAATCAACCACAAAATATTGTTTTTTACAGGCAAATATAATGAAAGTCAATTTTATTGTTCAAAACCTAAGAAATCATCTTCGTCGGAAGAAGGAAGTTCGTCTATAAGTACGGTAGATTGTCGTAGGTGCCATCTTCATCTTCTTCATCTGTGTCATGGGTGTCGTCGCGAACATCTGTCCAGAGAATGTCATCTTCTGTTCCGTCAAGGCTATAGCTCATGTTAAAACTTTGTCCCTCTGGGTATGTTGCGCGTATAAGCCGCAGGCAAAATACAGGCCATATTCCACAGGCTTGTTCATGGGAATGTCATTCCTATGGGAATCCCATGGGAAATGTCCCATGGGATGGGATGGTATGGGACAGGCATAAATTGCAATGGGATGGGAATGGGACAGATAAATATGTCCCATGGGCAACCCTAGGCTTGTCCATGGGAATGTCATTCCTATGGGAATCCCATGGGAAACGTCCCATGGGATGGGTTGGGACAGACATAACTTGCTAAGGGATGGGATTGGAATGGGACACATAAATATGTCCCATGGACAATCCTGATATTCCAGGTAAAAAACGTACGGCTAATAAGCGAGTATATACGGTATATTGTCATTTCGGGCGTAGCAACCAGCAAGAGTACATCCATCAGAGCAGAATTTTTGCGTGTACTAGAGTAGTTTGTACCTAAGAGGAGTCAGGACCCTTGTGAGGAAAAATTGTGCAGGTGCGAGGCCTGTTTTGGGCTCCTTTACAAATTATAAATCATGACTGATTAAGAGCTTCATTAGCTTTTCAGTAGTATGACTAGAAAATGACATGCATTATTTATTATTTTATATTATCACCATTTACCAACGGTATTAGTTAATTTGATAATTTCTCAGGCTTATATCAATGCACATAACTCAGTTGTTTGCAAATTTCACAAATGTACATCAAATTTAATGGATTCTACCAGTTTTAGCCAGTTTTGTTGGATTTCCTGTCGCGATACCATACTTGAATAAAGGCCTCTGTAGCTTAGTCATGGTGGTGCAATCCAATTTATGTAACCGAGATCTTGTTATTGACTACAAATTCTCAGAAGGGTTGAGATCTGCCGAGTTTCCAAGCCATTCTAACACATTTAATTTGTGTTTCCTGAAAAACGTCTTTACTTTTTTAGACGAAAAACACGGGGCAAGATTCTGTTGGTGCATTCTTCCACCCATGGGCGTCGGAAAGATTTTTTCCAGGAAGCGTGAAAGCCCAATTTAGCCACTCGAAACTAAGAAAGCAACCTGTTTTGCTAAAAATTTAATAGGAAAATATCAAATTTTAAAATCCAGGAGGAGCCTTGACCCCCCTTCCGACGCCCATGTCTTCACCCTCAGGAAATGCCCTTATGATATCTGGAATGACTTTTCTTTTAATTACGTCAGTGTAGCCAATTTGTTTGAATTTAACATACCCTCAATTGACATAAGTGACCCTATTCTCGCAAAGCTGAAACTGTCCCAGAACTTATTCATTTGGGGTATTTTACTAACTCGTTGAAACGGGCAGGACTTAAATGCTCACTCTTCCTGATTCTGACAAATCTGCTGTGCTTCTCTTGAACGAATAAATGATTTTTATCTTAAAACAGCACTTTGTTTCCAGTCTTTTACAGTCCAATGTGTGTGTTTTTTGCCCATTCTCATCTTTTTGTCGTCATTTCTTGAGTAAGAAGCTGCTTCTTAGCGATTTCTTAGCCTCCAGCAGGCGGCGTCGCATTGTACTTGAGCTTATGTGAATTCCAGTATGCATCAAATACTGCAAATCAAAACTAGTGTTCCTTGCAAACATTTTGCAATTTGCAAATGGCTATTTGGTTATGGGTATAGTCTCAGTTTCCCGAAAGCGGACTCCGCTTTCTAGGTGTGATATCTGCCATTAAAAATCACAGAAACTCCAACATGTATGACTCTCAACTACACACAACGGTTTCATGCTGTGTCGTTCAGCTGATTACTAGTCCTACGTGACGTCATAAACCGTATATTTCGACTGTTCCGACACGCCACGGAGTATTTAGTAGTGTTTCCAACCCGGGTTTTCCCGAACCCGAAACCCGGGTTTTTTGGCTATTTTCTACTACCGGAAATCCGTTTTTTTTTCAACTAACAAACTTGGGTATTAAAAAAAAACTGGAATTGTTGTTGCATTCAAATATCAGTAATTCTGATAACACTGAAGTTGCAGATTGGTGCGTGTAACGGCCAAATTAACACGTTTGAACTTTCAACTGTAAACATGAGGCACCAGGTGCGGGTTTTGCTCGCTGACCATCGTACGTTCGTTGTTGGTCCGTTTACATTTTCGTTCAATTGAACTATTTAGACGGATCGTGACGTCATTTTGCACATAACAGGTGTCTGCGCGAATTTTAGTCGTTTCGCTAACCTAATTAAATATCTACCACGTGAGGTAGTTCTTCAAATGTAAGTCGTAGTTTCGTAGTTACTAGTTAATTCATTTGTAACCTGAGTGGCGTACGCAGAAAATTTTCATGAGGGGATTTCATTCAGTGTGGTATGGTGTCATTTGTATTAGATGTCCGTTGTTTGTGACGTCATAATTTGACGTCGTATTCATGTTTTCCAAACTAACGTTTTGGCGAAGTTTGCGCTGATCAGCCATAGCAGACAAAACAAAGACAATTGTTTTGGATAAAGTGAACTATCGCGGAACACAATTTCAAACGTGCGTAGTGGGCGAAAGGTCTGCAAAAAGTGGTGAGTTGGTTTCTGGATGCAGACAATAATCCAGATTCCCACCAAAGCCTAATTATTACTTTTTGGCTCATTTGCAACGTTCCTTGAAATTTGCATGCAAATTCATTCCGTGGTATTTGCCTTAAGTCGACAAATTAACAAGCAAAAAGTATGTGAAAACAATTAATCCGCTTTGCGCAAGTAGTAAAATTTTTGTAAAATATCAACTCAAGGGGGGGTTAAACTCCATCCTCTTGCGTACGCCCTTGTATAAGCTGTCATGTGTTAGTTCATATACAAGATGTGATTCTTTGCAAAATCGTTTCGTTCCTTTTCAGTTTGCAATAACTTTCTACGAAATATTTGGCTTTTCTTTAGAAGCGACTTTAAGTAGATTTTTAATCATGCACATTCAGTTTAAAGACGTTATTAGTCTAATCAAAGAAAATCAGAAGCTTAGAGCCATTTCTTATACAACAAGGCTCAACCAACACCAAAGTGCGATTTGTGCTCCATTATACTAAAGGGGGTGGTTCAAGCACCGAAAGTATGATGAACCATTTGAAATCAAAGCACAGAATCCATGTAATCCACGAGGGTGAAGACAACAACACTATTCCGGAACAGGAAGCGATCCGATCAAAAATTGTGAAAAAGAAAATGAGTATTTTTGAGGCTACAAAGAAGAGGTCAAATAACCTTGAAAAACTGTTTCATGCCTTAATCACAATCAAGCCCAAATCAGTGGAACCAGAGAGGGCTTTTTCAGCCACGGGGCTATTTGCACAAAATTCAGAAACAGACTGAATGATGAAAGTGTGCTTTAATTGTAATGTGTCAGTGTTATAAACATAATTGAAAAACTGTGCTTAACTTAATTAATATTTGCTAATAAATGGCGCAGGGACAGGGAGTAGTAATTTCACAATGATATTGCGTTTTTATCGCTCAAAATCGCATTCATTCCAAAACCCGAAAAAACGGGTTTTCACGGGTTTCTTTTCTCAGCTACCCGAAACCCGGGTTTTAAAATTTTTCCCCGAATTGGAAACACTAGTACTTAGTGCATTGAACTAACAGTAAAACAGTAGCAATTGGGATATCCCCAAACGCAGCCCAAAAGAAATGGTGACACATTGTATAACGGACTAAAATAACAACTTTAGTCAATTAATTTCCGCAAGACTGTATAAATACAACTACAACAATAAAAACTTTATGCGTAACTCCCCATTTCAATTTTGAACTTGAGGTTCATGGGCCCCCTAGACTCATATGGGTCCTATCGTGCGGCGCACCGGCTGCACCCTTCTTTCGTGGGGCCTGAGAGGAGTAAGGCCGCCGTAGACAAAGACGTTCTGTTTTCGTTTGATATTTTGAGATTTTATTTGTTTGTAAGGAACTCGTTTCTTTTTTGCATGACACAAACCTTGCAATGAGTAGGAATGGAATCTTCTTGTTTCCTTTGTTTGGACCTCGCCGATGTCCTCCCTGTACATCATTTGCATGGAGATCAATTTTGAACTTATCTGCTACAGAAAACAATATCTTTTCACCGTCATCAGCGTCATACTTAGCTTCTTCCACACCATAAAGAAGAATTATTTCCCTTCTTATGTATTGCTCTTGTCTACTAAGTTGAAAGGATATTCGATGTTTTTTAGAACCACCTCTTTGTGTAACTGTACTTTTTCTTCTTGACTCAACTTGTCTTGTGTTATTCACCTATCTTGGTTTGCTTTCTATTCAGCTTGTTTTCAAGTTTGAGATGAGTTAGTTTCTTCAATTTATCATTCATGTTTCATCTGGTTTGGCAGATTTGGGTAATGGATTCTTCATTTGAATCTGATGTTTTTTCACTATGCAGCTGCCTTCGTTAATTTTTACATGATGTGGCAGAATGTTCAGCGGACAAGCAAAATCAGCTGCAAGTTGTAGGTTTATTGTTTTCATTTATTCATTTGCACACCCATTTCCTCTGAGGAGGGTCATGGGGGCAGCAGACCAAGACCTCGTACCAAATCCGATGAAGGTTCATCTGTTTGGTGCTACATCGTCACAAAGTTACGCTCCTTACTGTCTTCGAAGAACGGTCAAAGGCTTTGGAGGTGAATACGACCCTTTAATTGCTGCGACCTTGGAACGTAACTTTATGTGGGCGATTGTTTGATTTCTGTTTCTACTGTTGATAATACAGTAGTAAAAAGCTACTGCACGTTAAGGACTATGTTCTTTTCTCTCTTAGGCTGCATTGCACTTACATAAGTCTCGCTGTTATTGATTAGATGCTCCACATTTGTGTTGTACAAATTTATGGCTATATTCCATGGTCATGGCACACTTTTGCCAGTGGCTTACTTAGTTCAGAAACAGTAGTATTGCGCCTGCTTAGTGCTGAGTGAGTGTGATGTTGTGAACATAACTAATGATAATATTGTCTGCAAAAGTTCTAGTATACATCCAGAGTACAGATTGAGAAGGCTAACGAAGTTTCCAAAGACGTTCAGCAACTCATGCAATTTTTTCGGGTAAAAGCTGAGGTATGGTTGTTATGCACGCAGCATAAGAAGCATGAATCGTTTCCGCTTCTAAATAGAAGGCGTAGAGTAATAAAGAGATTACTGAATGCGTGCAATTCGATTCCAACGTTTAAAAGTCTGACCCCAAAAAATTTCATGTCTCCATATTTTTCAACTCTGGCTACGGGCCTGCTCTCAAAGCACGTAACTTGAAAATGGGGGTACCATTTTGTACACATTTGCACACGCTACACATACACTAAAACGACTAGCGAATATTTAAACAATGAGTCTAATTTCATGGACTTTAAGATGTCAGAAACGAAAATTTGTGTACGAAAATCACTTACAAAAGTTGGACAGAGTCTATTAGAAAAATCTATGAAGAAACACCTTGAGACTAAACGGGAATCAGGCGGAACAACCACACCACTGACGATGGGTTGGTCTCGTCTCGGCGTTAAGTCATTAGAACTAGCGCAGGTGTCTGAGAACTTGTAGTACTGTATTTCAAAAATTTTCTCAACCACATTTGAAAACACAGATGTGAAACAAATTTTAGGTGGTGGTGAAGTGATATATTTAAACATACATTAAAGAAACTTTCAAGCGATTTGCTACATTTCTTGATATACTCTTCTTGTCAGTCTGAAGCATGACAGGTATCTTAATTATGAGAAATGCAAAAAAAATTTTAGCTTGCAACGTGCAAAAATATCTTCTTGATCGTATGCGAAAACCAGGCTCAACGAGTAGAGTTTTTTCTGGGCTTGGCACAAGCGTTTATCGAAAATCTAGCTACATCACCCAAATCCATGTAAATGTATTGTATCATTTCCAAGTTGTGCAAACTTTTAGTAAGCACCCTTCGGTCATCAGAGAACGGACACTAAGTAACCTGGCTGACTGATAAATTTAGCCGCTAGATGATATTAGTGAGCCTTTTTTGACTCAAAAATGTGAGCTGCAAATAAGACAGCCAAACAAAAGATTGCATGTTCATTTTCACGGCAAACTTTTTGGTTGATTCCAGACTACATAAATCTTCTCCTTCATAATTACCTATTTATCTTGTAATTCCTTACAAACAAACACCTAACATTTTTCAGCAGTGGCGACACCGGCATACGGTCTACAGTTGGCTGAAACTGAAAACATGGGTTTTATCAGCGATGCAGTCAGTCTACAACTCAGGGTTAACGTTAACGTAAATATCAATTCTTTTATTTCCGCTGCAATATACAGTCAAATTGTGACTGTAGCGGGTCTGGGGATCGTTTAGCTTCAAAGTCAGCTTGGTGGGGTCTGTGATATGGGAATCCCCTGGTGCTATTTATCTTTCCCAAAATAAGTTTAGTTGAGTGTCTGTAAAAGGCAACTACTGTATTGTATTGTTCTCGAACCTGAAAAATTTTTTGTTCGTCAAGCATACCAAGTTAAGGCAAGGCCCACCAACACATACACACACAGAGAGAGAGAGAATTTCACACACACACATATAGACACTCGTAAAAACACACACGGTTGTACAAACACCTACACACAGTTGCGGACTAAGGGAGCTAACTGGGCTGCAGCCAAGGGTCCCCACCATTTATGGGCCCCCAATCCCTAAGTCGGTAAAAAAGTGTAATGTCTAGTTGTTAAAAAGGGCCCTTTCCAAGTGTCAGCCAGGGGCCTCATACAACCATAACCCCCCTGCCTGTACACATATACATACACTCGTGCGCTCTCACACGAATGCAAAACTATGGACACATATGTGCATTCGCTCACTGTACACAACCTTGCATATCCACGCGATCACGCGCAGATGTAAGCAACCAGATATTGTTTCAGGCAAACCTTCAACGTTGTACTTCAGAAGCTATGCAAAACGTACTCATTGAAAAAATTTTTTTTTAACTGTGTGTTTATCACACACAGCTTTCGTGATGTGCTTTTGAAAACGTACTCAACGATTTCAATTCTGGTTTTCTGACTACTAAATCTCTTGCCATTAACGAAGAGGTCGTCTGGGAGTTGCGAGATAAAACAGGCAAGCTTTAAATTCTTATAAAATTTTAAACTTAGGGTGCGAAACCAAAGATATGGAATATTGTGTCGCTTATATACGAATGCACCAGCAGGTTTTTAGTTTACGTTCCTCAATTATTCATGGCCAGAGTGCAAACGAAACGCGAAACCTTTGGCTGATGATAACCATATGTGAACTACAGGGCATCTTGCTCTCTTGACCTATTCCGTCGCAAATGCGAAGTTTATTTCACTTAAAATTTCTTTTGCAAAGTTTTATAATACCATCTCAATCGCATTTAACTTTTCCCAAAATGCAGGAATTATTTTTTACCTGCAACTTGATTGGTGTTAATGACTTATAAAATTGCTTTTTTCTTAGGCTGATATATTCAAAAGTCTTGTTTCATCAATTATTTGTGTTTGATTTTCAATCCCCGAATCAGAGAAAACAATTTCAAAAGCATGTTTACAGTGGATTTTAATCAAGGGGGTGGATCCGGATTCCGGATCCCTAGCAAAGCTTGATGGTTGGAGCTGGAACCGGAGAAGATATTTTGTGGCCACTCCCGGAGTCGGAGCCAGAGCATTTTTTTAATTTCGTTGCTGTTCAACTGAATGTAGTGCGTACGTTTTTAACATTCAATGCGAATGGGGATATCAAAGTATTAGAAAGAAATCTTGACCTCACTTATGGATGCCAGGATTGCCGTATGTGTAGATAATCTTTCTCATTTTGTGTAGATTCATGTAGATCGGGGTGTCTCAAAAATTTTGCACGCCAGATTCTGTCCATCAAATATACCAACTTGTGACACCCCGTGTATGCTGGTGTGATAATACAATAATAAAACGGTTTTCAATTTTCACTAAACCAAGTCATGCTGGAGTGAGAGCCGAAGCCAAAAACGTTCAGAGGCAAAAAATGTCAGAGCCGGAGCCTGATATTTGGGTCCCGGTCACCCAAATCTGCTTTTAACAACCGGTCACTTTTTCTTACAAGTTCTGGTGATTGCATTACGCATCATAATTGCTTTACTGAACACAAACAATTTTTAACTAATCTTATGAAAGCCTCTCTTTGAAAGGAGGTATGCTTTCTATGATATCGACAAAAAGGATAGACATGCTTAATTGCTCCAAAAATTACGTTTATTTACAATGTTTATGACCAGCGCAAGGTTGCTTTCTTGCTAACAAAGAGAGAGTGTACAGTGGCGTACGCAGAACATTTTCATGAGGAGAGTTTCATTCAGTGGCGTGTCGTGGACAATTGTATTTGGTGTGCGCTGTTTGTGACGACACAATTTGACGTCATATTCATCTTTCCAAACCAACGTTTTGATGAAGTTTGTAGATATAATAGGCATATTCTTCTACACGCACTCCCCTTATTTTATGTCATTGCGCTGAATATAAACTATGAGCGCTCCAAGTTAGAATATCGGAGGAAAATACACTCAACGCCACGACACAGCAATTCACAACTGCAAAAATATCAGGTTATGTGTTAAAACAGGGTAGTAAAACACCCTCATTACGACGTCAGAGCAATTTACTGTACAACGGCAAAATGAGGCTGCGCTAATGTCTTGTCGAATACGAGCTGTCGAGCACAGAAAGTGTGCGGCTGGACTGGCTGATGCACACCCCGGTTTGCAAGATCGAATCTTGCTAAACTACAAAATAATTGAGAATGCGCATAAAGTACGCAAGAAAACTTTCAATTTTTTATTATGTATAGAAGTCCAGCAAACTTTCAGTTTTCCTATTTCCCTGCTGAAACATTATCAAATGCCTGAATGCTTCTTTGTCAAAAACTGCTGTTTTTGAGCTCGTGCAACAGTTCTATGATGCTACATAAAATGTAGCCAATGCGGTCAGCGCTTGTGCTGATCAGCCATAGCAGACAAAATCAAGGCAGTTGTTTCGGAAAAGGGAACTATCGCGGAACACAATCCTAAGCATGCGTAGTGAATGAAAGGTTTGCAAAAAGTGGTGAGATGGTTTCTGGACGCAGACGATAGTCCAGATTCCCTCAAAAACCTAATTACTGCTTCTTGGCTCATTTAAAATGTTCCTTGAAATTTGCATGCAATGTTATTTCGTGGTATTTGTATTGAGTCGACAAATTAACAAGCAAAAAGTATGCGAAAACAATTAATCCCCTTTGGGCAGGTATTAAAGTTTTAAAATTTTTGGAAAATATCAAGCTCAAGGTAGGGTTTTAACCCCAACCCCCCTTGCGTACGCCCTTGAGGGTGTAAATATAAATAGGTACCAACATGTAATCGGTTTTCCTATATTATAAAAGAAATTGTTTCCACGGAAAATTATTAAAGGAACTTGTCGTTTTCTAAATAAACACAGTTTTTTAGCTGATGTTGTGATTAAATATCTCCGGCCAAATCAGGGATGGGATCAAAATGCGGTCTCTTCCAGTGGTGGAGGAGCCTTTTTCAAAGTGGGGGGGCACACGTGCACGTCAAAAAACTTTGAAAAATTTTTGTGGTTTGAATTGGCAACTGTGACGTCAGAAACGCGGAAATACGACGTCGTTTTTGTCAACGTGTTTAAGCAATTTTATGCAATGTTTCATAAGCACTCAAAGACCCCTTTCTACACTACAGTGACTTGAGCACATATATGTAACTAGCTTCTCCTAGTCTTACACAAAATTCCCTCATAAGTAAGTACACAAACACAACATGCACAAAGCTAAGGGAACATCCGCGTATTACATCATCAGATAGAGTTGAGAGGGGCTTTCAAAGTGACGATGGAGTAAAAAATAGATATCTAAAATTCTGGTGACGGAATATGTGAACACTCTCTAATAATAACAGATATTACTGTGCTACACTACAAACCAGATTGTGCACGGTGTATTCTGACAAACATTTACGAAATTCTGCCAAATTTACTGCCAAATTACAAATATTATATTAAAAATGATATTCCCAAAATACTGTCAAAATTCTGCCAAATTTTATTCATTAAACGATTTACTTTAACAATGGACCCAATACTAATTGTGTTGCTTAAACTTATTTAAGCAAAATTCGAAACTTAAAAATAGGGGGACCAGGCCCGTCCAGAAAAAAGTGGGGGTCTAGGCCTATACGCCCCCGGTTCCTCCACCCCTTGCCTCTTCTGCATAAATTCTGTTCTCTTATTTCTTCGTAGCTGTTTATATCCAGAATAAGTTAATACTGAAGCTACTTGTGGTTGCAGACTGGCTTTATACATTAAAAGTTGCAACAAATTATCCAAATTGTGTATAACTCAATTGCCACGCAACCAATATTTTTCAAAAAAAGTGGTTACGCTACTCCATCAGTAACCCTCCAAATATACAGTGTGAGTGCCATTTTTGAAATAGATTCCGTAAGAACTGTTCGTCTTAAAGATGAACTTGGATTCATTCCTCGAATGCTTTCTCTTTCATAATTAAAATGAATAAGTTTGGATGTTTCTGAAAGCCCTTCTTTGCAACAGCGCAACTTAAACCTGCTTCATAGCACAGTCCTGTGCTTGACTACACAGCTGACCATACGAAAAAATAACAATAATATTGTGCTGCACATCACCTTTTTGACTGTGTCGCATATATTGCAAACTTTCTTCTTAAACTACTGTTTTCCGCTGCTACATATTTAAAACTCGGGTTTTTAAAGATGATAAGCAGCAATGACAACTTAACTGAAAACAACTTTTAATGCTTCCAAGCCTTACAATACATTTGGGCAATGAAATTTGGTACAATATATGACTGGTAGAAAAAGCACAAGTGTAGTACATCCACTTGTACTCTATTCTTTTACTGTACTTGTTCTTCTTTTCAGTGTGATGTGGTGTGCCAACCTGGATCTATTCATTGTTTGATATGGCAGATGCTTCATTTCAAGCAGCAAAAGTAGCAAAAGCGTGTGCTTGCCTAAACAGAAGTTTATTATCACAGTGACAAAAAATCAGACCGATAAATTTATACGGGCGCAGCATAATGACGCGTGTGAAGCAAATGTCGTCACCTGAGCAAAAATAAGGATATTTGCATCTTAAGCAAAAAATAGCATATATATAATGCAAAAGTCACAGACGAATTTAACAGCGCAACACAAATACTGAACAAACACCGAAGGTTTGTTCTGACACACAGCACACTTAAAATTGATTTTTAGTCAATGTAAGCGTTAACAGTACCGGCAAACCTTTCAAAGATACTGTACACAAAAACGTGCGTTTTGTAAACCTCATAGTGACGAGAAGCCAACTGACAAAAAGAAAAAGGCGAATTAATTTTCTTAAATATCCATAGGCATTGATATGTGGACATTCGTTTTAGTTTTGCGAGAACAGAGGGATTTGAAAGATTTGATAAAACGGTCGCGAATACGACCCGAATGCAAGAACGGATTAATCACGCTGTTGAAAGGAAGCAAAAGCACAGAAAAGTATCTTGAAACCACGTGCCAGCAAACTGTTTGGTTTGATTGCGGATACGAGCTATGCCCAGCGTGCCACAAAGCCGCAAGGCAAAGCGGAACCCAGCAAAGGAAGTCTGTGGCTATGATGGCGATGATCAATCTGTGCATCTTTATGTTTTCCCGCCGTCTTCTGACAGATGTCGCAGCGTCAGATGAATGTGACGCGTCACCAGTGCGCCAACAACGCTTCAAAAAGCATTTCTGCACCCCTTGAACGTCTGTCTTCAGCAGAATGTAACCGTACACTAAAGCAATGTATAGGAACACCAACAGATTATACGAAATAAGAGTTAAAGTGAAGTAAGCTACAGGTTCATCGCTGCGAACAAAGAAGTCCATAGCGCACCATCCCCTTCCGTTGTAGAAGTTAGTTTTTGCTTGCGTGTCGTAGATCCGCAATCGCTTGGAAAAGTCCATAAGTTGATGCCAATAGGGCGTTTCCGGCAGCGTGTAATTTTGCGAACACTGTTGTCCAGCCAGGGCTAAAACGCAAGAAACCGTTTTCTTCAACACCCTGTAGCTGACCCAACCATAACCAGCGCCTTCACTTGAAAAGCGCACGTCTTGAGCCCTGATACGCGAAACAAATATGAGATCGAGCCACGAAGTACCAAGAAGGGGCACAATAGCCACTACCGCCCACACTATCCAGCACGTCGTTATGCAGTACGCAACAGGCCTTGTGGACAAACGACGGTAAGGCTTGTTGGTGCTAAATAATCTAAAAGACGTCATTATCGCTAGCATGGTCACAGAAACTTGACTTGAAACAAAGTTCAGAACGCCAATTACCGTGCACGATGTTGTAACCCGCCAATCATAATGCTCTCCGCTCCTCAGGCTTGTAGCGATTTTAAATCCAAGTGCGAACAAATACACCCCCATGAGGAAATCAGAAACAGCCAGGCTAAGCAGTGCGGAATTGTGAATGCGCTGAACATTTGATAACGAACGAAATTTCACTTTCAGAAGCTGCAGACTTGTTATCAGAACTGCGGCATTGCCTAACATACCGAAGATACCCACAAGAAAGAAGTAAGCAGCCAGATGTCCGAAGTCATTCAACTTCCCACAATCATATTCTTCAGCAAACGTACAGCAATTGAGGCACATCCTTTGATACGAGCTGTTTGAGAGGGGTCGTCCAGTTGAAGTCGTACTGTCTTCACAAGAGCTTGAGTTGCATGTGTGAAGATGTTGTGGGTGCGTGTTGCTTCCATTTGTGTCTTGAGTGAGATTCGTGGTGCAGTTTTCTTTCTCGAGATAACCTCTTTGCAACTGCCACCCGTCCAGCCACAAGCCAGAGGAATTTCGGACACTGTCACAGAAACTGACAGGTCTATTGTGTTTAGTGGTTGAACACAACACGCACACCTGTCTTCTTTCTGGATCACCATCTTCAAATTTTCCTTGAACTTGTTGACATGATGTATCAGCACCTAAAATCACAGTTACACATTTACGGGAAAAAGCGATATCATCCAAAAACATTCAACCAGTAAAATGCACCTAATCAGAAGATCAACATGTAAATCAACTGCTACATGCATTGGCGTCGATAATGGAAACATTGGAGCAGACTCTCCTGGATTTTAAAATTTCTTACGCTGCATGAGTTTATGTGAAGGCACGCGCAATTTACCTGCTTATTTGGACGTCGAGGAGGTAATTTGTAGTTTTGTCGGCGCAGTAAATCGCCCCCACTTTTTTGCCTTTACGCAAAAAGTACGATCTTATCTATAAACGTTGCGTGAAGCCCGTAACCAGGTTGTGTGCGCGCGCATTCCAATAGTGTTGGTAAATTTTCGTGTAACGCTGGCTGAAATATTTGATGCGCGTGGGTGGTAAGGCTTACACGCGCCACTGCCACGTGCAAACATTGTTCGTTTCAAACGACCGCAGCCGGTCGAATGCTAAACTATAAACCTACTGTAGCGTAGTTTGCTTGTGCTTGAATATATGAGTAGAAGGATCAGTGATAAAACTACGTTTTCAAATGTTGATTTGCACACAGAAGAAATCTTTTCACAACCATGCCATCTTGTTAAAGCCAGGAAGGGAACTGACAGAAATGTGTAACATTGGTGAAGTCTACCAGTGACAACAACATATTGCGATCTCTCTGCAATCAGATAGAAGGTTAGGAAATTGTTATTCTATTTCACAAAATAAAAACCATGCATTGTTTTCCCTGGAGTGTTGCTGAAAGCGAGAACATTGGGATCAATCTTGTACAATTGGTTAGGTTGCTCTGGTCCTCGAATGGTTACACAAATCTGGACAATACAATCAAGTCTACCACCCAACGGTGGTGTGGGTTTTACGGAGGCCGAAGCAAAGCAGTTAAAGACTCGCTGAACTGTTACAAATTTCTAGCACTTTTCCAAGCCCGCAAACTTTTTCAAAGCTTTCCGACTTCCTTACTAAAACTTTTAAAATCTTGCAATACGTCACGCGGACGTCAGTGGCGATCCATCAATGTGACGTGGCTACGCAACTGCCCTTTTCTCTCTTCTACAACCATATAGGACGGGATTTGGGAAAGACAGGTTCCCCTAACGGTGTAAAATGTGTTAAAATTGAGAGAATACGTTCCGAAAATGAAAATAAGTTTTTAACTTTCGAATTAAAAGAAGTGTCCCTGAAGGCAAAAAATCAGAAGTCGGTTTAGTGAGAGTTGCAGAATGACACGCGTAAATTTGGAAAGGACAAAATTAATCCGCAAACAAGATGCTGACGTCTTGGCAAAACAAACGATGCCCTTTCCTTTAAGAACAAAATGCAGATGTTTCGTCAGATTTCTGACGTAATGTGCACTTTCCAATCACGGTTGAAGTTAAAAATCGGGGTAATTATCCATTTTTAGGAGTAAATGTTGTACGACCTCTGTTAAAACGCCTTCCCGCCCAATAGCAGCGCTTGGGCTAGATTTTGCTTTTTCCTACTAACGCACCACCACCACCACAGCAGGTAAACGAATTGAAAAATAGTCGGCCTCTGACCAAAAACCGTCTGCAGCCACCCTCAAGGAACTGGATGCCATCAGGGTGGTTGAAAAAACCTAATACATGTGGGATCGCATTTCGATTTCGTGGGATCGCATTTCGTATTGTTTTGTAAATGACGGATTGTGAAGCGGTTTCCTGGTTCGGCACACACGTTGAACATCTGATGTCGCTCGATCTCTCAGGTATACCATTCAAACCAATCGTTCGACATCAGATGT
>Ga0210059_1007166_pt1 | contig 17775 bp, 7 predicted proteins | sample Ectturendosymbi2_FD_188042 | JGI IMG/M metagenome (GOLD analysis project Ga0210059, IMG submission 188042) | Ecteinascidia turbinata endosymbiont from Florida, USA - Sample 2 (SPAdes) (version 2) | ecosystem: Host-associated > Tunicates > Ascidians > Unclassified | place: Key West, Florida... | reverse complement strand
GTGTCTTTACGATTGAGGTAATGCACAGTCCCATGGGTTCTGAACTTGTTGACCCATCTGTAGATCATTGAGTGAACAGGAAATGCACGACATCAGAACCGTTCTTTGAATTGCAATTGAGCTGCGTGGATAGACTTCTGCCGAAAATATGCCTCAACTATAAATATCTTTTGCTCAGTAGTCCATGGCATCTCGAAGGTCAAATTTGGTAGACTCTCAGAACATTAATTGTACTTGGTAAATTTGAAAATTAAAAATAATTGATTAATTATTGCAAAAGTTATTCAAGTTTAGGTGATGACCGTTTTTTGTGTCACCCTGTAATATTAGTTTTTCTGAAGTAATTTGCTTGTGATGATGAAGCGTATTTTCGCTTTAAAGTTAACATTTCAACTTTACGTTCTTGACACCAGTGATATGGCCGAGTCATATTTGTCGAGTAACAAGCCTTTCGAGTTAGAGTCATTGAATCGAGTCATGACGTGGTCGAGTGGAGTCACAGTCGAGTCACTTCGAGTCATTGACTTGCAAGCTCGAGTCCATGTCGAGTCAAATATTTAAGATTTTAAATTTTCCCTATGTTTTTTTAACTTTTAGTTCACTTCTCTCTTTCACTCTCAGTTAATTCCACTAATCTAGCTATACCTACTTACCCTTCACTTGGCCCAACAAAGATCTAAAATAAAATTATAGGACGGACTGCCTCGTTCGCAATATGAAAATACCGCACTGAACACGACAAAGTGTCCAGTGTATTGCGCGCTACTGGCCTTCCACAGAAAAGCAAAGACTCGGTTAACACCACTAGGAGACAGTCGCAAAAGGAAATCTGGGCCAATATGGTTCATCACTGAAGCAAAAAAACTCATTTGTTTGCGTGCAATCTAACTGTATTTGTCCATACGGTGTTGAAGATTTTGTGAAAATGACCTGAAATCGTAATTGGACTAAACTAACACTCTAGCACAAAAGAAAACAATACGAAACTTCAAAACGTCTGCAATAAACTGTCTTTTATGTAAGAGCTTAAGACGATTGTATTGTGGAACAAAATATTTAAATTTAATCTTACTTCATACAAAAACGCCTTTTCCGGTTTCGCTGTATCCTGCAAAATAACAAATTATTCAGTAGCTTATGTAACTGAATAACGATGTTGAATCGTATCTGATTTATTAGATAATTAAAGATATAAAAATAAATTGAATCTGAACAGACTTGCTTTAGACCCAAATCAGGAATTTTAATTTCATTTCATGATAAAGACTGCAGATATTAATATTCTTAACGCGAGCTACTTGTTTTTGGATGTACCTCCACCACTTCAGAGTTATTGATAAAGTCACTGGAAATTATGCTTGATTTTGACACCAATATATTTTATAACGTGATCTGCTCTTGATAAAAATTACCACTGACACACATACGCATGCACGCATGTGCACACCCAGATATAAACACGTACAAAAAGCGTGCGAAAACCAACTCAATCACGAGTCAGTACGCACAAACGCACACGTCCGTGTATTTGGCAAAATCTCAATGCGCGGAATTTTGCTAAATATATTGATTTTTTGGCCATTACTTGCCAACTACTAAGCGAGATGACCAATCAAAGGCTCTGAAGATGCGGATTTTCGCCAAGTTTATTTTAAAGGAAAGAAACTAAAGTGGAACTTGAACTTTTTTGCAGATGATGTCATGCAAAATACCCTTGACCTACCTCAGTCGTAACGTCACACACAAAATTTTCAAACCCAAAACTTGCCAATTTCTTTTTAATCGAAACCACAAGACTTTCAACTTTTTTAGAGGGTTTGAACAGCTCCATATAACTCTGTCGGCTGGGGAGTTATGGCCGGATATGTGCGAGCCAAATTTTGGCTTTGCGGGAATTAAAAGGTCAAGGTGCTCGTGGCTTTGTTATATTTTGCAGGTATTTTGGTGAGTATTTTGCACAAAATTCAGTGTGTCTGAGGCCCATTCCGCAAATTAAACACATTTGAATGCAGGACACCCTGAGAAGTTCAGTTTGACCAATATTTTGGGACCATGGACCATGTTCTTGCAAAAAAACGTGAAGTAGAAAACATGTTCTTTGAGAGAAAGGAATGCAATCTTCGCATAGTCTTTTTGCATTCTTGCTTCTGTCTACCCACGTTTGCCTGTCTTCAAAACAAGAAACCTTTCTTGTCTTGGTGTATTAAGCTTCGCCTAATCGTAATGCTCGAAGCTATTCAGAAACATTATTTTTCAAAGTCATCATTAGACATGTATATACATATCTTTTTTGTTTATGTAGAAAAGGTTGAAGCTAAGGCAAGTTTTGTTCATGCTGGAAAGATTTTAGTTGAAACGCAAAGAGAATTTTAAAATATTCTACTGATGAAGCTTGCAAGCACAGAAATAAGAAATGAGAAAAATACTGTGAAGGTTTGGGGTGCACAAGACTGTTGGAAAAGCCGTGCTTGTTTCAAAATAGGCAAATTCTTTCTCAATATGAGTTGTTCAGAAATACACTAAAATGTTATTCATCGTACGTACTAAAGTCTTATACAGTTTGATAGATAGAATCTAGTCAAGCCTTTTTGAAACCATTCCACTGTTTTGTCACATTTTTCAGAGATATTGCCTCTCTAAATGTTTCCTTTGATCTGCCGTTACTTTTTTTTCTCGTTCCATTTCCGTAGTAGAGTTAAAAGGTTGCTCAACCCATGCCACAACTGCTTTTAATGTTAGTTTTGTACCGAATAGCGCCTCGCCCAGACGAAGTCTTTTCATTGAGCGGTGACTTTGATAACTTAGTGGCTTGTCTACTGCTTTTGCCTTTGCTGCTTCTGAAACGCTTTTGTACTATAGGAATTTTGCCATAATCATAACCGCTGCTATAGCAAACACTGTGACGACCGTGAATCTAAATGAAAAAGATGTAGAAGAAAATACAGCTAGTGTTTGTGACAAATTGAAATCTTACGCAAGATGAATATTAATACGCGCATTTTTAATGCGACACATTTAACCTCTGCATATTGTTACTTTTCAGAAGCATACACCCTCTGGTAATTGATTTTTTTTAATATTACAATAGACAACATAATTTAGGTTCTTACCCAATCTTGGGGTGGGCAGATAAGTTTCTTCGCTAAATTGATTACATTTTGTCCAAAGTACTCTTCCAAGGTGACCGTTTGTTTTCTCTCATCGATAATGGTATTCTTCATCAATTCGTCCAGCATGAAAAGCGAACCTTGTTCATGCTGCAAACAATGCTATGTTTGTTTGAACAGATTATTTTGGATTCAATTATACTTTGCAAAGTCAGCTGTCACTCTCTCCGACTGAACGGATAAACGTAACCTGGTAGTGGGAGTATTTACACTTTGTTTCTTGAAATATATGAAATATCATTTTAAGGTTTTCGCTTGATTTGCAGATAGATGCAAAGAAATCCCGTAAAAAAAATCATTATCTGGAGGTGTCAAGTGCTTTTCAGTTCTAATATTTATGTACATGTTTCGGTGGTTGTCTGCAGGCAACAAGTGAACTCCTCACGAGTGAACGAAACGAACGAAAAGAAGTTATCCTCATTGTACGACAAAGAACACCAACACTAATTGCGAATGTTTTGTGATAGGTTAAAACCCAGGTCAAAGCCCAGGTCATTTTTCATTTTCAAGTCGTTTATTCAGTGGTTTTTAATAACTGTTTGCTTCTGTTTTTGTTGTGTTTTTCCCTGATAGAGTTTCAAAACTCAGAGCACCTTGTACAAAATGCACTGTACTTTTTTCGGAAAAGATATTCCGCCTACGGAATACAACGCAGATAGTTCCGCTTACGGCTTGAGTACAGTAATGTTGAGCTGCAGAGCGCGTATCGAATAGAATGAGCTACCAACAAAGGCGACAGTATTTAGCGACCGACCAAGAGGTACAGAGTGCGCAAAACGAATCAAGGCGCGACGTGGAATGAATTATTGGCAGGCAGAAAAAATGCAGCAATCAGCGCCGCGGAATTTGTGCCAAACCTGCACAAGGAAAGTTCGAGAAAACACAACTCTTAACAGTTTTTTTTGTCGAAGAAACATTCAGCAAATCCTGAACGTCAAAGACCAGATTAAATATCTCAAACAAAAGTCACTAAAAAATATATTTTTCAACTATTTTGTGCAAAAACGAAACCAAAGTTTCAGCCAAAAGATATTTCCAAGAAAAACTGAGAAATAATGTCAACTCTAACCTATTTCTATCTTTCATTTTCCCTGATGGGATTTTCATGGCAGGTTCAGCGATACTCACATTACTTGAATATCAAAATTATTACATAGCTGCTCCATGCTGAATGATTCTATAATGACAGAGCATTTGAAATTATTACTCATATCATTCTGAACCCAAAAGACTGTTTTCGACATAGCTTACGCTACAGAAAAGTCCTTGCGTAATAGACATTCATTATGTTTGAAAACCTTCTTAATATTTATCATGCTGTAGACATTACATACACGCGTTTCAGTCTATGTTGTACTTCTTTTATTTCTGCTTAAACCCATTTTAAAATGAATTTCCTTGCATGTAGTATGAAAGAATTGTGGCTGTTTCTGTCCACTTGGTGAAAAAGGATCATGGTTTATAGTTACAGATATCTTACTTAAAAATAAAAACGCAATCTGTTCAAAATATTTTTGCCTTGTTGGTAGCAGTTTGCCAATTTTTTGTGAATTGATTTACATTCAAAATTGTTTTGAAGGAAACAACGCGGTAGTGGTGCAGGCGCGTAGCCAGGAGGGGAAATGTGGGCAATGCCCCTCCCAATTCCGACACTTACACCAACAATTTTCAGTTAATTAAGCTTTTGATGGGTAAACCAAAGAAATATTTCAGTGCAGATCAACGAAATTGCTTAATGAACCTACTCGACTCCAGCTTTTAGATGAACCTGATCTAAGCAATATGGTTTACTGATGTTGTCCATGATTATTCAAACGTTGTGTATAGTGTAAATGCTGGAGAAATCATGTCACGGCTGACTTTACCTGACGTTTAAGCTCACTGTGGAAGTTGGTGATCACGAAATGCAAACTTGATTCTACGCGCTTGTAATCACTAATCGATAGTAAGAACAAGAAGTAACACTTTTTGCAGCTGTTTCTAGTGCACCAGCTTGCTGTATCCCGCCCGTTGGTGATGTAAACTTCATTTCAAGGCTATCGCAAAAATGTTTCTCTGATAACTCTAGCGTGCTACAAATACTGTATAACTTACCCTTGTCATCAACAGCAGCTTTAAATTAACATCACAGAGTTTTGTTTTTGTACAGTTATAAAACTATATGCGTGAATATGGCGGTGATATATGTTTTGTATGTCTTGAAGCTCAAAACTCTGGCTAAGAAACGATCCAGTTTCAAAGTCTTTTTCATTACGCAATTAGGCCATACACACTGTTTATCAATAATAGCATTGATTCTAGATACTTATTTGTGATGATTAAACATGTATTGAGACGATTCAATCACAATCATGTGGAGGCTTAATGTTTTCATTAATGATTTCACATTACCTTGACGGTGAGTTAAAAAACAGTTTCGCCAAATAATCAGAGTCCGCCCTGTACATAGTCTGAAAGTGTTTTAACTTTCATTTGATGTTATTTGCCACCCTATCCTACAGCAAATTTGAAATGATTCAGCTGCTACGGGAAGAGTCAGCACCAAATTTTTCCGTTATTAGGAACATGGGCGTCGGAAGGATTTTTACCAAGGGAAGGTCATTAGCGGAGTTTTTCCAGAAGTAGCCATAAAATCTTTCCAAGGGGGCACGCAAAAGTGGTGAAATATTGTTTTTCCTTCTCAAAACTACGAAAACGACCTTTTTTGCTAAATATGTAAAAGAAAATATCAGATTTCAAAATCCAGGACCAAGGCCTCCTGCCCCACCCTCCGACGCCCACGAGTAGGACGATGTTTTACATTTTGTAAGTGTTGAGGAAATTGTCAATTGTCATTACTTATTTATAGCTTGCAATCTGTTTTCTCGACAAAGCCCATGTGACTAAAATTACATGACATTGAATTTTTTTCCCATTCGACTGGATTTTGGCATTTTTACACTAATGGATTTGAAAAAAGACTTCAACCGTTTACGATAGCATAGCTGGATCGGGGGATGCAAACTCTTTTGAGCGCCACCCATATGAGTTTGAAGACCTCGCGACCCCAGTCTCAAAAGACGTATGAAAAACTAACGATTGTATGAATGATTTTTGGTAACAAGTTGCTAAGTTTATTTTTAATGTTAGCTTTTCTCAAGTGCCTATGCTGCAGATGGACACAAAGAAGCTGAAGTAACTTTGGATACATACAGCTCAAGTTTGGATCGCCTCTGCGCCATCCATTTTTGACCCTAATTCTCCATCAATGTTTGGGTTTCGACCCATAACTGGGAACCACTGGGCTAGATCAACTAACCAACTGTTGTTTTATGCTGCAGCGTCAATATTTCCTCACTTTAGTGCAGAACCACTTTAGTGCTGACATTAATCAATTGTGGCTTCGTTTTCGCAAATGCACAATCACTTTCACACTTTGTGTAGACTGAGTGAGTCAAACACGTCATGTGTTAAGCATGCAGGTTTGTTTAAGGGGCATCTATAACCTTCCACAACTTACAAAATTGTTTTGTGAATTATGTTGTTAACTCTATCCCGTTAACAATATAATCCAGCTAAATAGCTGGATAAACACCTAATATATTTTGGGAATCCTGCGTAGTGCAAGTTGCATACACAAATGTTACTGCAGTGGCATTTTACAATGTGTAATGACATAAAATCCAAGTATTTTTCTAAGGTGTTGTGGGCAGGGCCGGATTTAATTGATTCGAGGCTCTAGGCTAATCCACTTGTGAGGCCCCTATCCCATTGTTGCGAGGAAAAAATGGAAAGTGTTGCGAAAATCCGAAAATGACGCTCTGAAGTACGGTCAGTAAAAGTTCAAATTTGCAAAAATCCTAAAATGACGCTCTGAAAGCAGGCCCGTAACCAGGGGGCGCAGGGGGGAAGAAGCCCCCTAGAAAAATGTTCGACCCCGCTGGAAAAATGTGTTGGACACAGTTTTAAAATGTTGGACATAGTTCAGAAAATTAAGGTCCCTCTCGGAAAACTCTTCGCCCCTCCTGGTGTCCCAAGCTGGTTACGGGTCTGTCTGAGAGTACGGTCAGTAATTCATTACTGGAGTGCCCACGATCACTGTGTTTGTTGCTGCCTTTGACGCAAAAGCGTTGAATTGCACGGAATTTTGAAATCCTGCTTGGCTGGCGGGAACAGGATTATTAACTGCCACAGGCAAACCAACCGAAATCGCCACAATTGAAATATTTAACAAAACACTTGGCCTACGTTTTTTGTAAGAGTCACATCTGTTTTTCTTATCTGTGTTTAAAAAAAAAAACACACTGCACCTATATCGTTTGTGTGGCAGCATAAAGAATTTAAAGCACAACGTGAGGACCACGCTGCAACTCGCTTACCATGGCTGGAAAAATCTCACACACACGAGCAAAACACGTCACGTAAAACGCACCCAAATGGTTGTAACTGTTAGGTTCACGATTCGCGTGTTTCTTACTTTTTCAGACTGCTAAGAATCGAAAGCAACTAAACTGTCGCGTGAAAAGATGAGGTTTAAAAACCAGAACCGTTGCCAGAACGTCTTGAGCAGGGATTTAAATTTGCGTAAGGGGCTTGACATTCTGAAAATTTTATAAAATCTTTGCTGGTTCATAGTGTTTAATATTTAAATTTGGAAGGGCTGAGCTCACCAATGCCCACCGTGGCGATTGGACTGGTTTAGATTTCGCGTATGCTGTCATTATTGAAGTACGTAAAAAGAAATAAAAAGCTGCAATCATCGATTCAAGTAAAGCTGAAAATAACACAGTAAACAGTTAAAAAGGTTAGGCCTTCTTCATAACAAAATTATCTACGAATTCATTACAATTTGTTTGCGTAAGTTTGTCACTTTTAACGTACCGAATGCTTAGTGCGGACAACCTCTCCTAGAGCATTGCGACCTTTTAAATCAGTTTTAATTCTTTTGAATCTTGAAAAAGATCTTACGCCTGAGCAGTTAGTGACCATCAAGCTAAGAAGTAAGGCTTCGCGTGATTGCATAAACTAAGAACCACTATTCTAAAGCATCAGACCCAAACGCGCTTTTGTCATTTTTTTGCTCTTTCCCTGTGTCGTTGGGGAAGTGTTCTGCGGTTGCCAGTTGGCAAAGTGGCTTTTGCTTGCTATTGGAGCTCATCAAGATCTTCTCTGATTTGCTTAGCATGAGAGCAGTGCAAACATGCGCAAGTATTCAATAGCAATCTGATTTTTGAATGACTTTACTGAAGAAAATTAAAATGGAAAGAAATCACATCTAAAAATACCAATCGAGCTTGACTCGATACAAACGCTGAAAAAACTACTGTATTTCTCCGTCACCTAAGAAAGAACTATGCTTTTATTGTAGGATACTGCTGCTAGCCCAACACATAGCTCTTATCTGCAATACAACCTACCTTACAATACTTTGATCAAGTGCGGTGATGTAACTAGAGTTTTGAGACAGGGGGAACTTAGCTGAAGGAAACCCATTGACTAACACCCAGAAAATAGTTGAGAAAAAATAGCAAATCCAGTATTGAACGGCTGTACAGAAAACCAAAATCACCGGAAAACGCTCCGAAAAACGCAAAAACAACAACAATCTACTGAAACCAAAAGAATAGTAAATAGTACTAAACTTCAAGCTAGGTAGGGGCCCGGTTTTTACATTTAGCTTGGCAGGGGAGGCGGTTTGCCACCCGTCAGTTGGGCCACTGATCAAGTGCATTTCAAACATGAACAGCCACAAGTTCTTTTGATAGAGTCACACGTAACAATCGGTACGATTCAGCAAACGCAGGACGCAGCCAGCGTGTTTTGAGTATATCGCCACAATAGTTGGCATGCGACTTGACCAACCGTCATATTGAGATTCGTGGAAACTCGTTGGAAGACTCTGGCGTTATCACCACGAAAGTTGAATAAAACTCCATTTCGTGAATAATAATTAAGACATAAATTTTTGACGAAGTTTGATCTAAATCATTTACATTAAATGATCATATACCGACCATTCACTCTATGCGTATCACAGTTGTTGGAGGCCCTCTTGGATCTTGAGGCCCTAGGCTTAAGCCTATATAGCCTATAGGTTAAAACTCTCACTGGTTGCGGGACTAAAGCAACTGCATACATCAATCAGTCACTAAAGAATTGGATAAGATCCACGTCTGATGTGTGGAGGGGCGTGCAGAGGTGTGGTGATGCCCGGGGCGACTGCTTGATTGTATGCCCCCCTACCAAATTCTAGTATTGAGCATACGCTGATTGTGATGTCGCAATATGATGTCATTTTCACGTTTGCAATGCAACGTTTTGGTAAAGTTTGTTGACACAACATGCATAGCCTATTATTCTACACGCACTCTCCTTACTCGTTGTTGTACAATGTGTCACTGTAATGAAAATACATTATCAGTGATCCACGTTATACTAGACTGGAGCAAAAGACAGCACTCAACGCTGGGACAGAGCAGTTCATACCTGCAAAAATATTCCGCAACGCTTTAAAACAGAGGAGTAGAAGACACTCAGTGCTACGTTAGCGTAGTTCACAACTGCAAAAATATAAGGCAGCGCATTAAAACAGTGGAATAAAACACACTCAACGCTCCGACAGGGAAGTTCACAATTACAAAAACATCAGGCTTCGCTAGGCATGCCATACGTCCTGTTTTAGCGGGACGGTGCCGATTGGAAGGCTTTGTCCCAGTGTCCCGGTCAGTTAACCAACAAGTCCCGGTTAGGCATTCAGTCAGCAAGCATAGCCCTACACCTGGTACATCAGCTCCCGTTGAGAGAATTTGGTTTATCAAGAATAACATGTGGTCTGATACCGGGGCGTACAGAGATTAGATGGTGCCTGGGGCAAGAAACAAGTTTGGCGTCCCCATGTTCGAACCTACGTTCTTTTGGGAGTAAATGTAGTATATTGATAAGTGTCCTTGCGATATTGTTGGGACATCTCGGCACACCTAGTGTTTCAGCGCCCGAGCATTGTGCTCCCTTTTCCCCATCTTTATGCCCCTGGTTTGATAACAGAAGCCGAATAATGGAGCAGAGGGTGAAACCCTTATCACCTGTACCCTTATCACAACCCTTAAACCCTTATCACAAACCCCTTATCACCTGTAAAATTAATACTGACTTTTCCTGCTGTGATTTTCACGAGAATAGAAAATCGAAGAAAGACTTCTTGAAAAAATTATTGTCCACCGAAAAGTATTATTGGAAAAATGTGTAAATTTACAAATGCCTGAACATTGTGTTATTTCTTGGTAAAATGCATTATTTTAGTTTTTCTTGGTGTAAACTATAGGAATCCAAAATAGCTCGATATTCCAAGAAAGATTTGAACCACATTTATGCGATAAGACTCGTTGTTCTGAAGTGTCCCGGTTGTAATCACAAAAATATGGTATGGCTAGGCTTCGCGAATGTCTCGTCGAATATAGCAGTCGAGCAAAAAAGGTATGCGGCTGGGATGGCGGAGACCCATGGTTGACAGTTTGAAACTTGCTAAGCTACATAAGAAATTGAGAATGCGCATAAAATATGAAAGAAAACTTTCGTTTTTCATTATGTGGCTTGTTACAGGGGTGTAGTGGGGAGGGAACGCGTGGGAACGGCGTGCCCACACATTTTTCCCGTTTTGCTTTGAAATGAGTTTAAAGCTGCGTTAACTTGGTTATTTTTTTGGGTGCATCACCACACCTTTTTTCTTAGCACTACATCCCTGGTTTGTTATATGTACAACTACTGGGGGGACAGAACAGAGAGGGGCTTGTGTGAACCGTTATGATCAATCCGCCTTAACTGCCATTGACGAAGCCCGAAATGATACACACATTGCAAGCACAGGTGTGCCGCTGTATTAGCGCACACCCACGGTTGCCACATCAAAAAACTAAACGGGAAACTAGTGATGAATCAAAAAGTCAACTAAATCAAGCAAGCTGAAATAAACCGCTTTTGCAATTTGGTTCAGAAAATCAAATAAACATCAATAATTATCTTTCAATCCTTTTTAGTGATTTCCTCTTCATCGCACGATCTGGAAAAAGTCAATTCACTATCAGTTGGATTGGGTGTGCGCCGCACACCTAGATTATGGGTATTTGGTATTGAAGAATGTGAGAATTACTGTCATTTGAATACGTGAAAACCAGTGTTAACAAAAAAAAACAAGTTTAGAAAAATTGAATCCATGCAGCATGTGTTCATAGCCTTGCAATAGGAAAAATCATCTAGTTACAGCATTTTTATTTTTGTAATTTCATTCCTTGGATTCCCCCTGCCATGGGCGCCCGGGGCCGTCGCCCCGTTCACACACACCCCTCTGCACGCCATTGTACATGTGTGCAAGTTTTGCAGACTTACATCGGGAGTCGGTGTCTTAGAGCAATGGCGCTACTTGGCTTCGATGGAACGTATGTTGGTGTGCCATGCAACGCGTTTAAATATGAAAATGGCTATCGTAATGGCGGCCATGATAATTTCTTGCTCAATTGCAATGTTGACTACAAAAAGCATATCCTTGTGTAGAACATGCACTTACAGCACCGAGAATTTCACAAGCGCTTTTGCAAAAAACGTTTCACGAGCAAATGGTGGGTTTCATCCAAACCAAAAGCTTGGAACGTCACTAAAAACAAACTTTTGAAACTTGTCACTTCAATAAAAGCAGGCTTTCTTAATACCGGCTTAAATGTGAATATACTGTTTCTATTCAGAAAAAAAGCGCCTGAAAAAAGGCACATTTTATAGATGAAGGTTTAAAAATAAAAGGCATTAAATATTCAAATGTTGAGACCCGGTTGTTGTTTGCTCCCCTACCAAAACTTCTGGCTACGCGCCTTTAGTGGTGGTAGTATTAAAACCAACAATGCAAAACCAATGAATTAAATGAAATGAAAATCCACAATTGAATGAACTTATTAGTTGTTGCGTTGTTGTTTTTAAACGGCGTTGAAAGACTCCCAAGTTAACAGCAAATCTATTTCAAAGATCGATTGTGACATTCAGAGTAAATATTAAAAATGCATGCATGTCCATTTTTCATAAAGCGTCCTGCGTATGGCAAATTTTTCAGATGTCACAACGATTAATAAGGTAGCTTCAACGCTGAAAACAAATTTAAGCAAAAATATTAAATTAAAATATGGCTGTATTGGATACCACAAAAATTGTTGATCGTGCGTTTGCGACATATATGCCATATCATATTTCTCAAATCTACAGTAGTCTTTAATCAAATTCTGACTACATAAAGCAAAAATATATTCAGGTTGATGTAACAATAACGAAAAGATTTAGGCGTGTAAGATGCTACGATTGGCGATCCTTTGACGGTCATTTGATCGTTTACCTTCCACGACATTTTCATTCTTGGCATCAGCTTTCCGTCAAACAAGTGAGAGAAAGGTCCATGCCCTGCAATTCCAACCAAGTTTCAAAAAAATTTTGGCACAACTACATAAAATATCATTCCATTGAGAGGGAGAATAGCAAGCAAATTTTTTCCTTATTTGATGAGATATAAAATACTTGGAAAACTCTGCTTCGCTGCAAACGCGGTTTGATAGCTTTACAAGCTGTGAAAATCCCTCTAAAATGCCACTCCTACGCAGTGGTTAATGTTTGCGACTCAAATCACGAAGTAAAACGAAAGCAGCAAGAGGAAAAACACCAGCATCAAAGAGCAGAAGTTAATTTCATGTTGATGAGAGAATATAAAAATATCAAAAAGTTCGGGTTTAGCAAATTGATGATTGTGTTCTAACAGGCTGTATCACAAAGGGTTGGCCGAAAGACATTATGCGTCTAGTTCTCAGCCAACCTGTCACTTCAACATATACATTTTTGTTCGCACGCCGGAGCAGCGGTAAGACAGGGGGGCAGTGATAGAGTTGAGGGCAATGGAAACCAATAAAAAGAAAATCGTCACCAATTTATGTTCCGCACAGGGATTGAGTTTGAGGGGGGGCGGAGGGTCACGCCCACCCCAACTTTTGTACAGGGGGTTACGCAAAATCTTTCGACCCTACAATATTTTGTGATAAAAACAATGTAGTTGTACAAATTTCATGGTTACATTACTGTTGGAAACCCGCAACATAAAGCCGGGGAATAAATAAGAAAAATTTAGATTATCACTGGATTATCTCTATCAGGGGTGTACAACCTTTTGCTATTGCCGGACGCAGGGACCGAGTTTGCTAAAAAAGTTTGGGGAGGAGAATCCTTATTGTTTGCGTTTCGATGACGTCACCATGTTCGCTCAACCGTAGTACCACCTTTTTTAAATTTGCAAAATGGGGCACATTATGGAATTCATATAACTTGATGACCTTGCCCCTCCTGGCTACGCCCATGGTTGTGGTATAGCAACAAGTATACAGTACAATGGTGCTATATCTAGATATCTAGCACTTAGCACTGTATTTAATATGAAAATAAATTAATTATGAGAATTGGGCTTAAATAGACACAATTATGCTCAACAATTGTGATAAGTAATTAAAATTTGGTCAGTTCCGATAAACAAATTTACTGCTACTAACAATCACCACACAGATCAAATCAAAAACAACCACAAGATCCTTTGGTAATACTAGCAGTGCAACCAGGCGCGTAGTCAGAATTTTATTAGGGCTGGGGAAAACAACAACCAACCGAGTTTCAACATTTAAATATTTTTAATGCTCCTTGTTTTTAAAGCATCATCCATGAAACGTGCATGTTTCTGGCGTGTTTTGCTGAACATGTGTGCTCAAATTTAACCCGACAAATAAAAAATCTGCTTTCATTGAATTGACAAGTTTTATAAGTTTTGATAGTGAAGTTCCAAGCTTCTACTATGGAGCAATGCCATCATTTGCTCATAAATCTGTCTTGCATAAGCGCTAGTAAACCTCTCAATGCCCAGTATTGCACTTGAGCAAGGCGTTATCGCGGCCACCATTACGATTGCGCGCTTGTTATACTGTATTTACACGCTTCTGATGTACACCAACACAGCACGTTCAACCGAAGCCGAACGGCGGCTTTGCTCTGAGGCGCTGACTTCCGAAGTAGGCCTTCTACAAAACTTTCGCGCATATAAGAAGTGGATCCCGTTGTCTATGGAAAAGCAATCCTTTCTCAGCAAAGAATCAAACACTAAGATCTTACAGAGTATGTACTTCGCCTACGAAGTAGGCATCATCAGCTCTTCTTCCAATAGAATCCGCATATAGAATGGATGCCGTTGTCATCTAATTTTTGAGCGATTAATTCACTTATATAGTTGATAACCGTAAATGCTAGAGTCTTTCAACGCGTTTGAAAAATGTGTAGATTTTGTTAAACCGTAAGATCTTTTGGCTATGTTCAACCTATTCAGTAAAACCTTTGTAGTTACTTTGAACTTACTTCGTTTATATTGTTTGATGAGACTTTTCGAAATTAAACTGGCTTCATAAAAAAATATATGTTGGAATTAAACTCAAGACACAATCGTAACCCCATTATTACAAAACGTATTGACCACGCTCAGCTGCATGTAAAGATAGCTTAGCACTGCACGTAATTAGATTTGTATAAATCACGGGCTTCTCGAAAATACAATAACTTATCTGCGGAATTTGAAGCCCTAATGGGAAAAATTCAAATTTACTTTCATTTTAATCACCTGCGCTTAGCCAACAAGAGAGATTGCAAGCTCAGGGATGGACGTTAGGGAAGGATAACGAGGCGGTCGCCTCGGGCCCCTCTTTTTCAGAGATACCGTGCCCCCCTTTGAGAGCTTTGCACCATTGTTTAGTAAAAAAAGTTATGTAGCACTCTAGAGCCACATAAGAAGCTCTGAAGCAAGTGATGTTTTTCAAAATAAACCAAAACTTGCGGGAAAACGTGCCATAGGAGGCAGCTTTCAAATATGTAGCTGCAAAACTTTACAAGTTTTTGTTCCTTTTGTATGTATCTTATGCTGTTGAATGTAGTTCATAAATTGAAATGTGAAATAAATTAAACTCTTTTATCCACGTAACCCCACATCTACCTTTCGCAATGGCGATGTTTCAAGGCCTCTTTATGACAGCTTACCCTAAATTTTAATATCCACTTCTGTGCAAGATATCTCAGTATCTGAAAGTAATGGCAGTGTCAATTCCCTCAGCACTTGCAAAATAAAAAGCATTTGCTACTAACGTTAGATTTTGATGCTGACTCTTCTTGCTGCAGTTAAATGATTTCAAATAATTTACTATAGGATAGGGTGGCCATTAATATCAGATTAAGATTGAAACACTGAGCTTATGTACAGCAGGTCGGAGTCTAATATCTTGAAAAGACTGATTTTTTACTTGCCGGCAAGGTAAAAGGAAATCATTGATGAAAACGATAAGGCTCCACATAATTGTGATTGAACCGTCACAGTACATGCCATCACAAATAAATATCTAGAATGAATGCTATTGTTGCTAAACGGCGACCATGGTGCAGTGAAGAAGACTTTGAAACTGAATCGCTTCTTAGCCAAAGTTTGAGCTTCAAGACATAAAATTTATCTCAACGCCATATTTACGCATGTAATTTAAAAACTGTGCAAAAACAAAAATATGCGATGTTCACTTAAGGCTACGTTGGCCCTGGAAACAAGGATAGGTTGTATTTGTAACACCCACGGTTATCAGAAAGGAATTTGCGATGGTCTTGAAAGGAAGCTTATATGACCATTCGGTGGGATACAGCAAGCTGGTGCGCCAAAAATATTCCAATTGTTTTTACCTGCAGTCATTGATGATTACAAAAGGTCAGATACAAGTTTCTATTCGAATAAAAGCTGAAGCAGGATAGGTTCCTTGAGGCAGTTTCGTTGATTTGCACTGAAGTATTTCTTTGGCTTATACTTCAAATTTTCTATTGACCTGCAAACTTTAGAAGTGGGGGTAGTATTGCCCCGTTGCTCTCCCTGGCTACGCGCCTTGTGCCATCCGTTTTCTGCTTGCGGGCTACAGGCCAGCGCAGGAATTCGTGATGGAGCGAAGTTCATGTGCACATCGATTAGGTAATTCAAATTAACCAACAGAATTTTCAACAATCATAACAATTCAGGTTACCTAGGAAATCTATATACTGTGTCTACAGATAATCCAGTGATAATGTTCATTTTGCTCATTTATTCGCTGGTTTTATGCTGGGGAAATTTGCACAACTACATTACTTTTTATCACAAAATGTTGTGGGGGACAAAAGATATTATGTCCCCCCCTGTCCAAAAGTTGGGGGGACATGTTCCTCCCGCTTCCCCCATACAATCGGTCCCTGGCCGGCCGCATTACTTTTATGTATATGAAGTACGCCCGCCAATCAGTTCGAGTTATATTTATGAGATACGTTCAATTAAAGAATAGTGAATTTTATCCGGCATATGTCATTTACTTGTGCCTAAAAGTATAATAAAATGTCAAACATTTTAACGAAATTATTAAAAGAAAAGTTTGGTTGACTGATTTTCTTGCCTTGCGTTTATTTTGCTTCAATATACGCCAGCACGGCCGCCAAATCTTATATTTTAAATTATATGTGGGTGGCTGCAAATTTCATTATCGAAGGCCGACGGCCGCAGGTTGTGCATCGTTCATCTATATAAACACAGTGTACAGATTTTCTATGCAAACTGAAATACTTGTGTTGATTAATATGAATTAACCCAATCAGTGTGCACATAAACATCCTCAATCATCTGACCGATTAGTGTCATGATCCTGTGAGTCAAATTCCTGCGCTGGTCTGTAGCCAGCAATATACAGAACACGGTTGCTACTGCTAGTATTTACCGAAAGGCCTTGTGGTTTGTTTAGATTTGACCTTTGTGGTAACGCCCGCGATGGCTACTGTAGTGGCCAGTAAACCTTTCATCAGTCATAACTCCTGAACAGATCGGGCTAGAAAGCCAGTGAAAACATCCCTGCATGCAGAAGACATCATAGAATCGATTGAGAATGACAAAACATACCTTTAGATTTCAAATTGTTGAGAAAAATCCATATTTGTGCTTTTGTTTCCAACGTGTTTGGTTTAGGCTCAGTAGCTTACTGAATGGACGCAACTCAGTTTTCTAGCCTACGCGAAAAGCGTTTTTTCCACGGAAATGACATCACAATGACGTCACAAGTGGGCGCGACCTATCTCAAAATGTGCAGGCATGTCTTACGGATCCAATGATACCTTCGGTGTCTTTCTAGCCCATTCTGTTCAGACGTTATTGTCGCTCATAAGTTTACCGGTGTCAAGCGAAATTTCTGACTTGCGAAATTTCTGACTTCAAACCATGTGCGCATGCACAGAGTAATGTTCTACATGCCTAATACGCTGATAAAACTGATTATTAGGGTTTATAAAACTGATTATTAGGGTTTACCTTTCGTAAAGGATAGTCTGGCGTATCGTGTTGAAAATAAGTTTATGATAGACACTCCCGGCTGTGAAAATCTTTGGCTACAATTTGACACAAACAACTCAAACACATTTGTTATTGGTGTTGTGTATAGACACCCAAATTCTAATTACGAAGATTTCCAAGATAAGCTGGACGCGAACATTGCCAAGCTTAGTGCAACAAGCTCAAAGTATTATATCTGCG
>Ga0210059_1007165_pt1 | contig 17775 bp, 14 predicted proteins | sample Ectturendosymbi2_FD_188042 | JGI IMG/M metagenome (GOLD analysis project Ga0210059, IMG submission 188042) | Ecteinascidia turbinata endosymbiont from Florida, USA - Sample 2 (SPAdes) (version 2) | ecosystem: Host-associated > Tunicates > Ascidians > Unclassified | place: Key West, Florida... | reverse complement strand
ATGTAATCACGCCACCTGGTCCTTGGACGACTTCCGGGCCGCTTTGCTTTGGATGTAGCCAACAGGACCTGTCTTGCCGATTTTTCTTGGGGCATTCTGGTCACATGGCGAAACGAACTGAGCACCCCCAGAATTTGCCAACCTGGCTACGGTCCCGGTGGTAACAAAGAGAGTATTTCAGCGCTCAAGCGGTTGTTGAAGTGAAAGATAAAATAGTTAAGTGTCGGCTACAACAGCTGCTGTCATACGCTCAGTATGTACTCAACTTCAGCCAGAGTATGATGGCTTTGTCAAAAATTGTCTAAAAAGGAATTTGCATAGAAAGCATGAGAGGCTGCAGTTTGATTCTGGTTCTACCTGTTTTCATCCGCCCCCGAGAGATACAACGTGACTCTTTATCACTCTGGTTCGGGTGACTTTCGGATGGTTATAATGGGCAAAAAAGAGCTATTAGATGGATTGGCTAGAACTAAAGCTATCAGACGGAAAATTCATGGTTGCACCATAAATATTTTTCAATTGTACACTATACAGTACATACCGAACTCGTGCCTGACATAAATCTTGCCGCCATTTACTGCTTTGTGCAGAGCGAAAAACAAGTTGTATATGATCGGATCTTGAACTACGTAAAAAGAAAGATTCCTTGGGCTGCTCCTGAAAAAATACTGTTTGATTTTGATACTGCAGCAATAAACGCTTTTAGATCACCATTTCCAAATTCAACTTTGTGGGGTTTCTATTTTCATCTGACACAAAGTGTTATGCGAAAAGTTGGCGAAATTGATAATAAAGGAAGACTACGAAAGTAATGACAACTAGCGAATAGCTATTCGCTGCTTACCCGCTTCAGCAAAGGCTCTTTCAACAAACCTTACTGAAGCTTTTTGAATGCTAGCTGACAACATGCCAGGCAACGAAAAGATGCCATAGCTTCTAGCGTATTTTGAACATACATATATCGAGCCAGACGACGGCCAGGACGACAACGAACTCCATCGCAGGCAGGCATTACGGACTACAGGAACTTTTACAATGTCATCAGCAGGACCGGATTTAACTGATGCGAGGCCCTAGGCTAATTCACTTGTGAGGCCCCCTCTCCCACTGCTGCGATGAAAAAAATGGAAAGCGTTAATCAATTTGCGAAAATTCGAAAATGACGCTGTGAAAGTACGGTCAGCAAAAAATTCTAAATCATTACTGGAGTGCCCACGATCACTGCGTTTGTTGCTGCCTTCGACGCAAAAGCGTTCAATTGCACAGAATTGTTGAAATCCTACTTGGCTGGCGGGAACAGGATTATTAATTGCCACAGGCAAACCAACCGAAAGCGCCACAATTGAAATATTTGGCAAAACACATTGCCTAGGTTTTTTTATAAGAATCTCACCTGTTTTTTCTTATCTGTGTCAGAAAAAAAACAAACACCCTACACCTATATAATATGTGTGGCTGCATAAAGACTTTAAAGCACAACGTGAGGACCACGTTGCAACTCGCTGACCACAGCTGTAAAAATCTCACACACTCGAGCAAAACACGTCACCAGGCGCGGACACAGGGAGGGACGCAGGGGATGCACCCCCCACCAGACATAAAGAGATGTTGACATGACACTTAATTTCATTAAATCATCGCCAAAAATATTTTTGTTCTGCACATTAATTAATCGCTAAAGATGTTATAAATTCACTTATGCTAGCAATTAGTCAAAAACGTTTCTTCTTTTCATTAGATGAGCTGGCCTTGTTTGTGGAACTTGATATAAAATAGTCAATGATCGCATGGGCGTCCGCAAGAGGGGCAAAACGGGCATTTCCCCCTTGGAAATTGGGATTAAGAACCAAATATTTCTGGGAAAATATTTTTCGGCATCTTAATTCCGATTAATTGATTTGATTCTTGCAATGACAGTTTTTTTTGCCGGTATGAAACTTACACTGAACAGGAGTCAGGTTCACAGATATAGTGTCATGCAGTGATGAGCTTGCAGTTCACTCATGTACCCTCCTTTACCTGCAGGTGTTGGTTGCGAAAGTCGCGATCGGATTGTTCTACTGTTGGTCTTTATTGCGTAACAACAACATGGCAACAAATCTTCAAAAGTTCACTTTACATCACGGTAGCAGGCGTTTTGTTGCATGAGACTGTTGAACGTACGCATCGTGGCAGGTAAATGCTCGTGCTGCAGGACTTTTTAACTTTTGAAAGCGGCTCTTACAAATACAGAAACGTGACATCGCTCATGTTGCATTGTCTTGCATCACATACGAAAACGTGTAGTGTCAGTTGTCGCATGACCTAATATCATTAAATCGTTGAAATGATGTCATTTCCTTTTCGACTGTCGAGTGATCGTAATTAAATTATCAGTGCAACATGATGGGAGCTTTTCTTTCAGCGGTCACACCAACTGAAGGCTTACAACAAAAATTTTTAAAGGTTAATGTTTGCAACTCTCTGGCGTAATACTTGCTCGTAAGCAAAAACTCATATCGTTAATTTGAGAGTTACTCAGACGTATATGATTTAAAAGGAAATAAAATATCAATAAAACCAATGGAAACAAAAATAAACGGAACTTTTAGTCCTAATTTAATCACAAAGTCCTAACGTGGCATAAGTCAAAATCCCAACCGCCGTCACTTGAGGAAAACTGTTCACCTGGATGTAAGTAAGCATTTCGTTAGTGGTATTTTCGATGCCTTAGCATACCTTATGAATTTATTCCTCTCGAAAACTTCATTGTACTTCTAGAATAGATTCTAGAAGATCGCGAAAGTTGTAAAAAGATTTCTTTGAAATGTCTCTCGTGTCAACTGTAACTTGCGATGCCACGCAAGTAAAGTACAGTTAAACTTCTCAAAACAAGTATATGACCAACGTGGTGGATCAACCACTTACCAAAGAAGCAGTCCAATTCGTGATCGCACAAGTATTTTTCTGGAAGGTAGCACCAGCGTGGCTTACCATTCACAAGCCGGCCGCACCGTACTCCTGGCAACATCCCATGCATGGTTTCATTGTACAAGGTGTCGTCAGTCAAATCGCTGCATTTTTCATACAATTCAGTTTTTACCAGATTCCATATTTGGTGAGCACACACGAATTCAACACGCCTTTGTAAATATAGATACATGGAGAGTAGATTCGGTGACATTCGCATCGCTGTTTTAACCCAACTAAAATTAAATTCATCTAACTTTGACCAAGATAGACAATAGATGTACTGTGAGAGTTTACTCTATGCCTCTCGTTTTTTTCGATTTTTCCAGTGATAGTAGGGCGAAGTTTGCATTTGAGAAGATATTTGCGAACCTATGGTAATTTGGTGTAATAAGCAAACAAGCAATTTTATATTATACTTGAAAATAATGGTATGCATCAAACATAGTAACATTAAATTATATTAATACTCCAGAATTAATTGTGAGTTGGGCAAAATTTGCTTGTTTTGTATGCACCCAATAAAAACCTAACCCAGTGTAGCAGGGACCGAGTTGCTAGAAACCTTTGGGGGATAAAGTTTGTGTGATATGCACATGTTATTGTGCATATCACACAAATATAATATTATTGTTGGCATTTCGATGACGTCACCATGTTCACTCAATCGTAGTACAACCTTCTTGTAAAATTGGCAAAATGGGAAGCAAATTATGGAAATGATATATTTTGGAGACCATGGCCCAGTGCCCCCCTGGCTACGCCCATGGTGTTATGGCAGTTGCATAGTACAGTAATATCCCGGTTAAGTTCGCACCCTTTTGAATTCGCAAAAAATTATCAAAAATTTTAGATGCAACTTTTTCAACAATGTATTGGTTTTTACAGGAAATCAAATATGACAACTTGTCATAAAAAAGTTCAACGATAACATTATGTTGCTAAAGTTCACAATTTAAACAAGTCATGAATCGTCACCTAATGCATACTATGCTCCTCTTTGCGTTTTGCTTCCAACCTGCCTTAATTTCCGCAAAAAGTATTCGAAGGAATTTTTTCAGTTCGTTATAATCATTTCCTGCTTGAGCTTACACATCAAGGCACAACAACTGATCCCTAACTTTAAGGACTTTATTGTATATATGCTCAAACCCACAAAAGACATTGTTCTCCGTTGGCCCTGGACTATATGTGCGCAATCTTCAGCAACTGTATAATCATTCTCTTTTTTATTATCGTTTGTTGCTTGCACCGTTTCCAACACTTCATTGACATCATCACGTCGTACTGTCGTGCGATGCCTCGTTTACTTGGAGGTTTTGGCTCACTCATCTTAGAGATTACTTCCAATCTCTGCGACTCAATCAAACATTTGGCCTTGCCTGACATTATCAGTGAATAATATAATGTAAGTGAATCACCGGTATACAAGATTATTGGGGACTTGAAGTTTGTAACAGATTTGGGGTTTTTTTTGGGAGGGGGTGAGTCAAAAAATTGCATCCTTTTTTGTCCATCTGGTCAGGATTAGCCGCTACAGAGCATAGGTTTTGCAGTTTTTCGCAAAACATTGAAAAATCTCACCAAAAGTTAACTCACACCATTTTTAACTTGAAAACAGATCTTGTACCAACTAGTTGTGCTTTTTAAATGCTGAAATGCTTTATCAGTTGTTGTTGAACTGCATAGGCCCATAGGGGGTGGGTTAGTAGCAGCCTATTGATAAGTGTTAACTACATTAAAATCCTATGTTAGAATAGACTGTGCCTGGTACCGTAGTTGATGAGCATGACTGGATGATTTGCGGTGAATTAGAAGAATTTGTGCATATTGGTCGGGAAAAAAAAGTGGATGCACAAACTTTCCGTGTTTCTTGTGTCTGTGAGACAGCAGGACTCACCAAGAGCATTGGACTACCGAAACTTGGCCAAAGAGAGAAGGATTTGAGATTGGGGAAAGAAATATTATAGGCCTACACTTTCCTTTGGTTTATCCAAACTAGGTGCTACTTCATCCTCTCTATGTCAAATTAAGGTTGATGAAACCGTTTTTAAACAGGGAAAGTAACTGCTTTGCATATTTGTGTGAAACGTTCCCTGCACTGAGCACTGAAAAGTTGAGGACAAGAATTTCTGATGGCCCTTAGATACGACGTTTAATACAGGACAAATATTTTCCACTCACCATGACAACCCTGGAAAAAATGCTTGGCGGTCCTTTACAGCAATTGTCGAAAACTTCCTCAGAAATTTAAAAGCTCTCAACTATCACGACCTTTTAAAACAGCTGTTAAATTCTTACGAACAATTAGGGTGCAATATGAGTGTGAAGGTTCATTTTCTTCATAGTCATGTGAACTATTTTTGTGGAAACTTAGAAGCATGAAGGAAGAGCAAGGAGAGTCCTTCCACCAAGATATGAAAACATGGAGAAAAGATACATGGGACGCTGGAATACCAACATGATGGCAAACTATTGCTGGTGCTGAAAAAGAGAGGTTGCTGGCAGTAGCTACTCCCGAAAAACGCAGTAAAGGCCATTTCAGGATTAGCAACCATGCATTATTTTCTCTCATGAAAAAAGAGTATGCTATCATGTTTGGGCTATTCTTGACATTTTAACGCTTTTCTGTCACCACAATCTTTGTATTGCAAGGCCATAATATCTGTGTATTTTCTCATCTGTGTTTTGTAAGTGACAGTTGCAAACATACAGTATGCACTAACTGAAATTTTGTGTTTGTTTAACCTCTCGACAAGTTTTCCAAGCTGCACATTGCTCTTCATAAGCTAGTGTACAAAACATGGTTATTAAAAGAAGTCACTAGTGTTTAAATAACATGTTAGCAAGTTTCACAAATCACGAAATGTGTACCCCTCTTATGCAGCAGTATGCTTAAAAACCTACAATTGCATAAATCTAAAAATGTCCAATAGCCCAAAAACTTGAACACACAGGAAAAATCTGACAACAGTTTTGAAATCAGGGCCGCAAAATTATCCCGAAAACGCTCTTAAACCCCAATCCCCACGAAATTCATTAAAAATTGTTGAGCTGTGATGCCTTGCTGAAAAGATTAGTTAACTTCAGTCAATACACCAATCAGGATCGAAACATTAGCCCTAATGATTAACATCTTCATTTTTGCTGATGAAGTATTGGCCTTTTATTACCTAATAACGATTTGTATTTATGTTAGAAAGCATAACTGCTAAGTTCGCATCTACCACCTAAGTTCGCACAAACTGCTCAGATTCAAGTTTCGAACTTAACCGGGACATTACTTACTGTAATAGCACTTGACAATGATTACCAATGATTACTAGGTACTTGCTTATTTACTATAAGTGCACAAAACTTTAGTATAAGCAGTTGAAGAGTTCTTTGTCAAAGTAAATAAAACAAGCACAATACTGCAATTATTTTTTATTCCTCGGCTTTGTGCTGGGCGTTTTTCAGCAGTACTGTAACCACGAAATTTGTATATTGTACAACTACATTATTTTTTATTACAAAATATTTTGGGGAAAAATATATTGTGTTTCCCCTTACCCCCTGAAACTCTGTCCCTGGAGTGTAGCAGGACATCGAGCAGCCATTCAAATTTACTAGTGAACAGCAGAGGAAGAGAGCAGCAAGAATATTATGCAGTTTCTATCGTTTATCATAAAGTTACCTGCAATCGTATCTTCCGTCGCAAAACTTTGATCGGTGAAGACACCCACTGCCATCGGTGCAAACGAATGGTGAATACGAATCAGTTTTACACAGGTCTTTTGTTGAACCTGCCAAATAACTTGTGCAGCATTAAAACGTAACCTTTCCGATCGATCAAATGGTTTTATGAGCCGCTGAAGCATAATGGAGGGTTGCCAAAGTTTAATAATAACAGGCATAACCACCTCAAGCAAGCCATATTGGGATTTTTTTTCTTTATTATCGAATGGCTCAAATCTGATGGGAAAACTTAAGACTGTAAGAAATATGTTAAAGTTTATATGTCAAGCTGAGACAACGTTCTTTCAAGCTGAGTAAAGCCTTGACCGCAGCGTATTTAATCGAAATCTTACACTCCTGTACAAGGATTCCCTTGCATGTATACATCGGAGAAATTTTTACCTTTTCTGTAAGTAGGGGCAGTGTTTTCTGGTTTAAACAATGAAAAGCATGTTGTAATGCAGTTCTTTCAGTAATTTTTATCACGCACATGATATCACACCGGCCAAAATTATGCTAGTTGAAGCTAAATGCTTACAACTTTTTTGAGTTTCAGTTTTGGCAATTTATAAATTTTTCTTTTAAAAATGACGTACATGGGGGCTATAGTTCGAAGTACAGTAGCAGTTCTACTTACCGAGTAAAGAATTTCCGGAAGTGAAATTTTCCTTCCAGCATACACTTTGAAAGACGACTAATATCGACACTACTACCCTTAGCGTTTTCCAATGCGATGCCATAGCATGTAGCTTACACCTGTTGTTTACAACGCTTTTCAAAAACAAGAAAGTATCAGTGAAATGTTTAGGTATTGCTCCACAAAACTAATCATCTGCAAAAACTGTATTGTCAAAACTACCATTCCTAGTCTGTTCAGGGATAATAGTAACATGTTTAACGCTCAACATAGTGTGACGAGAGTACGACATGCATTTGTGCAAATGTTTCTGCTGCGATGCGGTGAGGTTAGGCTATAACATCAAAAAAGCTAAAATGCAAATTGCAGTCCGTGCGTCAGATGATAACAGCGACAACCACTGCGGCAACTACTTCGTAACAAGTTATCAGGGGCGTATCAATGGCTTACAAATGTCATATGTGCTTTCCTAAATTGGGATCCGCGTTTTGAGTACTTGCAGTGCGCAAAAGTCGGTGAACGTTTTTGCTCTTCACTTCGAAAATCGTAGTTGAGGCTCCCACATTTTCTCTAGCACGACGTAATGTTTTCAGTCGTTTATCCGTAACTACTAAACACAGTGCCGTAGCAAAGTCTTATGACATTCAATAAAACAAACTTTCTCCGAAAAATACACGCAACGGTGTAGATAACAGTCATGAAAGCATTTGCTCTGAATCTTATTGTGAATTTTTTATACATTACCTCAGATAAACCTATCCTGGCTACTAAAAAACCGTACACATCTTTTGATACCCTGTAAAACCGAGAAATTGCAAGATTTAGCATTTTTCACATTAACCTTTTAATGTGCTAATTTCGAGGTTAAAGGAGAAAAATCAGTCAATTCCTCGCATAAACGAAAAACGGAAGCGCTAAACAGCTTAATTAACAAAAATGAAAGCCAATTCAAACGGAGCAAGACTCATAATGTGCATATGTGTCGGTAATCACTGTTGCCACATCAGTACCGTGAGATATCTCACTACCTCATGGCATTGATGATGGTAACAGTGAATGCCAAAACATATACATTATGAATGACTCTTGTTTTGTAACATTGGTCATTATTTTGCTTTTAGTAAAATCCGAAATGTCATGTATAAATTTGAAAAGCATCGTCGACCTTTTCTGAAATTTGGTTCTATGTAAATACTATAATAAAGTTTCCGTCACAGGCAAAGTTTAATCTTTGGTTGTTTGCAAAAGCGAAACACTTCAATCCAAAGAAAAATGCTCTTGTTTTCACTCCTGCAGCAGTATGCTTAACTTCAAAGATTTTACCGCGGTAACTTGACCAGGGCAAAGGCACGCACGTGTGGTTCTGCCAGACTCTTATTTATGCAAAGTTTTCGTATGAAACAAGCTATGTTCTGGGCACTGCAGCTTTGAGCTCATCTCTTGCCTGTATTATACTGTAGAAATCACGTCAGACGATATCATGTACTTAGTTTCTGTAGACTTCAACGAGCTCAAGCTGCAACCAAATTACAGTTATGCTACAGTAAATAAGAGTAAAATACCCGGCCCTTAAAGGGTTGTTGTCTTGTCATGACCTTTCCAGAATATTTACGGTGGTAAGCATGTGAATATCTGCAGCCTTTCACGGAACTTCGCAATATGTAACGTAAAGTCACGATAATGCTTGCGCAATCAGCATTGTAAGCAGTCAAGACCTTCGGTCACAGTATTCGATCGAGATGCTTCTCTCGCTTCGCAAACGGAGCGACACAGCACGTCTCTCCATGCAGCTACTGTCTCAAATAAAAGTACTCACAGCGTTCAGAGAGGGGCATTCACGGCACACAGAGACGAGACTAAATCTTGACCACTACGGATCCTGACTCCTGGCCCTGCGCGCTTGAAATGCACAAAGCATCGGATGGTTCAGGTTTTGAATTCAAGTCATTAATAGTGCATTTATCCTCAGCAATAGAAAGGCATCTGCAGCAGTTGGCCATTGGCAGGTGTGTGAACAGGCCAGTGATAGCTTGCGTAGAAAGTATCATTTTACAGAAAGATACTTTTAAGAGAACGTGAACTTATTGTGCACTTTTTGTTTTTTGCCTATTCACTTTATCATCCTGGGGCTCTTATTTTGAGAAGTGTTACGACGGTTTTATGGCGTGAAACACGCGATAAACGTCTCCATGAGCATGAATACACGGCAAAAGAAATCAAGCGGAACAACGCTCCAGGCAAACAAGATGATGACCTGACGTATGCTACGTCATCACCTGAATTCTTCGAAGTGAATCCAGCAAACATGGACACAACAAAGTGCAAACATCGGTCAGGGACACGAACCAAGTTCACGAGACTTCAACCGAACAGCACGTGGCCAACAGCAATTTTGCCGATCGAATTCAACAGTGCACACATAAAAAAAACAAACTAAAGTAGGACGTTCTGGAACCATCACACATATGCTGTCCAGCTATAGCACTTTTCTAGACGTTACAAATCAAGTTGCCTTGCGTTACCGTATGAACAAAACTGCCTTATAAAGTTTAATATTTGACTGCTCGCTCGAACACTATCGTATCAGCGTATAGTGGACACATTTGTGCTTTAATGTTTTGTGCATTCTTACTGCGTAATTCCCAGTAATATTCCATTCGTGATTCAACGTGATGTCCGACCGTCGACATGATAGCCTGCAAACCTACATAACCGCAGTCGGTCGCTGTTTCCTGTAGCGCATTCGAACACCCAACGCTTTTGTTCGTCGTCATTCTAATTCTGACTACATACCGAACAGTTGCGTTACGTGTTTCTGACTTCACGCTCAAGTGTATTGGCGTTTTTGTTGTACATCTGAATATAATCAAAAGAAGCAATCAACTTAGAGTACTACTGGAGAGTTATCAGCGAACAAAGTGGTGAGAGCCTTTTAATTCGCCTTGCTTCGGCTTGGCAACGTCAAGACGCAGGTTGCTTAGTTGGGAGACCGACCTGTGCTCCTGCAACAACTAGGTTGACCCCTCAACTAGTAGGGACCTCTGCAACAACTAAAAACCCCAGACCATACAAGCGCAAGTGCGGCGAACAGAAAAACTAAATTTTAGTGCTTCTGTGTACTCGCTACGAAATATTGCTGTTTGTCGCTCAGAAGGCAGAATGGGTTTTGGTTAGAAAGTTAAGTTTGACCAGTGAATGGCGCTGTCGTCGTGTCGCGAAATGCGTTGTCTGTGAAATGTTGTCGCTGATCTGAAGCCGTGCCGGAATCGTTTTATCCCCACATCGTTCAATTATAATTTGTGCTTTATCCTGTGTGATGTATGCTCTCATGCAAGGACATATGATCGTCTCTCGCTTCAGAACCTTCGGCGATTAGCTCAGCGGTAGTGTCCGCCTCCTTAATTGGAAGGTTGGGTGTCGATCCACGGCCAACGAGTGAATCGCCGTAGCGCTCCTTGGGCAAGAGCGTTCACGTCAACTGCCCCGACAAAAAGCGTTATTCAGGCTTCGGCCTTCCGCCAATTGTCGTTGAAATAAATCTGACCCATTGCATGAGATCAATAAAAAAACTTTTTTCGTGTGCGAGTGGTTTAAACATGCTTGCCTGCTCGTGTATGAGCTTGCTTGCAGCGGAACGGCAAAGGCATTTTTTTATTTGTTTCATTTGCGTGTTTGTCTCAGACACAAGGTCCACATCGCATTAGTTAAAACAACATGGTCCAACTGCTCTTGACCTACGGGCCAATTTACAAAAACGTGACAACTCGCGGGCTACTTCCAACAACATGATGTATATAACAACATATTTACAACATTTAAAACTAACAAAGGAAAGATAAATGAGTACGTCTTTGAAATCATTACTCAATAGCAAATAGCAATTTATTACAAATCTCTATCAGTGGGATGTCTGTGGTCGAGGTTTCTCTGACACTATCGTTCCTTTATCAATGCCAGTTTTAGTGGTAGCAACTGGTAGGTCGGAGACTATCGTTCACAGTTTCGTCTTTCATTCGATTTCTGTTCATAGATTTGAATTGTTTCATAGTATAAAAAATGTAGGCTACTCTCACGCTTCCAAACGTCGAGGGCATTTTTTGCGCGAAATCTTTCAGTTTGGGAAATTTATCTTTGCTGAGTAATGTCCAGAAGCTCTCTACAGTTTGCAGGAATGGGCATTTAATTGGCTCGGGGGCCACTTTGAGAAGAGCGCGTTTAACGGATAGACAGACATATTTAGTTGACGGTACTGAGTTCATTACGCAGATGCAATACGCTTTTTGTTGACTTCAGGATCGTCTTCTCTTCGGAGTTCTTGCACAGTAGAGATGAAATCTTCGACTGTTCGCAACCAGAAGTTAAGCACACTAGCAGCATCGGGCTGCTCAGGTTCAATATGTAGCTCGCGAGGACGAAGTAACTGCTTATCCATTTTAACTTTGTTGATTAAATTGTAACACAAGAAACCTGCGAGGCGATCCTAGTATGCAAGGGTTTAATCAACATAAAACTGCAGTTACCATCTGCAGAAACTAAGAGCAGCATCAAGTACACGTATTCGCGTAATAGCAGGCGACAACATGGCGGTCCGTTCAACACTTGCGTAAAATACAAACGCCAGCTGCCCCGAGCGGTCGTGGCAGCAATCAACGTTACGTGATAAAGATATGAAGGCGGCACACGAATCTCCACACATGTAAACACAGTTTACTGGACCTCAGCAAATGATAAACTAGTATAACCGGACCTTCGTCGATAACAGATGAGTAACCTGCATTAAACTGTAAAACAGCATGCGTTGTAAATGAACTGCTACGTATTGTGCATAGGGAGAGTAGCCATATATGGACTACATGAAGTGTCATCGTTTTCTTCCGTTTGAATTGTCTCTTTTTTTCCCCGCTTCTGACTTTGCAGTGCAAGTTCACATAAAATTTGTTTCATTTCTGCGTCCCTTGCATTGGTATCTATAAAAGTTTGAAGATACATGACCTTCTTGCGGATAACGAAAGATTGTTGAAATGCTGTTGCTGGCTAAAACGGGCTATTTAAAAAAAGCTGATGGGATGCGAGCGAGAAAGGCAAAGTTTTAACGATCTTGTAATAGAATAAAGTAGCAAGAAAAAATCATAGGCTAGAGGTTCAAGGGGAAATGTTGCCTGGTAATGCATCAGGGTAGGCTAAGTTTAAGTTGTAGGCTATAACAAGCAGTTTACTACAACAATGCCATAGGTCATAGGATGACAATAAGAGGCTACATCATACTTTGCTGTCGTGGGCGTCGCCAGGAAGTTTTCAATAGGGGGCTTTGCGGTTCTGCGGTGGGGGTTTGCGTTTGTGCGGGGGGCTTGACATTATAAAATTAACCAAAATTCCACTGATTTATACTGTTTCACGTTTCAATTTGGGGTGGCTTGGAGCTTTGTTTGGGGGGGCTAAGCCTACCAAAGCCTCCCCGTGGCGACGGGACTGGTCTACAGCTGTTGTGGTCCAATAGCGTATTAGATTTAAACTTTAGTTTTCATCATTACCGCTACAGATGGTTTCCTTGGTACCACACGTCTTGTAGAATGTTTTCCTACAAACGGTCCATCCGTTGTCATCATTCGGCGTTCGACGTCCAAGTTTTCGCTTCGGGACCGAATGCATCTACGGCCATGCGTCGGAAAACTGCAGGCCAACAGTGATGGCGTAAGTTGTCATTCACTACGTTTACATGTCAAGCGGCGGTCCGCAAAAACGAGACAGCCCGTTCTGACGTCATTGTAGCGTTCGGTTTACATGTCTGAAAGTCATTCGCGTGTGGCAGACGCGTCGGTCAACATCTGCTGTGCACTGCGTGCAGGCCAGTGAACAAAGGGTTGCATGGAGTTGGAAAGCAAGTAGGCTACACTGATTACAGATTTCACGAATTTGGCAATTGCTGTTCATGCCTCTTATGAAGTTGGTGCCGTGAATTATGGATCATGCTGCACACTGTAGAATCCATCCATAGCAGACGTGTACTGACGTTTACAGCATGCGTTGATGTCGCATGTAGGCTACAAAGCTACAAGCATACAAATTTCACACAGGTTTCCTTAGCACAATGCTGAAAAACATTATGAAGATTACCGCTTAATATTGCATGTGTCTGCAAGTGCCTAGGTGGAACTTTTGGTGACACATCAGTCAAAATCTTTAATTTACACTGATACTTCAACTAATTCTAATAGCCTAATCCTAATGTCACATGAATACAAAACCTTCAGTATTTGTTATATCAAATATATCATATGACATTATTTCAAGGAGCTAGTGAAATAATTATATATCTTTTACTGCTATCACCACTAAGGTGTCGCCCATAAATGACGTCACACCCTAACGGGGGGGAGGGGGTCACCAGATTTGTGACAAATTGTGACAAGGGGGAGGGGGGAGTCAGTAGTTTTGTGATGTCACCCGAGTCGTTTTGATATGCATGCTACACGCAGTCATACCAGAAAGGTAAGGTGTGGAGGCCAAAATGTTTCTATTCCATTTATAATAGTTTTCTGTTGCAATCAATGAGGAAATGTTTGTCGATATTGCTAATGGATTAATTGTTTTTGTAGTATATTTCCGATAGTCAGTCAATCTTTGTTGGATTTACAGCTAATGGCTAACCATATTGTTGTACTGTCAAATGTAGGCAATGCTCATTCGATAAAATTTATTGACTCCCAACTCCATCTACTGGACCAAAAAGTTTTAGATTTCGACGCCCGATTCTGTGCAGGATTTTTTAGCTGTTTGGCAAGCATTCCACAGTTTTATTCTCAATTTCTGGCAAATCAATATAGGCTAGCTCTGGAATACCTGAAGTTAAAGCGGGCTTCATCTTTCCTTCCGTCTCTATCTGGAGGTGCATTATTAATTAAGCTTTCCACTCATCCTGAAAATTTCAGAATCATTTCCTATAATTTACATTTTTATTTTTGAGGTCAAAATTGTTGCAACATATGCAATTGCCGCCACCACCTTCAGTATGAGGGGCTATTGCGCTGAACTCAATTACAAAATTACAGTAAACAGTTTGAAAGTCGTGACTCATAAAAACATAACAATACTTCAAAATAGTTGCCATTCAAAACAGACTCGTTCATAACAGACCACTCATAACAGACCATGTTCATAACAGACCATAACAAAATTATTTGATGTGACCCAACAATTTCAGTGATTCGTTTGTTGTCTGTACTAGGATTTTTTGTTTTATTTTGCAGGCCAATGAGTGTTTTCGTGGAGTGGCGCTGACTTATAATCATTCGGTAGTTGCAACAGTTTGTTGAAACGCCGTAACCTCTGTGAAAAACATAAGCAGTTGTAAACCTCAAAAGTCAACTGTGGTTGTTTCATTTTTATGGTCTACGATTCGGTGTTTACTACGTACAGATCACAACAAAAAGGCGAAGCCTCCTGTAAGTCACGCGCCGATCTCGAAGGAAACAGTTAATTCATTTCATCTTAGCCTATGCCAAAACCATCATTAAATGTTTCTCAAATATTCACCGTCCTGTGTTGCATTTGCACGCCATACCTGTTTTCTGTATTGTGAAATCGTTCTTGCAGATAGCCTATACTGCAAAAAGTTCCTGTGATTTGTTTTTGCTTCAATACTGCAAAGCGACCACTACGGTAAATCCATACACAGGACTATAACCGCAATCAGTCAATGCCAGCATTCGCACAACGTAATTCATTCGTTTCGGTCTTCAACAAAGTAGTAAACACTTTGCTGCTTAATTTTTGTTTAGCAATGTGCAGGGCCGGATTAAATGAACGCGAGGCCCCGAGCAAAATCGTGACCGCGAGGCCCCCTAAACCCTTAGCGCAAGTGTGTTGCGTTTCACATGCCCTGGTTTTAACTTTGCAGAAGCACCGGTCAAAAAAGTCAAAACTGATACGATTTGGCAGCCTAACTCAAAGACAATTGGGGGTGAGGTGACCATGTACGGCGGTTCGTATGTGGTTAATTGTTCAAACAGAACGTTTATAAAAAAAACGATATTTTTGCTACCGTGACACTACACAACAATCATTTTTGTCATAGACTCTCTGACGATCTTCACTGGCAGTGAAGAGCACTGCACAAATCGTCCATTCACATATGTGTTAAGGAAAGATATGTCTACACTCTCTCGCAGATAAAAACGTTCACCGTTCAGAAAAAAAGGTTCCAAACGAAATATCACGCAAAAGCAACTTGAACCGTACTATTTGACTGAAGTTTTGCGATGGGAGCTTTACAATAGTTACACCTATTAACTCTTCCGTGATCTAGTTAATCTCCGATCAATTTATTTAATTGTTGCAATGACAGTTTATTTGCCGATATGACACTGCTGCACAAGAGTCAGCTTCACTGTTCTGGCCTCATGAAATGATGAGATTGCAGTGCGTTCGTGTCCACTGCTTTACTTGCAGAGAAAGAGTGTGGAACCGGTACTCAAATTTCAGGATCCGGCTCCAGCTCTGGGCGTCGTAATTTTGGGAGCCTTTTGGCTCCGGATCCAAAACAATTTGGTCCAAAAAAGCATAAAAAACATCATATTATTTGTATAAGTCGCTTGCCCCACAAAATATCTTTGTGGAATCGGAACCCAAATTTCAGGCTCCGGTTCCACCATCTGAAAGTTTTTGGCTCCGGCTCCAGCCATCCAAAATTGCTTCGGCTCCACCTGCACAGCGCTGTTGCAGAGGCTGGTTGCGAAACTTACTTGCGGATTGTTCTAGTGTTGGTCTTTATTGCGTAACAATAACATGTCTACAAATCAACGTTCACTTCAAGTTACGGTAGTAGGCATTTTTCAGCATGTGACCAGGGCTCCCAATGAGGGTTTTTAACTCAAATCTGCTTTTTTAGTCGACCTGGGTGTCTAGGTTTATTTATTAAAATCGAGTTAAATCTGGATTTTGTGAAGTGATAAATTCATCCGCAACTTCAATGTCATAAATCGTATAAAGATAAAGTTATATTACAGTGTTTGCATGCGCACATCAGGTGAGAAAATACGCATAACGGATGAAGGAGAACGTGTTCAATCGGTTTCATTTCCTCATATAAGATCATAATGTTACCGGCTCTAATGCCAATTGAAGAAACTGGTGAAACAAGGGTTAGGACTGATTGTTTAAATTCGATGTTTCCCTATAAATTCAAGTTAAAAAACAAATTTCAATCAGAGGAAGCAAGCATTGGGATTATATTTTTTGGGGATTTTAGATCCCGCTGCAGTTCAAGATTGCACAAAATTTCCTAGTTTAATAACAAACGTACCCCTGCAATTAGTGAGAGATATCATCAACGAAGTATGCTAGCAGCGTTATGAAAAACGTCTTGAGCAAAAAAAGGTCGTCCAAAGGTTAGTGTTTGCGCTGCAAAAGAAAATTTGGAAGAGGAACAACAGGGTGTTTTTAAAGTCTGGGTAGGTGGTAAAAACACAAAGTCTGGGACCATCCTTCTCGTCCACTTAACAGTCCCAACTCAATTCGTTCTTCTTCGGACAGAGCCACCATCACATAAATCAGGGTTGGGGAACCTGCGGCCCGCGTGAACATTTGGTATAACCCGCATCAAAATTTTCGTTACCCAATTTAGAGCAAACAATCGCGTCAAAACGAAGCACCATGATAAGTAGGTACTTGAGGTAGCATGTTTTAAGAAGCCTCTGTCCTTCGCATTAAGATAAAGGTAGAATTTTGGGATAAAATCAAGTTACATGCGTCCCGCTACCGATAATCCACAATTTATGCGGCCTGGGATAGTAAATATGTTCCCCGCCCTGATTTAAATGAATAAACCTATGGGAGGTCAAGCAACCTAAACATATAAAATAGATAGTGAAACCTCCATGTACCCAGACTTTGTGGACACCCTGTATAATTACAGTAAATCAGTATTAAATTATCGTTTCAGTTGAAATAAGCACACTCATATGTTTTTGTTCTTAACACAAGCTTTCTGGGTTTTTATTGTACGAATATGTTTTTTTCGCTTTCGTATCTGGGCTTATTTGAAATCACTGAATGGGGATCCACAAAGCGTGATGCTGTTTGATTCAATTCTTTTAAGTCACTCAAAAAAGGTAAATGCCAAAGTTGTCAGTTTCCTTAACCTACATAGGCTACTAATTGCAGTCATCAAAAAGGTCTACAATTTTGACGCGTGTTAACAGCCCAAAAACATGAAAAACCAGTAAAGGAGTTTTTTATATTCAAGCGTGAGGCCCCGGGCATTTGTCCGGTTTGGCCAATGGTTAATCCGGCCCTGGCAATGTGTGCAGTATTTTCGATGTTTTACGAATAGAATGTTGGTCTTGCCACAACGTGCACAAATCAAATCTATAAAACAGATGAAATTTTTGTCTAAGCAGACACAAAATAGATGGAAATTTGTAATTGCAACTGTAAGCGGGGGGGTTGCAAATTGTGACGTTATATTTCAGGGG
>Ga0210059_1007164_pt1 | contig 17775 bp, 11 predicted proteins | sample Ectturendosymbi2_FD_188042 | JGI IMG/M metagenome (GOLD analysis project Ga0210059, IMG submission 188042) | Ecteinascidia turbinata endosymbiont from Florida, USA - Sample 2 (SPAdes) (version 2) | ecosystem: Host-associated > Tunicates > Ascidians > Unclassified | place: Key West, Florida... | reverse complement strand
AGCTCGTGCTTGTTGCGCCAGCACCACCAAGCATTGTGACGAATCTGTTGCATTGTGACAGAACACGACCGCAAGACATTGTGACAGAACAGGAATACTTGCTTGTTGGACCTATATCTACAAGACGGAGACCTCGTGCTTCCCACGCTAAGAAAGGCTTAGTCAGTCCGCGCTGTTGCATTTCAGTCAGACAAGAGGATGTTGCTCAGAATCTGTTTTAGATGAGTCGTAACGGATGTCAGTGGCTTTGACAATCTGGCTGCAGTGCAAATAACTGACGATAAGTACCGGCAGATCAACAAGCTACTTAACCTGCTGTGACTAGACCCAACTTCAGAAAACTTCGTCGATGACCACCAGTGTACGATGATAGACTAAACGCAATATCTCAGTCATATGTGAGTTCTGTGTATCTTAGTGTACAAACGTTTTAATGAACTGGGTATGAATTACAACGACTAAGGCTCTAACTTACTTGGGATTTTTCGAAAAAGTTTGCAAGATCGTTGACATTTGTGTTACCAGAATATAAGATATCAATTTTCTCATTACAGTAAACCTATACCGTTTTCACGAAGGCTCTGATGCGTTGCCATCTTTATGTGCAGCCTTACTTTTATGAAATGCTTTGCAGCGCAACCTTTCTAGTCATACCAGCGAGATCACTAAGGCGAAACATAATGATGTGACGTTGAACGCTGTACAATCAAGTGAAGTTATCCTTTTAAAGGCGGAGTAGGTCTCTTTCTGAAAGTCCTACACAGACCATTGAGAGCTCCCCTTGTTGCAAAACTGGCCCCTCCAGTGGCCCCCGCAAATGAAAATGTCTGGCTCCACCCCTGTAACAAAGTAATATGTGAGCCTTATGGCATTATGATTTTTACTTGGCGACTGAGAGAGTGTTTAAGGATCTGGTAAATAGTTTCCAAAAACATTATTTATTTAAGACGTGCAAAATGTTTCAACACAGACGTCGAATTATGCGATATACCCTCTTCACAACATCCAGCTACATGCAACGAATGCTAATAAGATGCGTTTATCCTTTTTTTCTTGCAAATACGCATTGCAACAATCATGTACTTATGTAACGTTGTATTAGATTCCAAAAAATTATAAGGAATTTCTTTCTTGTTTTTCATATTTGAATAAAACAACTTCTGCCAACGATACTGTTGAACAATGGACGATTGCGCGGTTCCTGAAACTCACGCAAACAACGAAAGAAAACCATTTAATGACAACCTTGAATTGCTTTTATAAGATTATATAAGAGTAGTTCCCATCGCAACGATAAAGGGAAAATTTTTCTTTTTAAATGTTTATTGAAGCAGAGACTACTTTTTGCTAAAAACAAATAACTTTGGGAAATTTACAAAATGTAAACAGAACGCAGAAAATGTGAAGTCAAAAGATGTTTGAATAAACGATAAACACACAACTTTTGGAAAATGATTGGGTCATGTGATTTGAATGGAGGGAACGAAGAGACACAGAAGCACCTTTTGAATTTCCAATCGAAAACTGTTTTTGTTTTGTCACTTTCTGTTTCGGAGAAAGAGGCTGCTGTTCATGTCGTAGAAGCGAGGGTCATTGTTACCATACATTATATCTACTATCTGATCTTCTGTAATAGAACGTTGGAATGATTCCATCTTATTTTATTTAACCTTTGCAGTGCTGTCATCGCGTTTTTTTTCTAAAATCTTTGCTTAAACATCTTTGTAAACTTAATGCGTTTTGCAGTTTTGTGAATCCTGTAGTGTATAGTTTTCGAGACCAACACTTCAAGCGCACTTTGAAGAAAATGAAACTCTCTGCTGTGGCGGCGTGGGCGAGGAAACAACTCTCAATGCGTTCGACCTGCTGCTCTTCTTGATCGTACCTACCTCGTACAAAAATCTCTGTTTGCCGGCGCCGGACCTACCTTCCTTACCTATGTGCACTGTGCAGGAGACGTCGTGACAGGTAAAGTGCAATCCGTCAAGTGAAGATAAAGTGGCCAATTTTTTTGGGAATAAGTCTTCTGCGGAAAGGTTCCTGTTGGAAAAACGCTTGTTTCCGTGTTATAAACGCACGTCTGGTTAGTTGGTGCTTTGCCACTTTACTCATGACACATTGCATGACACATGTACGTTGAAAATGGTAAAAAATGTTGTTTGTGGTTGTTGTTTTTTTACTGAACTTACCTGACGTTGCTTCTAGGCATTTTGTTACTTCTATCAGATGTGAAACGTCTTCAACCAAAAATGTATTCGTGTTAGCAACAGGACTGGCTGAGAACTTGACCCAGGTCGTCTTTCGCCAAACCTTTGTTATTCAACATGTTAGAACACGATCATCAATTTGCTACAGCTGAAGCTTTCGATGTTTTTTATATTCTCATCAACATGCAATTAATTTCTGATCTTTGATACTGTTTTTCTTCCACTTGTATCTGTGTCATTTCGTGATTTGAGTTACAAAACTGCATAAATATACCGCTACCATTACCACATCACACATTTTTCGTTAAAAGAATGAAACCCCATGGAGTATTTTGTCTTCGTAGTAGTTTACTTCCCAGTTCAATTATATTATTACAGCACCATTTTCCTGCGAGTTTCCGTTGTAATATGGGGACACGCACGCAGTAACATTCAGAGCATAAAGTGAAGAACACTTTCTCGAACCGTTGCACCAAGTAAAGTATTGCGTGGTACTTCTTTAAACATTACTGATAATTGTCAGAAGCAAAGTCAGTAAGGTTTGTCGAAATTGCAAAAATACACGGAGGTGGATCCCCGACATCGTTGACCAATCAGAGCACGATCCAAAGACAAGGCGGGATTAGGTATCAACTTTCATGTTGATTATGACCTCATAAACTTTTAACATTTGAACTTGTAAACTATCTGGTAAGAAGGAACTGCCACTCTTCGCTGGTTTGTTCTGCAAAAAAGAGCCGTTTGCGTTGATGTATTTCAACACATTTATACGCAAAATACAGAATGTTGCTGCATACATTCACGCTGATCAGTTTTGAAAGGGGAGGTTGAGGGGACTAAAATTTCGCGAAAATCGCACAATTAGTTACATATTTCATCGTAATTTCGGGTTTTTGTGCAAGTTTCGGGGAAATTTCCCATTTTATGTTTTTCTGGAATTAGATTCTCTTTCAACAATGTTGCCCATATCGATGTTGTGGTTTGTTTGCTGTGGGATAACAGAAGCATCCATCTTCGCCGTGCTGCTTAAATGTACTAAACGTTCTTTCCAGGATAGTAGCTTGTTGCCATTGCTTGCTATGCTGTCTATGCTAAACTACAACTGAAAACGAGCTTATCTACGCCCACCTTTGGGACAATCTTATAACCAGATTGAAAAATTAACCGACGTGATAAATAAATTAACCTTAAAATGTCCGAAAGGCGAACATACAGTACTATAACAACATTCTTATTGGTTACTATGAAAATTTTCCTCAGTCTCCCACTGGCTTTCTTTCACAAGCTTGGTCTACACTGGGAAGTGAACGGGAGCGGCCAGACGTGGGCGTAAGAGACGAGGCGCGGTTGTTGTTTTTACAGTCTACGCTGGAAATGACGTTTTCACGCGTCGGGGACGTAATAATTACTTTCGCGCCAGTTGCTGCAACTGACCTTCGAAGATGGAGGAAGATCGGGATTTTCGCGAAATGATAATTGTTTTGGCGGTATTAGGTCTGGAATCATTTCTGCTTCATGAAGTTACGTTTCTATAACATGATGCACTATCTCTTCCACTACAGACACATGTAAATACACGTTACCTCACTGCTTGCACATAATCTGACATGATTTTTCATAATAGCCTACATATCACAGACAACCAAGAAATAAACTTATGAAAATTGTAACAGCAATGCAGTTTCCAAAACCTTCTTAAGGTAGTAAAACTTTAAAAAGATGTCATTTAAACATGCTGCTGTATTCAAAAGTATTGTGCCTACAGTACTGCATTACTTTTGTGGTACAGTGCGGTACAGTTTGTGGCCTACACGAGGCTAGAGAGCTAGTCATATACACTTCTGGGACACCCTGTATATATATGATTTTTACCTGAATCACGTGCGTAACGAGGTTAGATGGCCCTCGGAACAAGAAACAAATTTGGCGCCCCCATGTTCGAACCTGAGTTCTTTCGGAAGCTAATGTACTGTATTGAAGAAAATACTTGTGACATTGTTGGGACTTTTCGGTGCCCCCCGCAGTCATTCGGCGCCCAGGGAATGGTGCCACCCACTGCCCCTCTCGTTACGGCCCTGACCTGAATGGACAAATACTGAGAAAACGTGGTTAAGTTTCATTATTTTGCTGCTAGATGCAGTCCATTTGGCATAAAACCCGCTCTGTGAACTCGACTACAATCTCCTCCATCATACTTTCACTACTTGATCATAGACGCGATCCTTTGTAGACCGCGGTCAAGAGCAGCCACCGAAATTGCAGAAGTGGCGAAACACTACAGATTGTTTCCGTCTGGGCACGCGGCAGAAGTGGACAAACGCACAACGACGCGGGAACAATTCATTAATAAAACAAAGAGTCAATTCCTGCCGCGTCTCGCCGCTGCTCGGTGGAAATCAGGCCTTAGACGCAAATAGCCTAAGGTTCACAAGCTTCACGTCAAGTGAAAGTATATAAGATTTGATTACACGCAGCAAACTGATAGATAACCTCTGTCAATCACCCACTCGCCCAAAAAGACTCACCTCCACTTCGTGCAGAGTCTGTATCCACACATTGCTGTGTAACTTTCGCGAAAGCTCCGTCGGATGTGTCGTAGTGATGGGACCTTCACTGTGACGCGTGGACAAACGCTGGGGGCAAACAAGAGATTATGTTGCTCGAAAAAAAGCCAACTTTTTCGTTTTTTCGATAAGATTGCAATGAAAACTATTCTCCGCGTTCCTTTCCCTATCCTCACCAGCAATGCTTAGCTATCAAAATATGTGTGCCTGTTTCAAACGATTTTCAAGTATTGCTTTGTGCACAGTTTTTAACCATATTCCAACACGACGTCTCCCATGAAAGCATCTGTTTACTGTCTACACAATGCAAGATATTTCAAAAAAACGTTTGTTTAAAGAATTACTGGTCCACCTTTGAAAGCATTAAATACTGACCGCCTTGGGAACAAATTTTCGTTGAATTCAAGTATTGATATGGTATTCAGGTACGGCTGGTATCAAACCAACTAGTCAATTGAGTTATGATGATGTTATGATACTTGTCACCAACTCATCATCCTCGAAAACGTTTTTTCCAACTTCTTCAGTATTTCACATTTTCCGTGGCAGGGAGAATTAAGAACAAGTTTGAAACCCAAGTATTGTGGAAAAAAACGTTTACGTTTTGTGCACGTCACTGATGTGTTCAAGGACATGAGATTTATCAACGCTTTTCTAATACAGACATAGACGTATGCTGTGCACAGCGAAAACGCTCCTTTCCAATCCTCTCCTGTCGTTAATATTTGTGATCGCTACGATACATTCCTCCACACGTCGACCGTTTAGTCTCGCAATGTCGTTTTACTGCATCTTGGCCAAGTTTTTGACTTCAGCATCATCTACGCCAGGGGTGAGCAAACGTTTTGTACGAAGAACCACATTTCTAAAAAATGTTGCAGCTGAGGGCCACACACTCTCATTACAAAGTAGGAAAATCTATTCAGTGCGCAAATAACCACATCTTCATATGACAAACAATTTTTGTATTTCACAGTCAGTACGTTTAATGCTTTTTATACAGGTCTAGTTAGAACTAAAATATAAACTATTTTCATAAAATTCCAAGTTTTTATGAAAATAGTAAAATGTTTCATAAAATTCTACATACGTAGGAGTTTCTGCAAGTTCCTGCGGGCCGCATGCGGCCCGCGGGCCGTAGTTTGCCCACCCCTGATCTACGCCCATAGGTTTGACACTCGTGGCAGCTTGTCTTCAGCTAGGTTTTTCATCTCTCAGAATAAACTTACACGCGCTGGCATCTGAAGCCCTGTGTTCCTTCGACGCACTGGCACCTGTTGCGAGATAGACAAGTTCCTCCGTTGCGGCATTTCGGTCGGCACGTTTCGACGACTTCTACTCCGAACAAAAGATTAAAGTTCAAAGCCGATAGCGACTGGTTGTTCGCAACACGTGTTCGCGACAAAAATGCTTAAGCAAATTGTATTTTCGACGAAAAAGATGATGACGTTGCTGTTTCGATGCTACCCTTTGTAATAAACGCTAGTGATTCTGAAAGCACTCTGCAGCAGCTTGGCAAGCAGTGCCGCCGCGTCCAGATCAGCCGACATAAATAAACAGGAGTGACATTGTCTCGTGGGAAGGAGCAAATCGTCTGTAAATGATTAAAAGAAACCAAGCCGCATCGGAACGACAGGGCGACTGAAGGTAAACCCGGTTTGTAACTACGGCGGCGAGCTGCGGGTCAAATCCTGCCAGCAAAGCCATTTTATCATCCGGCCGCAAAAGCATTTCGTCGGTAATGAAAAAAATACATTTACGAAAAATTTGTTCATTTGGTGGAATGTAACATATCCCGAAATAAAATCACATAGCGTACAATGTACGGCCCTCGAACTGTTGTGCAGTAGCTCATGTGGCCCTCTTACAAAAAGGTTTGGAGACCCCGGATTAAACCATTGGCATCAGCAGAGAGGATCTGTGGTGACTGGGGCATTACATTTTCAAGTGGCACCACCAATTTACTGATGTTCGAAGAAGGAAAGGTGGATTTACGCAAGATTCTGCTCACCGCTCTCGCATTGTTTTCCTTCAAACCGGGGAGGACACGAACAGCGGTTGCCAGACTCACAAGTTCCTCCGTTCAAACAAGTGGGATTGCACGTGTACGGAAGGTTCCCTGCAACAGTTTAAGCTGTGATGTCTTCCTTGACGAAATCATTACAGTCAGCGGTACAAGGCCGACGATAAAAATAACAGCATCGCAGTATTCCCGACCTTTTCCTACTTGTGGAACCCAGAGCCCATGAAGCAGTGGTGTAGGAGGCGGGGATGCAGTGGATGCAATCGCACCCCCAAAAGGTTTGATATAGTGAAAATCCAGGCAAAATCCGGGGAAATCTGGGCAAAATCTGTGAAAATCTTCGCAAAATCCCTGAAAATCTGGGCAAACTCCCTGAAAATACGAGAAAAAATGGCGCTCAACGTCTTTTGATTTGATGAAATGACTCCCAATACGGTCTTTATCAGAAAATATTTGCACAAAAAGTGGCCCAAAACTTTTTCGGGCAAGTTTGGAAAAATTAGTGCAAAAATCCTTTGTACCCTCAAAAATTTGCCTGCTCCTACACCTGTGGCATGAACACTATTTTTCGCTGTCTCCCAACCCTTTAATGCCTAAGGCAATAAAACACGGTCCAAGAAAATGTTTTTAACGTTTGTTTTGCTTGATAATGCTTCCACGTTCCGCTTTTGAACGGTGGAACTTCATGCGTTCCAATTTTCGACGGATTATGCAAAGTGAAAGAAGTGGATAGTGCGCCATTGCAACAAAAGAATAAAAATTGGTTCGTGCGCAAACGAACTGGACTTCAAAGCTGTAACTGCAGCACTTACTGATCTGGCAACGAGATCCAACCCAGCCTCTGCCGCATACGCACTTGTTGGCCCCGACACAAGTACCGCCGTTATTGCATGAAGGAAAGCAAGCTGAGTCTTGGCATTGCGCTCCGGTGAAGAACCTGGAACATTCACACCGATTCGGTCCAACACATCGTCCGCCATTCGCGCAGGGAGGTTCGCACAAAGCTGCAGGCGTGAAAGAACAAAATCTCGTCATTGCTTAGTTTTTTTTTAATCTGTACTCAAATTTTTATAAATTGATTGTTTAGTTTGACTTGTTTCTATTCAGGTTTTAGACCAGAAAAGAAACTATCTACAATTATATCTCGCAACTTAATGGTTGCTATTCACTTTCAACTAACATGACCGATCACTGAATGATTTTCACTGGTCCATGATAAAGGGTCCACAACTGGTTTGTTAATCCAGCTAGTGATGCTTTGACATTGCAAAACCTTTAAGTGTTTTAGAGTTACAAACAAGCACCACACCATTGGCGTGCATCACTGTGAACAGCAAACAGGGGAGACGTTTCGGATACACTAAGCTGTAAATGTTGAGTTGGTGCCATTGTTTTCTTTTATTACCAACCTTGTTTACAGTCAGGTCCGCTCCAACCATTAGGACACAAACACAAATTGTATCTCATACAAGTTCCGCCATGAGCGCATGCAGGCGTGCATAGAGCTGTGGAAACAAGATCCAACGATTTCGTCTGATTACTTCCTTAAACGAGTTGAACGTAACTTCGACTTGATGTCGCTGAACGCATTTTGTAAGTCAATAGTTTGACATAATGCTATCATCATCAGTGCGAGATACATAACACAAACGGCCTTGAATTAAACAAAAGTTGTTCAACGTGAAAAAAAGTCCGCCAAAAACTGATGAAGTTGCTTTAAAAAAGCATGAATTTTTCGAAAACGAAACTAAATTATGTTCGGAAGCAGTGTGTTTGCAACAAAAAATTTCGAATGACATGGTCAAATTTCTTCTTCAAAGTACCATCGACGCTTTGAAGACGATTTTTCGCTTAATATCTGATCGTCGCATTCATTTTCGATGGTAGTAAACTCACTCCTCAGAGCATAGTTCATTATTGAACAACAGCAATAAACCCCTCACCAGTGCATTCGGGTCCTGGATATCCGGGTGGACAGTAACACTTGTCCGGCGCGACGCACATTCCGTTGTTCAGGCATCTGGGGGAGCAGACAGGTTGGCAAGCATAGAGGCTGTCCTGCCGTCTCGTATAACCATCCCGGCAGGTGCATTCCCAGCTGCCCGGGGTGTTCACACAAAGCTGCTCGCAGTTACCCCCCGACGCCAGGGAGCACTCGTCGACATCTGGGGAATGAAGAAATTGAAAAAAAACGTGAAACGCAAGCAAGCTAAACGCAAAAGAGTCGGTTCTGTTTCAACAGAGCAAGAAAAAATCGATGTAAAACATCAAGCAAACGTGCAGAAAATAACCCTAGATTTGTTTGTTTTGATCAAGTATACTTTCACACTTTGCCCATGCTCTGCTATTGTTAACCATACCGTTGCAACGCATTCCATCACTGCCTAGTTTCCATCCAGTCTTGCAACCACATTCAATCGCGCCCTCTTGTGTCATACCACAGATTTGATCGCAACCCCCGTTCTTGTCAGCACAGGTTGTGATAGCTGCAATATAATTCTGTTTGTTTTAAATGTCGCGTCAAGTAAAAAAGACTTTGTCAGCTGTTTTCTCTAATTTGGGACCTTGCAGATTATGACAAATCCTTGCTACCCAAGCACCTTTCCACAGCAGTGCTCCATTTTGATCTTTGACAACTTGTAGTTGCGTTTACAGGAGCACTTTCATGCAAAATGAACAATGCAAGAGTTGTGATAACGTACGTAAAAAATTGCAAACCTTCGTTTAAAACCGAAAACACTAAACCGGTATCAAAAGGAACGTTTCCATCCAGTCAACCAAGGTACAGACCTTCACAAGTAAAACCGTTTGCATTGAGAGTCATATTGGTTGGACACTTGCATTTGTACAGTCCATCCAAGTTTGTACACTGATGAGTGCATCCGCCGTTCCTAACCTGGCACTCGTCGATGTCTATTTGTAAGACAAAGAAAATTTGCATAAATATCCATCAGGAAAAAGCCATTCCATCAACATGATGCATCATTACTTCTTTGGTTCCTTTGTGATGACTGATAATGCTGGAAATGTCTCTCAAATCTTTTCATTAAATAGTCGCGGCATCACAGATAATCATGGGACTATTTTACAAAATACAAACGACAGTTTACGGCTTGAGACCGCGTGGCCATTCTTCATGCACACACGTGTATATTGCTGCTTTTGTCTCAGCAAACGAAAATGGTGAAAAGATTTGCAAGATGTGGGTTGGTAGAAACTCTACCGCAAAACAGAGATGCAGCTCCCTGTTTAACGTTTGGTCACGAAAGTGAAAACATTCAACAAGTTTGCTGGCTGAAGACATCAAACAAAAATTTCATTTCTAACTTTATCAATTTTTTGATTGACCGATGTTAATTTTCAAACCTGTATTTGCACGCTACCTAATAGAAAACCTACTCACCTAGACATCGCAAACCGTCGATGTGGAGAATGTATCCAAGATTGCACGAACAAGAAAAGCTTCCTTCTGAGTTGTCACAATACTGATCGCAGCCGCCATTGTCGGACAAACATTCATCGACATCTGTTGACACCAAGATGAAAATGATCTACACATTAGCTCCCTGCATTTTCCAATCGCTTCATGGCATTCCTGGCGAACTTGCTTTCTTTACACGTTGGACCAAAATGTTTTGTCACATATGTCTGAGAAACGGTAGCATTAACAACAGTTTTAGATCACCAACCCCCAAAACGAAGCAAAACTGATTTTTGTTAAAAAATTTGTAAAGTATACCCATTTTAATAAGTGTTTGTGATGATAACGATCACTTCAAGGGCTTGTTTTTCGTTGTCAGTGTTTCCACATTGCACGCTATTCTGAACATTCATTCTTTTTTCACAACCGCTTTTCCTCTGGGAAGGGTGGCGGGAGCAGCAGCCTTATGAGGACTCGAAATACCTCATGGTTTTCAGCAATCTCAGATAGTTCCGCTTGCTCCACAACAACACGGGACAAGCCAAGGTCGGAGGATCACACCACTTAGTCCTTGTACTACATCTGGGCTACTTTCACGTGGGTAGAGCCATCAGGATTGCCTTACCAATCTTTCTTGTGGCATTCTGGTCACATGGCCGAACCATCGTAGCTGAGATCTCTGTCTGGAGAAGTGTCTCGACATTCAAGGCTTCACGAATTTCACAGCTGCGCACTTTGTCACGAAGTGTCACGCCGTGAACTCTTCGTAAAAATCCCTTCTCTGCCGCTTGCACTTGGGATAGTATTCTTTCAGTCGTTATCCAAGATTCACGAACATAGGTGAGGATCGGAACAAAGACTGATATAAAAACTGACAGCTTTGCGGTGTTTGAAAGCAGTAGCGCAGCCAGAATGAGGCGGAAGAGGCCATGATCCTCGCCGAAACCAACTTGCTAAGATTTTTCTCTGGTGCTTTATATCAATTTCAACTGTCCGAAAACTAACGAAAGGAGCAGTCCAATGTACGTCAGGTGACTGGCCCCTCCCGAACAAAATTCCTGACTGCGCGACTGTTTGAAAGCTTCCGTTTTATGACTACAGAGCGATAAAGCTCATGCAGAACTGAGTTTGATTTATTAATCCGTGTATCAATCTCCTTGTTCCGTCTTACGTCACTCGTGAATACCACCCCAAGGTACTTGAACTTCTCCACCTGCTGCAGTATATTGCCGCATACTTGCAACATACACTGGCTAGAGTTTCTGGAGAGACAAAACACTGCACCTCGGTCTTTTTGGTAAGCTACTGATTGTCATTCCGGCGTGGTCTCACGAAGCTGGCAACCGATCAAATGCATGTTGAAGACCGAGTTCTAAAGAGTTAATCAAAATTTTTAACTCTATCTGAGTTTAGAATTTGCACTGAAAATGGACACATTTTTTCCGGTTATTCGTAGTCGAGAAAATATAAATAAAATGTTTCCAAACCTCGTACTCTTCGCAAGGTTCAAATAGTCAGCAGTTATCATTCAAGAATACAAGAAAACGAGATTGCAATAGAATAGTTTTAAACATGTGCAATGAACATTACCGAGGCAAGATCCACTATCTCTGTCCGCTGCATAGCCAGAGTTACACGCACATTGATAACCTCCTATTTGATTTTGACAAACTTCATCGCATAGGTTTTCCTCCCTGACGCATTCGTCGATATCTGATAAACAGAAACCAGAAAGTCTAATTTGCAAACACAAATGTATCTACGTTTCCCAGCACATTCTTTTTTATACAGCTTTGCAACTTGTTTTTGCTAATGGCACCGATGATTGTGAAGCAATATTTGTGATTATTCGGCAATTATGCTCCATTGTGACGTCTAGTTTTTTGATTGCATTTCTTTCACGAAAAGTTCTTTGTGGTTTTGTGGCATCTCAGCTGTCTCTGTACTGTCAAGCTGCACGAACAGCAAAAATTCGATGGCATATCTTCGTTTCCTGATACAAACTTACAAACCCCAGTATGATACTCACCAATGCAAACTGTACCATTGCCTTCAAATCCGTCAGCACACCGACAGGTATATGACCCCACAGTGTTTACGCACACAGCCTCTGCGGAACAGTTGTGCTCGTTTGACGAGCATTCATCCAAGTCTAAAAATAACATCAAATATATTAAGCTCTGAGGAATTTTTTGTAACAGAAAACGACGGGAAATTAATTGTTTCATTCACACATATCCAACCTTCTTCGATGCAAATAAAATTTAAACCGGCTGTTCTGTTAACAAATTTGGTAACTTATTTGTCCGCTATTAAGTTGGTCTGTTTGACTAAAGATTCGATTCAACTCAAGCTAGTGACATGCTTAGTTCATTTCTAAAGAATACAAACATTATTAGTGGTGAAGTGAACATGCCACTAATATAAAGGTTTTGATATTTGGAAAATATTTGGTTCAAAATGCAAAGGAAAACACAAATTTTTGCCAAAGCAGTTTTTGCTACATTACGTCTTTGTAGGCTGCTTCATATTTTAACAAGAATAATTTCAATATTGATTGTGTTTACAACCATATACCTAAAATCCGTGTTTAATATACAGTAATATGTGGGATGTATCACCTAGATTTACGAATATCACGCCTAATTTTTCAAATTTCTGCTTTGTAAGATGTATCTACCCGGTAGAAAAAGATAAGAGAAAAGTTTTCATTCATTCTCTGCAACCCATAACCTCGCAACCGCTTCAGTCAAGGCTGTGGTTCACTACGCGGATGCTGAAACCACGGAAAAGCACAAACGTTTGGCGATATTACAACTGTAATCTGACAAGGCAGTCACTGACTGCAGCATAACGAGAATCGTGCTTTTGCTTTGAAACGGCGGCCAATTGCTGCATCGACTACTTCCGCTGCAATCGATCAGTCGCCCAGCAGCTGCTGCACACAACCAGGTTTTTGCAGCAAAATCGCCCGACACCAACCTTCGCACTCCGTCTCGAACACAGTTCGGTAACCTCGCGGGCAAACGCACTCGAAGCTGCCTGCGTTGTTCTCGCATTTGCTTTCAGAAGAGCAAACCGCGAACTCGTTGCACTCGTCGATATCTTTAAAAAAAAGACGGTTGCAATAAGAAAGAAAGGTTTGCTTACACTTTCTGCTTGTGTTGGGGAAAGCAAATTAGAAACCAGTGGCCTTAGCGCGCACAGCGTACTTTCACATCATTTGACACAGTGGTTCCCAACCTGTGGTACGAGTACCATGGAGTGATATATGCGAAAGCTTTCAAGGTGGTACGCGAGTAAGTATTCCCTTTGCGTTTCTTCACAAAAACTTGCATCCACAGCTTTTGTTTTCACTTATCGGTTTCTGTTTATAAATTCCTTCGCTTGCGCGCACTTTTCCTATTGGTTCGTAGCAATGACTATCGTACTTTCACCGCCATTTCGCATATGTCGCGTTTGTGTCAAGTCTAGTATTTTAAGCTTTTTATCTCATTCTATTTGGTGGAATGAGTTTTCCTGGAACAAGGTGGTACGTGGTGACTGTAAGGGTTCACAAATGGTACGCGGTCAGGAAAAGGCTGGAACCACTGATTACCAGAAGTGTACGGAGTCTGAAATTTTTGAATCCGACTCCTCTCCTGCTTCTGCTGAATAAACTCCGACTCCGACACATTTTAAAGTTTTTGACTCCGACTCCTGCTCAAACTCCAAAGTGAATGCTTTAAACTTTTGACAGTGTCTAAAAATGACCGTATCTTGTTTTCGTTTTGAAAAGACTACAAAACCTTATCAAACGAAATTGCTGACTTCTGCAAAATATGTGACCTATTCATTACATGTCAGTTGCTTCTCAGATTAAAGGATTAAGGTGGCTATTAATTTTTGTAACCCTACGCCCTCAACCCTAAATCTTAACCTTTAACCTTAACCGTAAACCCTAACCCTCAACACTAAACGCTAACCCTAGACCCTAACCTTAGACACTAACACTGAACCCTAACCCTAAATGATAACCCTAAACACTAACACAAAACCTTAACCCTGAATGCTAAACCTGACCCTAGTCCAAAAGATTAATTGTAGACGCTTGTCTGCTTTTCGAAATGCTCATCACAAGGGATCTAAAAATTTTGGCATGCAGTCTTGTGTAAATAAGCTACACCAAAAGAAAATTCAAATACAACAAAGGTATGACACAAACTGACAATTGTCTAGTCACTTAATTCCCACTCGACCATGTTGACAGTAGCGAGAATTTCTCCAACTCAGTTTCAGATCTGGCAGAAAACTGGATGCGGGATACGGTCTTTTTCTCTTTCGAAACGAAAAACTGGAGATGGTTGTTGAGACACTACTTAAACTTTTTACGTGAGCTACATTTTATTGGCCAATAGATTTTCAACGTATCACCATGAACAAGAAATTGTCCAAATCTTTACACACATGAAACTCACCAACCTAACCTGGCTTACATTCAAGTTGTTTTAAACTTTCAGACTTTCTGTGAAGTAGTTTTTCACATTTGAAGTTTACATTATAACATGCTTTGTAAAAAAAACAACCTGCGATAATAATAATCAGTAATAAGCAAACTGTCCTAATATTCATAAAATGACTCCGGCTCCGGCTGTTCCTTAAACAAATCAACTCCGGCTCCACTCCTATTTTCGAAATTCGTTAAGACTCCGGTCAGAGCCCACTCCGACCCTCCGGCTCCTGCGCTCCTCCGCTGATTACCTGTTTCTGATCTGCCCCCACACGTTGCACAATAAATTATAACGTATTATTGCAACGATTGAATGTCGTAACATTTCAAACAAGAAATCACGAAACAGCAAGTGTATGAACAGCCTTATAAATCAAGCACTTGAAATGCGGTTCTAAACAGTACGACAAGTGAAGCACAGCTATAAACGTGAACAATTCTTATGTTCACTGCTGGCTAACCTTTCCGGACCAAGGTCAATCAAGTGCGTCTGGAAAAATGATGACTGACTAAATAATAGTGTGACTATTCAATGAGTCTGCAGTATTTTCAATATATGACACAAGCCTTGATGTTTCAACGCATGCATGAGCAGGAAAACCACATAACGAATTTACGCTCCTAATAACAGCAATTTACTAATTATTTCCAAAAGTTTAATTCAGAGTGATTGAAAATTTTCAGTATTTGCACTAATTTTTCACGAGTACCATCTCTCAATCAATAGAGAATATACACACAGGCACTCAATTTTACTCTAGAAACTTTTTGTGTTACTGAAATATTTAGGATTCGTAAATGACTTCCAAAGAACCCTAAAAGTTGCGCTGCCAATTGTCGCAATATGCCCTTATGGCTCACCAACACACTCAATCTTGTTTTCAGCCAGCTGGAATCCTCCCGCGGTACAGTTGCACATGTAACTACCAACCGTGTTAACGCACTGGTTTCCATAGATACGCTGGCAACCATCCGCAAACTGGCATTCGTCGACGTCTGCAAACAAGTCACAACTTCAATGATTCTGAAACGTTAAGCGAAAAAGAAGTACGAAACGCTTCAAAGTTTGCATAGTTTGCCTCAAATCATTTTCGCTTAATTTTTACAAAGAAAGCAACAAATTCTTAACAGCAACTTCTTAACAAATGAGCCAGGCCGTAAAACTAACTGGCTCCATGAAAATCCTCAAAAACATACCTCGGCACGACCCTCGAGCCCACACGAACCCCGCGCCGCATGAACAGCTGTACGACCCAGGGGTATTGTGACACTCTGTAGCTTCCTTTGGACAGGGGTGCAGTTCGGGAAAGTTGCATTCGTCTATATCTGCGTTACAAATCAAACAGCAAGCGCTCATAAGCCATAAAGTCTAAATGTCTAAAATTAACTTAGAGGAACAAGGGCATACTTTTTGCAACGTTGAACGGTAAGCTGAGAAGTACTCTGTGTTTCTACAGTAACTGCCGCAACACAAGAACTTCCGAATACCAGGCTAGTTGATCATATAGCAAAGCATACGCTGCTCAAAGCTGAGTTCGACATAAAATCGAAGAACGTTTTTATTGGTAAAAAATGGCGTTTGAAAAATACGTATAATCTTCTCTGTGACATTTTTTCTGTTTCCACAGAAAATGTTTCACAGTGCAACCTTAACAAACGTGTCTATCAGTTCCAAATTTGGCAACGACCGTTGGCCACATCAAAGCTTGGAAGTCTTGTGTAGTGCCATTGCCATTAAGAACTTTAACGCGCAAGGCCGGCATTAACAACAATTAAGCGTTCTGAGTTTGTCACAAGTTTTCGAGGAAAAAAACGACCATGATTTGCTTTCGTGACTTTGCGATGACTCGAACTTGTACATAGTCATGTTATTAGTCTCCACGAAAGCAACGAAGCTTCACCTATTTGCAAATTTTGTGTTGGAAATCGATTTCATGTAACACTACGCATCCTCAATCCTGAAATCGTACTTGAACAGAATAAACGTCGTTTCGTTATTTTCACCTGTGATGATTACAAAAATATTTCTGCATGCGTTTTTCGACCACGGGATCACGTTGCGCAATGAGCGTCACTTTTGCTTTCAATGTGTTTTAAACAAAGAAGCTAACGAAAACACTCCACAGTACTACAAAGTGAAAGAAGCACAAAACAAGACGCTAGAAGCACAAAAAAAGATAAGTTTAAAAAGAGTAAATTCAAAAACTCTTTTCGCAACTGACCGCAAAAAACTCATTTGAGGTGGGTTGGATTAATCTCGGGCAAATTCTCTGCGTACAGTATGTTTGGGAGGAACTCGTTGGAAGTTAGCACATCGTTCTAAGCTGGCTTGCGCAACTATGGGTTTCTTGCCAACAAGGTTTAGACTTGTGGTCGACTGACGAAAGCCACGTCCCTTAACATTGCATACAAGACATAAATCCACAAAAGAACAGAAATCAATGACGAACTGTAATCCTGACCTGACTGCGAAGCAAGCTTTTCAAGCTAAGATCTGTCGAATACACGAAAATTTTGTTCAATTTTTTCGCTAGTTCGCAAAAGAACGACTGACGAGTTTATGTTTAGTTTCACCAAACTGCATACCCAAGACAATGCTCCTATCGGAGATTGCGATCGTTGGTGGTTTCAGTAAAATCTTGCCTCTGATGAGGACCGACCTAACATGGACTGGATCCAAGCAAGGCCAATATAGGTCAAGGGACAGGATAAGAAAACAACCTGATAAGATAAACTCTACATTTCAATTTTTGTGAATTTGAACTGAAGCGCGTGGTAAACGTTTTGAAAAATTCAAATTAGCACCACACCACACTAGGCAGTAAAACATTATTGTGAGAAGGTTGTAGTTCCTACACTTACGGACGTTTTGTGTCTACAAGGTGATTTGGCCAAGGACTTTCAAGTACTCACAAAAGTACCGATTTGTCTGATTAAATATAAAGTTTCCGAACTGTTCACATTTCAGTTGTTCAGCGGAGTACTGTATGATCATTTTTAAAGCATATCCTCTAAGGTTACAATTGTTTACTCAGCCTAGCTGATAAAGTTATTACCCAAAAGTTGTAATT
>Ga0210059_1007163_pt1 | contig 17781 bp, 7 predicted proteins | sample Ectturendosymbi2_FD_188042 | JGI IMG/M metagenome (GOLD analysis project Ga0210059, IMG submission 188042) | Ecteinascidia turbinata endosymbiont from Florida, USA - Sample 2 (SPAdes) (version 2) | ecosystem: Host-associated > Tunicates > Ascidians > Unclassified | place: Key West, Florida... | reverse complement strand
AGAGAGAGATGGTAGAGCCAGTGGACGACTGCAAGTGTCACGGCTAAGTTAAAAAACTTTTAAAATATGCAGATTAAATTCAATCCTGCACTGCTCCGAACTCAAAATTTACTAAAAATGTGACAGAATATTAATGGATTGATTGATCAAAGGACACCAATGGGTTTAGAAGTGTTCTGCTAAGTTTAGGCAATGTGGTGCACTCGGATAATGATGAACAGAATTTGTACGCCTGTTGCTGCACACAGAAGGTGACTGCCAAAGGGTGTCATAGATAAGTATCTTGGCTGTCACCAGTGGCGTATGCAGAAAATTTCCGAAGGGGGGCAAAGTTTCGTCACAATGGTGTGACGTCACAAATCAACTTTAGGGGAATTGCCGAAGGCACGACCATTCTAGGGGGGTCCGGGGGCATACCCCTTGGAAAATTTTGCAAAATTACACCTAGAAATTCGCATCTTTATGCATTCTGGAAGCAAGTTTTAGTATAATGCTTTTACGAGACTTATTAGCCGGTGGGACAGAAAACTGAACTATTGTTGTCTTGAGGCTCACGAAATAAATTTATATGTGTGTTTGGATGTTGTAAGTTTTAGACATGTATCGCTTATAGAAGACGCTTATTGAAGTTTGTGGGCTCAAATCTCACGCCAGCCGAAGCTTTTTCTGGTGTTAATTGTTACCTATGTTAAGTAACTTAACAGCCACGGGTGAAGCAATTGTGTCAGTGAAAGAATAAAATAGTAAAATGAAAATCAAGCAGAGGAAACGTACATTAGTCATAAAAAAATTTGCACAGTGCGTGTATCCGTGACCAGAAAACAAAGTAAGTTTATTTTAAATTGAGGCCGTTGCCCCCCCTTAGTTACGCCACTGCCGAACGCTGGTGGCTGTCACAGTCCACAGATATCTTCACGAAGTTCAATGAAGTTAATTTGCAATTGCAGGTGGATGGTGTTAACCTCATTAAAGCCAAATCAGCAATCTTCACCTTCTTGTCCAAGTTTAATGCTATTCAAACGAAATCGAGCCCTTCATTAACACTAACAGTTTCCGACTGCTAAATGAGTTAATTTACTGAATTAAGTTTCATAGTGAAATGCATCTTTGCGCTCATTCTTGTTTTAATCATTTTCTATAGTACTGTGATGACAGACAAAACAGAACTAAGCGCTGAGACGTGCGACCAACGTACCGACTGTCGACAATGAAGATGACTGCAATACGTTTCTCTCGCATCTCAACCCCCTTCACCCTTCCTTACGCTTCACCCATGAAAAGGAATTCAGTCACTCCCACCCCTTCTTGGACGTGCTGGTAGAAAGACTCGGTTCGGAATTTTCAACATCAGTCTACAGGAAACCTACCTTCACTGGCCAGTATCTACGCTGCAATTGCTTTAGCCCCACAAACGGAAAATCAATTTAATTCGTACTTTGGTTCACAGAGCTTTTATCTTCTGCTCAAAAGGCAAACTGGACCCAGAGTTTGACAAAATTCGCTCAATCCTATTGGAAAATGGCTACCCTGAACATTCAATCAACTCCACTCTGAAACGAAAACTTCAACAACTGAACTCGAGCCCGGTCCACACAGTGAAAAAATGCCCAGTCTATCTACACGTTCCATGGATCGGAAACGTTTCGACGAGGTTCGGAAAGCAGATCACGTCTGCCGTGAAACGCTGCTTCTTTTCCGTCGAACCACGTGCTCTTTTTACGACCCGACAGCTTTTACCAGCAGCAAAGAAAGACGTGCTACCTTCCCATCATCAAAGCAACGTAATTTGCCAATTTGTGTGCCACTGCAACAGCCGGTACGTTGGTCGCACGTCTCAGCACTTAAAAGAGCGAATTAAACAACACATTCCAAAGTCGATTACCAATCATACAAATCCACGCATCCGTCAAAGCCTTCCCCGCCCCGGTAAGGCCACCAGTCCTCCACAAGTTCACCAATCCGCCATCGGTCAACATCTTCTTGACAACGCCCAATGTGCCATACATCAGAGGTGTACAAGATCCGGATGTCAGCACTCGTATCCGGCAGAATTCAGCAGATTTTGAACAAACCGGATCGGATCAGGACTACGGTTTTATTCGAGTCTCCGGATCAGGATCAGGATTTTCAAATTTCATTTTTTGGAATTTGACGCCAACACAATCATATAAAGAATGTTTGCAAAGATTTAAAGGATGTAATGTAGTTCACATCAACTGCAAATGTGTAACAAAGGCGCTGTTACACCGGACGTGTCGTGCACTGCAGAGCACCAGTCCGCCACCATACAGTAGCATCCCATTAGTCCACTATCAGGTTCAATACAACGTGATGTCAGGTTACCTTTGTAAGTTGTGAGTTGTTGAGGTTAGAGATGTGGTGTTGCTGTGCCTATTCTGCCGTAATATCTATTTTAGTGTGCATCAATATCAGTTAGTGCCTATTTACTTATCGGTTAGGTCTTAATCATCAATTACTGTTAGTGAATGTAGCAAGTCTAGCAAGCTTAAGTTGTTTTGTGTTGGTAATATTGCTTTTAGCTTCATGTTTCGTTGCATGATCTTGGTTGACTGCATTTTCTAGATCTGAGTTTTAGTGCCATTTTTGGTTATGTGTGGTTTTATTTTTTCCAGTCTATGTTTGGCAAAACTTTGCTTTTGAGAAAGAAAGTGGCTGTAGGCACAGTGAGAGTGATCTGGTTAGAATAAAATGCTGACTTTGTCACTTTAACAGCATCGTCGTGCTAGTATAGCGAATGCGTCTACGTCTGCTGTGTGAAGGGTTTTCGGTTCGATTCACACCTTGGCGCCTTCATTTTGGTGGCAGTCTCATGCTTGCACTTGTCAAGGGACCAGCTTTTTACTTTCTTCAAATGTGTCCAAAACTTTTGTGTTCAGATTTACAGTTTTGGTTTAGATTTAGGGTTTAGTGCAATAATAACAAACCTAGTGCACTCTACTACACACTCATCGTGTGTTACTGTCACGTTACAGGTAACGGATGAAAAACTTTTCAAATACGAAGGTCCACTGATGAACCTGTAGCCACTACGGATCTTTGAGAAACAAAAATTTTGAATGGTTGCACATTGATTAGTCAAATATGTTAACAGGATTTTTTCAGGATTCGGATTTCATAGTTGTGTTGCAAACAGGATGCGGATCAGGTTTCCTACCTCTTGCATCCGGACTGGAGTCGGACTCAAAAAAACTTGAGTCCGAACACCTCTGCCTCACATTACAATCAAGACAAGTTCTCTGTTCTCGCTCGAGCTCGCACTCCATTTCATCTCTCAACCCTAGAAGCGACTTTCATCAAATCTCTGAATCCCTTCTCTGCAAACAAAAAGAATTCGTTTACTCCCTGAAGATTTCCCAAACCTTTTCGACGAAGTTCGAAAAAAAATCAACTCTTTCCATTGGCTAATTGTTTCAACCAACGAAAACTCTCCTTTTTGATCTCCTAAACCACTTTCCTATTGGCTGCTGTTTCAACCAATGAGAACTCTGCTTTCCTGTTTGTTAATCAGTTCGGTTGTACCTCCACTTCATTCTGACGATGTCCCTTGAAGAGTGTCAGACGAAAAATTTGGGATGAATCTCTTACTTCACGCCATCTTCAAGTTCTGTACCACCAAACGCTTATTCAGTCACAAACTATAACAACAGATGTTGATATGCATATGCAAGTTTAGTTGTAATTCTGTAACAACAGTGTTTATTTGCGACTTCTAGCATAATAATATTGTTTTGCCCACCACTGGAGGATTGAATATCATGTAGGCTTTAAGCAGTGGCGTATCTATTGCAAACTGGCGCCCATAGCAAAGTTTAAATGTGCGCCCTTTTAAATGATTTAAACATTATATGTAGGCACAATTTTTACCAAAGATAAACCATTATAATAATAACAGTTTTGAAACAGAAAATATGCGTTTATTTTTTATAAAAGCTTTTCAGCAAATAAAACATAAATTATGCATAAGGACCATAACATACTTCTATACTCATTGATTTATTTTATAGAGAATATCAAAACATTCAAGTAATAACGTTATCATAACTTAAAACACAGTATTGGCTAACCAAATTGTAAATCTTACAAAGAATCACACAACATATTGCTGCAAACGATCATTTCTTTAAAAATGAAACATATTATTTTGGATGGTACATTCAATTATTTAATGCGATACATGTATTACTTGTGTCCGAAAAGCACGATTCCATCGAAATATCAATATAGCTTCTTTAAATAACACAACATGCTACTTGCAACAACACTTTCCGCGCCTTTATCGAAGCAAACTCGTTTATCATTTCATCAAATTCAGTTTTTTCTGTATCGTTCCTTCCTGTACTCAAAGCTGGATCACACAATCTGTCCTGATCAAGCGTATGTAAGAATCAGTTTCTCGTAGGTTGCAATAGACACTCATCGTCAGCATTATTTGCAAAGCAATTCAAGGATTTGGAAAGACGATTCCATCTCTGTATTCAACTATGATATAAATGTCAAGGTGTCTTCTCTTCAGGACAATGATAAAACACGCTGTAGCTTTGTGGCCAGCTTCTGAGGAGTCTGCCTGCTTGGCTCCGCTCTCATCCTTCTGCGACGATTCAAACTTGCACATATCTGTCTTCCAATAGTTCTAAGCCACAGCAGTGACGTACGCAAGTGAATGCATTGCAATTATTTCGCAGGGAAACTAGTTTCGTGTATTTAACGCATCTTCAGTCCTGCAAGCATGGGCTTAATTTGGTGGGGGGCATGGGGTACGTGTCCCCCCACTTTTTCAGGTGGGGGCTATAATATGCCATGTCCCCCCACTTTTTCTCTTCAGGTTTTGCATTTGGAGAAGTTCCAAAAATAAAAGTGGCGTTTGCCACGTTTTGCGTGAAGTGCTTTTCATGTTAGATGTTACACAAAGACAAGTTGATGTTGAAACAGAGTTTGGCGTGGTATCACTAGATTCTGTTACTTTATCAATTTTAGATTCAAAAAGTTTCTAGAGTTCCTAGAGACCGTGGAACATGGTTTACTGCTTCTGCCCGACATTTTACCCTGTGTAGTATACTGTTAGAAAGGTTATTTTCTGGAAACAGTGATAGTTTTACAGCTGCACATGTGAAAGACCACAGTATAGCATGGGTTTGGTTAGCGTAGAAATGTATCTGGTTTTGCTGTAACGTTGGTTGACACTTATTCAGAAATAGACAGCGTAAAATTTAATGATGCTAGTGTATATAGCAGGGGTGGCCAAACTGCGGCTCTTCGAACCTTTGCTTGCGGCTCTTTGAGCTTTCCAAAAAATCATGTTTTTGTTCATCATTTTTTATTTCGATTGCAAAGCATAGAAATATTGTAATATGGTACTGTGATAGCTAGCCTGCATTACAGTATTACTTTTGCAAGTCGGTCAAAAAATAATCATGACGTCACAGAAGTGTCGATTGCAAACAAATTTGTGTTTTTAGATTTTTATGTTGCGGTTCTTTGAAACTTGGGTTTACGAAATGCGGCTCCTACATAGAGCAGGTTTGGCCACCCCTGGTAAGTAGACATGCCCGTGGGCGCAATTAGGTGGGGGACCCGGGGGACGTGTCCCCCTCACTTTTTCAGACAGGGGGGACATAATATGCTACGTCCCCCCCACATTTTTCTCTTTAGGTTTTATATTTGGAGAGAGGCTGCAAAAATGAAAGTGACATTTGTCATGGTTCATGTTAGATGCATAGCGAATCCAAGCTGATGTTGAACTGAGTTTGATGTGGTATCACTGATTCTGATCTTTTCATAAGTTTTCGCTTTGATAAAATGATTTTAACATTTTGCAAGTTTCTGGAGGCCGCGAAAGGTTGTTAACTGTTTCTGTCCGACATTTCACCCTGTGTGGCATCAGTGATTTTTCTAGTAATCACTGGTTGCATACTGTAAGAAAGGTCATTGTCTTGAAACAATGAGAGTTTAACAGCTGCACGTGTGAGAGACCACAGTACAGCCATGATTTGCACTGGTGCCACGTCTAGTGATTTTTCACTAGATCTAGTGATTTTTAGGCTGACCTAGTGATCTAGTGATTTTTCAAAGCAATCTAGTGCAAAATGTGTTTTTGAAGAATATTGCTCCTTTTTTCTAATATTCAGTCCTTTTAATCCACAAACAATTGATTACGTGAATCGTTGTTGAAATACTTCGGGCAAAATAACGAAAAAGTGTTTCTAAATTGGGTTTCTCATTGTTTTCACGTCGGTGCTGGTTATTGCGGTAATTTTGGCCATGACAGTATTTTCATTTCTTTGCAGGAACACTGCAATGGAAATATGTAATTAAATAATGGATTGACTGGTCTAAAATACTCCGTGAGTGGTGTCGTTTTCAGCTCTTGAAAACAGCCTGAAAATTGTTGGTATTTCATTTTCCAGGTTTCCGCCATGGGCGTCGGAAGAGAGGGGCAAGGAGCCTTGTCCCCCCTGAATTTTGAAAAATTAAGCAAAAAATATTAATTTCTTGATTTCGAGTGGTAAAAAACAAATTTTACCACTTTTGGCCCCGACCTGGAAAAGTTTTGAAAAAATCCCCTAGTGACCCCCCTGGAGAAAATCCTTCCGACACCCATAGTTAAGCATCATCTACTTTAAGATACTTGCAAGTGATGTATAGGTTTTTGGGAAATAAAGTAAATAACTAAATCAATTCAAGCAAAATTGCGAACTTCGACGAAAAAATTTTAAATCTAGTGATTTTTTTTCAAATCTAGTGAATTTTTTTTGTGAATCTAGTGATTTTTGCAGAGAGCGTGTGGCAGCACTGATGATTTGTTTCGTGCAGAAATGTAACTGACATTGCTGTAACGTTGGTTGTCACGTAAATTTACAGATGTACATTTATAATGTTAAGAAGTTGCATCTGTAGGCAAATCTTTGCGAATTATTTGCCGGAAACGAAAAGCAGAACTACTGTGGAGACATAGTTTTACTTTAGGATTGCCAGTTTTGCAAAAGACTGTCTTCAACCCTTAGTAAACAGGATGTAAATCAAAACGTTGGAGAAGTGTGGACTTGGCTACATATTGGCCTATAACTAAAAACTTAAGGACTTGTTTAGAAATAAAAAATAGGCTATACCAGCGTGGTTCAACTGACCAACCAATCCAAAACATATTTATTCCTTGACTCTTTCACTTTGTGCCTGTGCTGAATGCATGGATTCGCAAGTCATTTGATTTACCTCAGTTGAACTAAACCCACAATTCATCAATGTTTTCATCCAAGTGCAAAACATTTGCTTTACAGGTACGTATAAACCTAGTTTAGGTGGACATTCTTTTCGTGTTAATGCAGGTTAACCTTGGTACTTTTTTGCCAATTCACCGTTGTGCAGTTTGATTTCTGTTTAATCTCAAATATATTTTCCTTATTCAAATATAAGTCTTAGAATGGAACTTTTGCCATAAATTTCATCTGTTAAAATTTGACGTTAAATCTATTAAAACTTGATGTTAAAAGGATAAAGCAAAGCGTGATTAGTGTTGCTTTCAAAACACCTCTGAAAACAAAATTGGGAATCTGTATTATAAAACTTCACTTCTGCATAGACCGAATGAATAGCTTATATTGGTTGCACACCAAGCTGTCCCCCCGCATTTTGCAACAAAATTGCGCCCATGCAGGGTGCCAGGTTGGCCCTTTTGGGGCCAATTTTCAGAAATTTTGTGCCAAACAACACTTGCTGGCCCCAAAATTTTCGTTTGGCCTTTTGGCTTTTTTTTGGCCCTTTTCCAGGATAGATCAGGATAGATTGGCCCCTTGTAAGAATTAGATCTGAGCACTCTGGGTTCTTTCTGAGAAACCATATTTTTCACATTTTTTGACTGATTGATTGCAGATTTTCACCAACTCCTTATATTTTGAAGGTTTTTGATTACAAAATTTTGTTAGGATGCTTAGAGTTTAATGTGAAAGTAATTTCATCAGAATACCTGTTACTTGCTGCAGTTGTAGAGGTAGCGATGAGAACTGTTACGTTACCTAACTTCCTGTTATTTCCTGTTGGTCGTGCACGTGTTTGTTGGTTTTGTTCAGATTGCGGTTGATGGCTTTTGCACAGGATGGTAAGTTTATCTCAGTTTTTAGCAACACAGGGAAATTAAATTGTTCTCTTACGATCTTTTAACAAGTAGCCTACTTGTTTTGCTGTTACGTTACAATTGTGATTGAGGAACATTGCCATTTAATAAATTGATAGGTATGGGTTCATATGACTTTGTAAATGCTGATAAATTTGGAAAAAAAGGTTGGCCCTATTTTTGGCCCCTTGTCTTAGAATTTGGGTCTTTTCTGGACTAGATTTGGCCCCTTGGCAAAAAGTAGATATGACAACCCTGCCCCCATGCCTGCAAGCAGTAAGAAAACTTATTAGCGAAATGTGGACACTGAACAAGAATTGAAAAAAGGAGACACGAACTGCTGTTAGGAACACGAAGCAAGAGCGGAAAAATTATCTTTTCTACGGCTGACCTTACCGGAATGGGTCGGTTCGGCGACGCCGTTTCGGCGATGGACGTTTCGGCGATAAATCGGTGAAAAGATATGACACTTTTGATGGAACCGCTTTTCATGTTTCAAAAAATTTGGGTTTAACTTTAGTCTAAAGGTTTGGGTTTAGGCTTTAGGGCAGTGGTTCTTAGAGTGGTCGATATTGAACCCCAGGGGTCAATTGGACCATCCAAGGGGTCGAAAATAGTCACGGGGTTGAATTGGGGTCACTGAATGGCCAGTGGTCAATGAATAACTGCTGGGGTCTACTGGAGCAATGAAACCTCCAATTCAAAATTATTGTTAAACGGGCAAGGAATACAAACGTCGTTTTTCAACAAATAAAACAGAATTAAGAGGGCTGATCAAATCTCAGCTGCAGCAGTTTAAAAGTACATTCTATTCGAATAGTTTTTTTATTAAATCATCCATTGTGATGATAATATGAAAACTATTCCGTTTGTTACGTCACAAACAATATTGTAGTGCATGTGTGGCAGTTTGGCAGTTGTTAGACTGGGCAGCTGTAGGCAGTGGTGGGTTTGAGGTTGGGGTCCCGAGGCAAGACTAAAAAGGGGCCCTCTGATGACGTCATCATACTCAGCCAACCGTGATAAGAACTTTTGATCAAGTCTAAGATATCCACCGAAGGATACGTTCCTGAGATTACGGCATGACTGACATAGCAGAGGGAGAAAATGAAAAGGGGTGTTCATGATACACAACTTTGAAAACACTGAAAAGCGGGAAGACAAGGCTGGCAACACACAAAAGTTGGGCAATGGCGAGTTGGCATCGCCTCCACTTTTTATTTTCATGCCCCCTTTCTCTGCATTCACCATTAATAAACTACAAAGCTTACCCTTTTAAAGTTTCACACTTTCACCTTTAATAAAATGCTTGCTAGTTGGTAAACTGAATTTGTTACCGTTCATATCTTTATGGGAATGCATGAATCCATAAACAACAACCAAGAAGATTTAAAACACTAAATTTGCTTTGAATTTCATACTTTCTGCTGCTCCACTTGGATACGTTCTGTTCATATGTGGCATTTTCATAAAATTATCGATACACCAAACACTCCAATCTCTAACAATCATCATTCGGTGTAAAAATTATCATTTGGTATAAAAAGTTATCATTTGGTATAAATCTTTGCTCTTATTTGATAAGGTCTTTTCAGAACTTTTCGGAAGAAATTTTAACCCACAATTTTTTAGGTATAGAAGTTGGTTTGAAGCTTTTCTTTATTTACACATTGGAGATGGTAGTGGGACCCCTTTGAAAGTACATTACTTACGCAATAAAGTTGCTGTTTGGGCCCCTTTCAAAGAGTCGTACTTGCATATTACAGTTGCTGTTGGTGGCCCCTTTGAAAGCAGGGTACTTATACATTACACTTGCTTTTGGGGGCCCCTTTGAAAGCATAGTAGCCTACTTACACACTACAATTGCTGTTGGGGACCCTTTGAAAGCAAGCTACTTACATATTACAATTGCTGTTGGCAGCCTCTTTGAAAGCAAGGAATTTTACATTACAGTTGCTGTTGGGGCCCCTTTGAAAGCAAGGTACTTACACATTACAGTTGCGGTTGAGAGCTCCTTTGAAAGCATGGTACTTAAGCATCACAACTGCTGTTAGGGGCCCCTTTGAAAGCAAAGAATTTTGCATTACGGTTACTGTCGTGGTCCCTTTGAATTCAAGATACTTACACATTACAATTGCTGTTTGGGGCCCCTGTGAAAGCAAGCTATTTACACATTACAGTTGCTGTCAGGGGCCCCATTGAAAGCAGAGTATTTACACACTACAGTTTCTTTTAGGGGCCCTGCAATGAAGTCTGAAAGCAGAGTACTTACACATTTCAGTGGCGTTTGGGGCCCCTTTGAAAGCAAAATACCTGCACATTGCAGTTTCTGATGGGGGCCCTTTTGGAATCAGAGTACTTCATTATGACCTGGTTTGTAGTACATTATATGAGTGAATGATGCGTTTTCACCAAAAATAAGAAACAATTATGCGCGTAACACCTCAAGGGGGGGCCAGTAGCGGACACAGGCTAATTTGGTGGGGGGAATGTGACATCGATTTGCAATGAACCCAATGCTTCACAGGACCATATTGCGTAAATCAATCACTTTCGCATACGTACATTTACGAGGAAACAAGTCTTAGCTTGGTTTAGAAGAAGCTCGAGTGATAAAACTGGTCAAACTTTAACACTGCACCGCTGCGGAACCAACAAGCACTGTGGCACCGCACCGGCGCAGGTACATCGAGGACTCGAGATAAAAAGTTCATGTGACGACATAATGCTTATTCTCATTGTACATTACGTTTGTTACAGCACAATTGCCGGTGGCAGTAGTCATAGCCAGCATAGTGCAGTAGCGCTGTTTAACTTGTGTGTTGCAGCAACTGATCGTAGTCACTTGGATGCGCTTAGATCAGTGCTCTTCAAATGGGGAACCCTATAGTTTTAATTGTCGTTTGGAATTAGTCTGCAACACCCATAGTAATTTGTGTATAACATTTGTTGTTGCAGGTAATTTTGATGAAACAATAACAAGAAGCGGGTTGACTGTGCTTATTTTACAACCGAAATTAAGAGGGCAGAAAGAAACAAACAATTCGTAATGAATGAAAGCACGAAAAATTGAAAGCGAGAATGCACGATTATTCATTGGCGTGCGCATAAATTTTTCCAGGTGGGGGCAACGTCGGCATTTTGTTTATCAATTTCAAATTGCTGAGGATCAGTGTTCTCTCTAAAATAATTTTACACTGAACAAATATTTGTTTTTGTGAGCATGATAATTTAGGTCTGATTAAGTGGAGTTTTCAATGAATTACAAACTTTGTGAATTATATAATAAATATACAATCTTATCAAAATACGAATAAAATACACGTTTCATTCAAATAGCTCCTTGTTTTCGAGGCAGTTTCTATTGTTTTGGAATGTTGCAAGTGCGCAAGAATGAGATTTCACTGCGCAACAGTTCTGGTGCTCCTGAATATTTGCACCTTAAACGGAATATTGCTGACGATGCAATGCCAATGGACGTTCACAATACGCTTTGTCCTTTCTACACTGCAAAGAAAATGCCCCATATACGGTAACAATCACAAAAATCGCTTCGGTGGCAGCAATAGTCAGGTATATTAGTATTACGACAATTTACACAGTACGCTATCTGTAGATTTTCAACGCAGGGCATTTCTTTTCAAGTAAGCATTGCCATGATCTGTAAAGAATGAAGCATTGGATTGCCATGGATTTCAACTAAACCACAAATAATGACTTTATTTTACTTAGCAAGCAGGGCAGCACCCACCTGACATATTCAACCGAACATGTTTTTGAAAATTTCGAGGTGGAATTGCCCGGTTGCTCTCCCCTGTTTGCGGGATCAGCTAGCAAGACTTGTCAGTATCACTTAGAACAGTGGTTCTCTAACCTTCATGAGCCGTGGCGCCCTTCAAAAGACTCTCAACACTTGTGGCCACCTGCTCATCAATAAAAATACCTAGTTTTGGCCTCTGCCTCTGCTCGTGGCCCCTGCTCGGCCTCTGCACGTGGTCCCCAAGGGGGGACGAGGGCCCCGTTTGAGAAACCCTGACTTAGAAACAAGAGCTGCAAACGCCTGGGATCTCGTCAAAAGCGATCAATATAACCTTGCTACACAAACCGGACAATTAAGTAGACTTGTACTGTATGTTGACTACGGACAAACTTGCTACAATTAGAACACCACGCAGGTTTTGCAAAATTCACCAGATGAATTATGAAAACTCGCCACAGCAGATATAGCTTCGCAGTCAGTATTCACTCAGATGTCAGAACTAAACCTTAACGATTAAGACGTATTACCACAAATCTGCAGACGTATTCTAACAAGCCACGTAATTTTATACTGCATGAAAAGAAGCCTGCATAAGTGTAGTTTGACACTCAGGCACGTTGGTCACACTCGCACTAATAATGGATTTTTCAAACTTGTGGAAGTATTGCTATAGACTACAGACTCACTCATGCTTTTTTTCACAAAGTACAAATGTACGTGGCTTACCGTTATCAACATGTCACTGTCTCGCTGCATTACCTGCCAAGATGTGTGCGTTTAACAGTCTCATGCAACAAAACGCCTGTTACCGTAATTTAATGTAAACCTTTGCAGGTTTGTTGCCACGGTATTGTTACACAATAAAGACCAACAGTAGCACAATGCGCTCGCGACTTTCACAACCCGCCTCTGCAGGCAAAGGAAGGGACATGAGTGAACTGCAAGCTCATCACTGCATGACACTATAACTGTGAACCTGACTCGTGTGCAGTGTGAGTTTCAATACCAGCAAAAAAACTGTCATTGCAAGAATCAAATCAACTAATGGAATTTAAGATGCCGACTTCAGGTTTTTCGAGAAATAGTTGGTTCTTAATCCCAATTTCCAGGGGGCGAAACAGGCATTTGCCCCCACTGCGAACGCCTATGCGATCATTGACTATTTTATATCAGGTTTCACAAACAAGGCCAGATCACCCAATGAACCGAAGAAACGTTTTTGACTAATTGTTAGCACAAGTTAATTTTTATTACCTTTAGCGATAGTAATGTGCAGTACAAAAATATTTTGGCGATGATTTTCAATGAAATCAAGTGTCATGTCAACACCTCTAGGTCTGGTGGTGGGATGCATCCCCTGCATTCCCCCGCTGTGTCCGCGCCTGGGGGGCCCCCAAAAAGGGGGGGCTCGAGGCAAGTGTTTCGCTCGCCTTCCCTTAAAAGCACACCACTGGCTGTTGGCTACGCACTAGGACGGACAACAATTGTTGTAAACCCGAGTGATAGCCTCAGTAAATACTTTTGCAAAGCTAGCGACAGTGAATCAATATGCCTCGTAAGGAAAGAGCTCAGCATATGCATTTCCCATGCATTTCAAGTGGAAAGTACTCAAATTTATTTTGACACATACTTTCCTTATATTAGCAACTGTTGGGCTAGGCCACGGGTCTACAGAAAATTGCATATTTTAATTGGGGTCAACGTCCAGAAAAGTTTGAGAACCACTGCTTTACGGTAAGTACAACCGTCGCCAGAAGGTCTTCAATAAGGGGCTTTACCAGCGCCGGATTTAGGAGGGGCCCGGGCCCAGGGCCCCCACTATGTTCATGTGTTTAGCCATATGTACGACATGTACGTGCCACTTAGTCATTTTTATTAGCGAGGAAAGTTTGTGAACCTTGTTATCAGTCGTCCAGACGGAAGTACTTCACTTGCATATTATTTGATATTGTGACGAAACAACTATTACACTTCTTGTTTTCCTGAAAGTCCCTGCGGTATGTGAATCTAGTGAATGCAAGGCCAAGCCACGTAGAACGTCTCTATTCATTATTGGTAGATTTTGCGTCTGATTTACTCAGATTTGCCCAGGTCGCATATGAGTAACATTGTTAAGCAGGGCTACGATACGTCCTCTGTTTATAGTAGACTCTACATGTCCACTTTTTTCATGAGAAATGAAATGATCTCCGAGGACATTAAAAAATGTCAAAATATCCTCCTTTTTACATTTCTTATTCTACATAGCTGTAATCAGTGGCGTAACTAAAGGTTTGAGCCAGGTGGCAAACTTAGACAAAAGGGACCCACTGACCACTGTACGAGGTCCACGAGCCGATACTCAGACAAAACTTGATAAATGATGGCGAATCTGGGTGTGGATGGCTAAGCTAAACCCTAAATCACCGGAAAATAATCCGAAAAACACACAGACACAACTTACTGAAAACCAAAAGAATGCTAAAACCCAAATATAAGTTAAGTGGGTGACCAGTTTTTACGGTTAGCTTGCCAGGGGGCAGTTCGCCCCTCTACTCCCTGTCAGTTGCGCCACTGGCTTTGATATGTTGTATTTACATAGAGTAAGCTGTCTCTACTCAACTGCAACAAGATACGAGCTGGTGGCGTAGCTCAGTTTATGGGAGGGCCTGCAGGTTGTCCAATTAATCTATGTTTTGGGTGAGTCCGCGTTCTAATGCCTACGTTAATTCTTGGCTGGAAAGGCGGGAATGCTTTCACATTAATCGTTACATAACAGTGTTAAATCATTTTTCAATATTTCAATGACGTAGGCATTAGAACGCGGACGTCTGACTCCATTATAGGCGCTGTACTGGCTTTGCTGATGAACCGTGACACGATTATCAGTGCATTGTACATAGCTTAGTGTAGTACTTTCAAGTAATCATAGCCAGTCAGTAATGCTAAAAATGAAGAAATTCGTCGGAAGTATCCCTTTATCGCAAAAAGGACTAAATGATTTTGAAGCTGAGTGAATTACGTGTGGTTGCATTTACAAAGTTCGCGAAAGAGAGTAATAAGACTATTGTGACATTGTGAATATTGAGCACCAAAAACTTATTTCGCACAGCGTAACCAGGCGGCTATCATTTTATCCTAGCTTGCCAATGATGCTTCAAATGCACCCAGCTTCACATTCATTCTTCATTTCCATCGACAAGGCAAGTGTTGTTCTGAAACGTTTTTTTGGAAATTCTCTGAGCGAACTCTGTTGAAGTCATTAAGACATTTGCAATCATTTCTGGTTGCTTCTAATGAGCAAGTTCAGAATATTGAGAAGTCCAAAGCATCATTTGTTGAGGTTGTATCGTGTTTTGCCACTGTGAAGGAAAGGATGCAATAGAGACAATCAGATGTACATATCAAGCCAAGTTAAATCAGCACTAAGAAAACTCAGAGACTGAGAAAAGGCAAGGATCGTGACTGTCTATTATTCATGTCAGATGTACCTGTATTGTACAAATCTTGTGCTGCACATCTGGCTAAATTAATCACTTCATTTGCTGAATTTAAATGCTTTGACTAAATTCCTCCGTTTAAAAACAACTGAATGGGAAAATGTTGAACCATGTGACTACTATCTGCCTGATAAAAACGTTTCTATTGATGAAACTAAACTGTTTGACCATTACCAAAACTTGTTTGAGTTCGTGCGAAAAGAGCATCAATCAAATGCGATTTATTGTAAAATGATGAAATATGACAGATGGGCAAATATTTTGCAAAGTGCAATACCGCTGAATGCTTCAGCGAACTGATAAAGATTGCACAGTTTTACTTCAGTGTAATGGCTCATTACGCTAATGTGGAACGATTTTTTCCTTGATGCAGCCACAAACCTAAAAGAAAGATAAATCTTTCTAACTGAACCAGTTTGTGCTCAACTAAAGCTGGTGTGCAATTTAAAAAATCTTTCATGCAGTTTCATAATATTGTTAAAGGTGATTTTACATTTCAAGGAAATTTAAGGAAACTGCAAAATATTCATGAGCTAAGTAGGGCAAGTAAATAAGGATTTTGTTTTGTGTGTTTTGACTGAAACATCGTCCACACTGGACGTCTTACTTCAATGCTTGAAACTTACCAATAGGCTTAATTGTTATTTGACTTGTGAAATACACTCAAGTAAGTGACAGTCGTAAGTTGTCCTCCGTTTTTGCGATGAAAATATATTAGCCTTAGTGAGCTTATTAACAAATAAACATGGACAGAAGGGGGATCGTCATCTTAACAAGTGTAGAGCTCGTCCAAGTGGTTCTGAAAGACGTAAAAAAGCAAGAGGAACATTGAGAGAGGAAGAAGTTGCAGCCAACTCAAAAAACATTCAAGTGACCATTTTCCAGTGGTAGTGAAGTCTACCGGAGACATTTCTGCGGAACCTGCAAGAGGACAAAAAATCGAAGAACATGTTGTGACAGACTTAAATGTACGTAACGATGAAAATAGACCTAGTTTAACCAGCAGTGCAGCAGCAGAAGAACTTCAAAATGTATCATCAAAAAACACGATGGATGAGATGGCTGACGCCATCACCGGAGGCAACGTATTGGTCTCTGGGTCCACTGGCCAGCCAATATACCGGAAAAAAGCGGGAATATTGGTTGAAATATGAAACAGGTTCTTTTTGACATTGTGATGAAAAGTCATTTTCAAAAGATGGCGTTCCCCAACACAGAGAAGGCAGAAACGTTTCACGGAATGTACCACAAGTCTCATTTGTCGCCAGAACCACAATGGCGAAGTAGTTGACAGAAGCTGGCTTTGCTTTTCTCCTTCACAAATTGTGTGAAATGTTTCACTTCTGGACTGACGTGAGCGGATACGACTGAATGTGCGCATTTTTTTATTAGAAAAGGAATCTGCGACTGGAAGCACGCTCCTGAGCGCCTGAGGAGCCAGGAGCAATCAGTGGAACGCATAGATGCCACGATTATATTTAGTCGCAGACAGTGGCGTACGCAGAAAATTTCCGAGGGGAGGGCCAAGTTTCACCACAATCGTGTGAGTCACAATCGTGTGACGTCACAAATCAACTTCAAGGGAAGTGCCGAAGGCACGACCATTCTTGGGGGGTCTGGGGACATTCCCCTTGGAAAATTTTGCAAAATTATACCTAAAAATACGCATTTTTGTGCATTCTAGAAGCAAGTTTTAAACGATGCTGTTTTTACACTTTTTTATTTTTATGGTCTGAGGGGGTGGCCATGGAACAGTGGCCTACCCCCTCGGTACGCTAGTGGTCGCAGATGTAATTAACCACTACGAAGAATTGATGCAGAACTAGCCAGTCAGGTCAATCAATGCGAACAATATTGAAAGTCGCCTCTGCCTGCAACGTTTGGTTTCTGTTGTAAAATTTATTGCTGAGAGAGGATTTGCGTTTAGAGATGATGAAAACGTTCGATCACCCAGAATACTTTGTTCGTGTATAACGACAGATGTCAGTTTTCCTCACGGTTTGAAGTTTAAGCATAGCTTTGAAACCGCCGCACAAACCTTTTATGACCGAAAAGTACCGTGGTTAAGCAGGGAATCATTGAGCCAGTGGTGGATGAAGGGGAGGTTGACTGGGCTACAATCAGGGGACCCCACTATTTAGGGGGCCCCCAATCCCTACGTAGGTAAAAAAAATATATATGTATATGTTAGCAATACACAATACGCTGTAAAAGGTACCATGGCCAATTAAAACTGATAAGAAAGCGCTCTGTGCTCACTCACTGAAATTGCTTCGTTGCACTAAAAGTACTGTAATTCATTCTTTGGTGTGTGGCCTGGCCGACACCAGCAAGTTACTACTCCAAGATCTTAAAAGGTAAGGTCTTCCATCCGCTTGTCTTAGGCTGGTTTCGAATGCGCATGCGGTATCCAC
>Ga0210059_1007162_pt1 | contig 17782 bp, 9 predicted proteins | sample Ectturendosymbi2_FD_188042 | JGI IMG/M metagenome (GOLD analysis project Ga0210059, IMG submission 188042) | Ecteinascidia turbinata endosymbiont from Florida, USA - Sample 2 (SPAdes) (version 2) | ecosystem: Host-associated > Tunicates > Ascidians > Unclassified | place: Key West, Florida... | reverse complement strand
CCTGCGAGGATTGGAAGGTTGTCCGCTTGTGTAGGACGCAGGCATCCAGTCACAAATCGCAAGGCGTCGTTGATGGTGGGGTCAATGAGGCAGGTATGAACACTGCAGCACCAGACAGGAGGGCAGTACTCTGCAGTTGAATGCACCGGGGCTAAGGTGGCTGTTCTCAACGTTGTTGCTCCAGCGCCCCAACCGGAGCCAGCAAGCCGCCCCAGGAGTGCGACTTGTGATGTTAGCTTCTTGCGAAGTGACTCCAGGTGTCGGCGATACGTGAGCGACCTGTCCAACGGTATTCCGAGGTATTTGGGCTCGGAGCAGAAGGGCAGGATTTCGTTGTTGAGTTGACTTTCAGCTCATTTTCAGCTTCCTTGTTGTTGAGATGGAAGACTGCCGACACCGCTTTTGTAGTGCTGAGGTTTAGCTTCCATGTCTGGAGATATTAACCTAGTGTTGCCATATCCTTGCTCAGCACCCCTTCCACTGCTTGCCAATCTCCATCAGCATGCATGATTTCTAGGTCGTCAGCATATGCATACTTTCTGGAGACGGTGGGTGGTAGGTAAGAGATGTACTGTAGGTGTCGAAGAGGCGGGGCGCCAGGACAGATCCCTGTAGGACACCGTTCTTGAGACGTCGCAACCTGCTTCTTTGGCCATTATTTCCGGTGGTAAGGGTAAAGCTGCGATTGCCCACCATCTCCATGATCATGTGGACCATGTGTCTATCAGGCAGCAATCGCAACAGCTTGCAGGTGAGGCCGCGGTGCTATACAGTGTCGTAGGCTGCTGTGATGTCGACAAACACAGCTCCGCCTTTCTTTTTAGCTGAAAAGCTATCCTCGATGTCCTGTGTCAACAGGGTGACCTGGTCCCGGGGTGGAGTATAAACTCCGCGAAAATGGAATGCAATCCCGGAGACTTTCCTGACTTCAGGCGTCTGAGGGCAGCAGCAAACTCCTCCGGCCTAAAAGGTTCCGAGATACTGTGACCCACAGGTGGTGGAATCTTCCATAGGTCGGACAGCTGCTTGTTGACTAGCCTGGTGGACTCGCGGCCGCCGGTCCTCTGGGCCCCTTTCTTCACGAGTTGCGTCGCGATGAAATTTGCGCAGACGGGGCACAGACGAGAGGAGCGTCTAGACCTGCCAGTAAGTTTCTTGATTGCTCTCCACGCCTTGCGGCTGAGTGCGAGAAGTCGATGGAGTTGACAGCTTCTTCCCATCGCTCCTGCTTCTTCTGTTGTAGTCGAGATAGTATGGACGAAGCGGCTCTGTCAGAGTCAGTCCATACTGGGGCTCGGATGAAGGAGCGATAGAGGTTATCGCACTTTTTGTCCCTGTATGGCACGTAGTACTTCCGACGGCCACGTGAGATACATTGTTTAGCCGCGGATAGCAGGCTCTTGAAAAAATCCTGGTATGCCCTCTCAATATTTGGTGTGTCAGGAGGTGGCAATATCTCGACGGATTCACCTGTGAGAAGACAAAAGCGCTTCCAATCGGCCTATTTTTTTATTTAAGTTCCAACGCTTCACCGGATCGCTGTGGGCAGGAACCTTGAATCTTGGTGGCGTTATGTGGGAAGGCCGTTGTTGTGACCGCGGGAACGTTCCAAGAACACGTCTGTCTGGTAGTCGGCTGTCCTGGCCGAAACTCGCGGAGGCCAGGCCTGGATTGGTGCCGACGTTCCAACGGCGAGAGAAGAAACTGGCTGTTTCCTTTGGGTTGTACAACAGTCCAAGATTGTTTGATGTTGCCCAGGAGTCCAGGCTCTCACCGTCAGGGGTTTTGTGTTGTAACCCCAGTAGACATGCTGGCAGTTAAAGTCGCCAACATTCAGACTGGGGTGTGGAAACGTCGGGATGGTCCTTGGGGTGAGTCGCGAGTGTGGAGGTTTGTAGACGTTGTTGATCTTGTATCCTGCGACGTCTACGCACAACCACTCAGTCTCTGATTGTTCTGGAGACTGATCGACCAGTGACCATTCCAACCGCTCATGGACAAACGTGGCAAGGCCGTGATTCCTGCTCAGGATTGACCCATGCTAGTGAGGAGTTGGGAATCACTAGCTTGTCTGCAGTTGTGCAGCGTGTCTCCTGTAGGACGATGATGAAAGCCTTTTTCTTATAGGCTAGCTGCTCAATGACGGAGATCTTGTTTTCAGTAAGTCCCTCGGTGTTCAGCTAGAATATGTTGGGTCGCGGGTCGTCTTCAAATGGCGTTTTTTGACCCATCCCACGCTGAACACATCCAGCGCGAGTAGCAGTGATTTCTCTCGTGATGACAGATTTTGTAAGCATTTTTTGGAAATGCCGTAACAGGGAGGGCCACGTGAAGGCATCTGTCCTCCCCAGCTCTTTTGAAGTTGTTGAAGAGTAAACCTGTTGTCTTTCCACATGAATACATGCAGTACATTTTTCAGGCAAGAATCAAGTTTTAACTCGGACATTTAAACTTGAAGCTAACAACTCCGTTTGAAGCTGTGTTTATACAATTGTGATTGAAATGCCATGCAAATGTAGTACATTTGGCATGTTTCTGCTAATTTTTCATTTCATCCACAGTTTCATGTAAAGACTATGCATCGTAGGTGCTGCTTTGCACAAGTAATTTAAAAATGTCTGATTGATATGCTTTCTTGGCATTCTCTTGATATGCCTTCTTGGCATTCTCCAATGCATTATTTTACGATAAATATGTTTTTATTTCACAGATTGTTGATCAGCTAGGCATGTCTTTTAACGTTGCTGTGTGGAGATGTAATCATTTCCGGAAAGAGCACTTACAATTTTATGTAAGAGGTCCTAAAATATGATGTAAAATTTTTGATTTTTTGAGGAAATGACTTTCTCAGTATGCATCGTATTCGTCAAATTTGTTTAGACGGTGAACATACTTTGAGATTTTTTGCTGTGACAAAGATATTACTGATACCGTTGCTCGGAAAGCTGTTGAGAGAATGATCAAAAAAGTCCACAGTGATATTGGCCAGCGTGATATAACACATTTGCTATAACAAAACCGCGATTTGTTTGTGTTGAATTCTGCTGTGTTGCTCTAAAGGAAATTTCTGTATGCATTGCAGTTAAAAAAAGAATGACATTGTAAAGAGGACGCTGAATTACTTCTCAAATTAAAAAAGTTTTTTTCGGGAAAAAATTTTTTCGTCAACTGATAGTAATTTTGTTGATATCAATTTTTTGAAAAAGAGAAACCATTTTTTTTCAATCGAAAAACTTTGAGACATTAAAAATTAGTTTTTATCAATACACTTTTCTTTAGGTGACACTGATGAGCCACCACACTTCGCTGAGTAAGGTTTTCATAAGCTGTAAGAAACAAATTTTGGTGAAGTAAGTGAAAGATCATTTATTACAACGTGAGTAATGCAAAAAGAAAATGAAATTGCTATTGACTAACGTCTCGAAGCATAGTATTCCAAACTTACTGTCCATCCGTTGTCGCAAAACACTTCCTTGCAATTCCGCAAAGTTTGTCTTCCGTACACTGACGACATCAAACAGCTAGCTGGAGTCATAAGTCGTTCTATATCTACAAAATCATTTTAAATTAATAATTTCGTTTCAGCAAAATGCAATTAATAAAGCATGACTAAGAACTTTGATCATTTGAGGATGGCCCTTATGACAGATCTAGCAAATTGCCTGAACAAGTGTCGATGGTTAACTACAAGAAAATAGTTTTAGATTAGCCTTGGATAGACTTACTGATTCATATGATTATTACTGCAGATTTTGAACTACTATCATATTATAGAATGAAATTGCATAAAGTTTGTCACAACTGGGAAGGAGGCAGGTTTCGTATGAAAGTTCTCGGGAACGCAGGGCAGTGCTAAAATTATCATAACCTAAATTTGCCAAATCTATAGTAAATATTTTTATCGTAAGGTTTCACGTTTGAAAACTAAATGTGACAAAGGCACATTTTGAAATTACAGCCGATCAAAAGCTGTTGCGCTGTTGTGTTAAGATGTCAGATGTAGATGTTTGCGACCGGCTAGTGACGATTATACCAGTTACTTTAAAGCATTCCAGCCAATTTCCTGTAGTAGAAGCGCACGAAGATGTACCGGTGTTATGAATTACGGCAAATTGCGATGTCAGCTGCATTTACCGTTACGGGCAATTATGACAAATCGTCTATGAAATTGTCAAAATTTCGATTTCAACTCTCCATGTATTTGTACCGAAGTCTACTTCCAGTCACTCAGAAACACGAATATGCGTAATATTCCATTTATATTTTCTAGGTCCACCGTCACGAAGCACAACAACATGTATTAAGGGAGTGCAAGATGGGATGTTGCTCCGGGCGAAAAATTTCAAAACAAGCTTTGTACGAATGTGGCCTCCCATAACATTAATCACCCTCATTTCATCGGCGATTCACACGTATTCCGCTTTAGGGACCGCAAAACCTCCCACTCCGCACGCGCTGTTAACCCATGACGGCACTGGTTGCAGTACAGTGTTAAATAGGCACGTGCGTTGTTATGATTTGCTTTACAAGCCAGGCCTTTGGCGCATCATTAAAAAAATTCCTTCGTTTGTTACGAACCACTTCCACAGAAGACCTATATTGTGGTGGCGGCCACAAATACAATCAACTGTACAATTCAATCCAAACGATGAAAAGAAATTTGCACAAAATAAGAAACACTCGTGATAAAGCACCTACTTTTGCTCTTCGTGCAGCAGGAACGAAAAAGCCAATATCGGAAGGATATTTTGAAACTTTGAAAAACACTTTCATCCTAGCAACCGGTATGACGGAATTTATAGCAATACACCCGGAAGCTAAACAGCAGTTGTATGAGGAATGTGTCAATTATAATGGAGAAGCACAACGCTAAATTTCTCAACAGCAACGAATCAGCTGAGGGAGAAAAAGTATAATTGCCAGAAGAAAAATTCCATTTGGTAAAAAAGGCATGTAAAAAGCATCGTCCAATAAGCAGTGGGCAACTACGTAACAGTAACGAAGATATATTGCGACCACACAGAAAAACAAAACATTCAAAGAAAGATAACATGAGTATACTGGCTCATTAGAGGCAATGAAAAAGTGCTTTTTGTTGCTCGAAAACAAGCTTTTTGACGTTTCGTGTAATTTTTAAAAATCTGTAATAAACCTTTTTTTCAAAACAAATTTTCAAATTCACCGACGGTTCTTCGGTCAGTCTTTCCATACTGTGCGTAAAAATTAGTAAATGCGTTTATTCCGGCCCCTTTGAAACTGTGCTCATAGCACTGCGCATTCCTCTACCTAACATTTATGACTTCGCCAGTCATGCTTTTCTTTAACTCGGGCGATCAGTAAGCCATCAGGATAGACGAACTTTAGCTAATTTCTGGCTGATTTCAAGTTGCTGCTGCAATTTTGGTTTGCTGCAGGAGTTAAAAGCTTCGGGAACGCCCCTCTCACAAAATTGCATTCTGACCACAAAAACAAAGTTTCAGTAGTTATGGCCAGTAGATCGTAAATTTGTTTCCTTGTAGTTGTTGACACCCAACACTGAAGATTGCGTGCATTTTAAGATTTGTATTTGCTTTCTCCGGACAAAACAGATTCCTCGTTCAACGCTTATTGCAGCAAAAGATGCCGACGCTCTTAGGTTTTCAAGTGCACTTGAACAAGGTTTTAAACAACTTTTCTTTACCTAATACCCGAATAACTATTGAAATATTTAAAATACTTTTAAAATTATCGAAAAAACATAGTGAAATTGATGTTTTCTCACTTTTCAATTTCTCTTGGACTTCCTCTTTGAAGCTTTCGTAATCACCAGGTTCACCTTTCTGTCCAGCATCACCTTTTACTCCTCTTTCCCCCTTCACTCCTGCTGGACCAGCTTTTCCAGGAGGGCCGACGTCGCCTCTCTTGCAACCACTGTTTGCTACACCTCGGGGAGTGACTGTGACATTGTTTTCACACACCGGTATTGTTACGTAGCTGCATTGCTGCGAATTACCTTCTACATTTGCAGCAACATTCAACAGCAATACAGCTGTTAATATGACAGTTGAACATAATGCCAGCGTCCCTACCATGATCGTCGCAAGAACCTTTCTGTAAGGTTTAACGTTTTAATTAAAAAGAAGAGTTTGATGGTTAGAGTGACGTAAAATCGCAGATGTGCTATTAATATATTGTTGCCTTAGCACCAGTAGGTGTGGTAGTATATACCCTCATGTTGACAAACAATTATTAAAGACCGATTTGTGCATGCTATCAGTATTTAAAAAATAGCAGGCAAAATCTTCTACTAACAGCTTTTTAAGTTGCAGTGAACAATTGCAACCGTACAATTAAATCTAAGATAATTTACTCTGGAACATTGCCACACGGAGATTTGCAACGTGGAGCAAAATCTACCCACGAGTGTTTCCACTTTGGACAGTGCAGTAGGTGCAAATGCTGTTCAATTATTTTCGCGATCATTTGTCTGCCAAAACATCTAGAATTTTGGGTACAACAATGGTACCACTTTTCCATAAATACAAAGCGTCCAGATAATTTTGTCTGCGCACCTGCGACCGCAGGAAAGTATTTCCTGTTTCAAGACTTTCGGTGTAGTACAGGTATTCTGTTTTCTGTTTGTGACGTGTCAATTTCTTTCGGAGTTAGCCTTCGAATTGCGTTTTTAAAAAAACATCCTCGGTTGTATTTATTTTGCATTGCAAAATGTAATGACTAGTTCTTCAAATGTGCTGGTGCAAAATGAACTTCCTTGGGTGAATAAAAATACGTTATTTCAATATCATTTATCAAATGTCTGCAAGAGTGACTGTCCGATCGTCTGACACCCAATGTAAACGATCTCAATGAACTGTTCAGCGATGCTGAATCAATCCTTACCAGAAGATTTCTAGCATAGAATTTAAAATGGCCATCAAGCAGAATAAGATGGCGAAATTTTCCAAAAACGTGTGATGCTGATATTTCAAACAAATTATGTTGCAAGGCAATGGGCGTTTTCTTTCTGAACTTAAGACACAAAGTTAACTACGCTACAGAAACACCTTAATAAAGAGGAAACACAATTCAGAAAATTGTAAAGGCAATACCTCAAAGTTTCCTACATTAGAACGTAATAGAAATCGTTTTTGTTAATGTCAATCTTTCACCCAACCCTGTTTTACACATAGTTCTTGAAACAACAGCATCTTCACTGGTCTATCTTCACTGGTCTTCACTGGTCTACCGGTGAATAGAATTCCTGCTCATAACAGTTTACGCAAGGTAAGTGGAATTTAGGCTTCCATTAGTGTTAAATAGTTTAATTTCATTCCTGTTTCCAAGTGTTACCCGGCAGACGCTTGAAAAATAATTACCTGTTGTCTTGCTATCGTGAAACATATCGCCTTGAACCTAATATAAGCGGGGTTGTTGTACTGGTTTTCGTTATACATAAAATACTTTGACACAGCTTTTGCCCATGTTGGAGCTCGGTTGCTAGCATTTGTTTTAATGAGTGATCTTCAATCATTCAGCAGTTGCTTTTAACTGCCCGATCCGTTCAACATGTTTAAGGTAGTGTTTCGTTGGTTGACGTTATATTTTCTGTGTGTTACAGATAATAGAGTTAATCTTACTTGTGAGTTTAAGTGAACCTGACGTTTGACCTTAGATATTCTAACGTTCCAATTACTTTGAAACTGCGTTCGAAAATGGCCTTCTTATACGTTCCAAACTACACGAATTTATTTAGTCCAATCTTAACGTTAATATCGATCTGAATAATATTACCGATGTTACAGATCCACGCGCCAAGATGCATATGTCGAATAAATTCGCCAATTTTGATAGCAGTCCGCGGATGACAAAAACATTAAAACAATTGATTTAGGAAACATGCTTTTTGCTAAATAAAGCAAGAAATGGTAATCAGCACATAATCGTCTGCGCAACAAAGTAAAAATTTGTGAAAGTCAAGTTATATGAAGAAGATTTTGTTATTTAAGAATTAAATACACGGCCCCAAATCATCCAGAGTTTTCAAAATCCCTCAGAAATTGCTGGAAAACAACTGCGCGTTTGTGTTATCTGCTAACATTGAAAAAAGTACATTTAAAAACATACAAAGTTTCCAGAAAAACGTCGCAACGATTTTGCTACCTGACAATATCAGCCAAAATAGTTTAATGCAATTTTTTATGTTACTAACTATTAACCACGTTGTGCAGTGGATTGATCAGTCACGTCTCGCAATGTTTAGACTGGGTTTTATTTCCGACCGTGTTGCATCGAAGACTTGAAAGACGCTATGCTTGCGGCATTTCCAGCCTTAGGCTTGATGTGCATAGGTGGAAGGAAAATCTTCACACACCGTGCTGTTACTGACTAGTCGCCACTGCAGCAAGCTTTTGTAAAACTGGCAAGTTTTTACGCTCTTTGTACCTTTTCTCTATTTGCTTATTTGAAAAGTATTTATGACAAACTAAATTCATCAATTTCTTTTTGACGACACAGTGTTGTACTATTCAGGCAAAACCCACTCATTTACCTAACGGTGTGACTTTTGACTTTCTTCTGCTGGAAAACTGGTGCCAAACATGAAATCCAAATTTTAGTGCTGAAAAAATGGAAGTGCCAACTTTTGTCAACAAACGCAATCACTGTTCTTTACTGATCTTTAAAGACATGAACATTTGAACAAGTTGACACCCATGGTTAGGTTTACTGTTTCACCAGATTCCTTTGGTGCCCTTATATCGTAGTCCACATCAGCGTGCAGAGAAGCAAATCAATGAATCAAGAACAATTTTGAATTGGTACCGAGACAAACACTTAAAGCCTGTGAATCCACCGTTTCTTCCCAGTGTGCACCTGTTTGATTACGGAAGTAATACAGTAAATGCAATGATACGAAACAATTTTGCCTAACCTCCGGTTTGGAAATTCCCAGTTTCCTGCCGTCAGAGTTATAATGCAGTTTTTATTTAAAATATTTCTCCCATACCTACTTCAACAACTTATTTCAAATTACGATGATTTTACAAAATGACATTATAGGGTGTTGGAAATGTAGATACACTTTCACGCAGGGGCGGGTCCAGCCACTAAGCTTAGGGGGGCGATTTCAGTAATATTTGGCAGTCAAGTCTCATTACGGGTTCACTACCGTAAGGCAGACGAAGTATACTTCACAACAAAACATTGGATGGCGAAATGGCCTCATATCACAAATGCTGTTTTGCGAAATGCAAAAAAACATGGTGAAAAAAGTAACTTTTGTAGGTTTTAGGGGGGCGATTGCCCCAATCGCCCCCTTCTGGATCCGTCCTGCTTTCATGGTATTACCTCGTGATAAAATTTGTTATCTTATCACCTGGTACTTCACCGTTTGTTGGGTGAATGTTGAAAAACTTTTCCCTTATTTGTTTGATACAATGTAAACATTCAAATACTTTCAACCATGGAATTCTTGTAATTAATATCGTCCTTTCAAATCTATTAGTCTTCGGAAGTCCCTACATGCTAACCGATTCAATAATATCTTCAGAAAGAATAGTCAATTATTTTATTTCTTTTTCTTTGTAAATGAAAGCCAGTAATAAGGTACAATTCAACACAAGAATGCGAATTTATCCACATTTTATTCAAATGCGCAAGTTTATTTTTGGACGTACTAATTCGTCATTTATACGAAGATAGTTAATTTTCTCGTGTTCTAAAACAAAACGTTGGACGTTACGGACGAAATCTTGTTATTGCCGTGTTGCGCTACAGGCTTGGATGCTGGTGCCATCTCTGCAAGCTTGGTTGTCCCGAAACAAAAAAGTTCCTTTACTGCTCTTTAGCCTTCGCGCTGTTTTTCGTTCGGGTCTATGTTGCTTCAAAATAATCTTCTGCAACTGGTTCTAATCATTACATCTAGCCAATTTTGGCTCTTAAAGCTCTTGTTATTTGTTTATCCCATGTTGACTTTCATCCTACCTTAGGCTATTCATATCTTCCTCTTAGTAATGTCTCCAAATGCACTACCACTGGACTGCAAGACTCACGCGTTTTCAGTTAAAACTTTTTTCCCAGACTTTTTCTACATTTTTGTGTTTACTCTTTCCGACGTTTCCCTGAATAGACACAATATTGTGCATTGTTTGTGCTGCTAGTTTACACTTCTTCATCAATTACATTTTTATTTGGATAGCTCTATTGCACACACACAGTATATTCTCTATCGTGTTTTTTGCCAACATTTTCTTGCTCGCTATTTGCATTCATCGCCAGTTCGACCTGATAAGACCCGAGGCTTTTTTAGATTCAGCCCGGTCCCTTGACGTTGTAAGACATAAATAAACCAGTAATAAAAGATCGTGTGAAGCACAGGTGTATGACCAAGCAATTTTTGCGGGTGCGAAGGATGTTTTGCCCGAATTTCCCAAAATTTTCCTGAAAAACGTTTATGCGGCAAACTTTCCCTCTACAAAACTTGTTTACTCATCAACTCTCACAAACTAAACCACGGAGTTACTACAAACCGTTTGGTGATTTTATATGCAGTAACCTATATTTAATGTTTTTACTACAAAATGGGTTTTCATTTATGTACTCAACAACAAAAAGTTGTAATTTCATTAATATTGTTAAAAATGTAGAAACTTCTGTGCCCTTTTTTTCTTGGATTTTGTCGGAATTTTTGGCAAATCAAAACTTTTTGGCGTGAGCTTGAAACCCACCTCCTACACCACTTCTGTGAAGATGGTATTTACAGTGACATTTCTCGGCTGTGAAATACATGATCGTAGACGCAATCTCTTCGTGTAGGTAGTGGCGTAACTGACGTGGGTAAACACCGGGCCCCCACGTAGCTTATATTCCGGTTTTAGTATACTTTTCGTTTTCAGTAGATTGTTTTTTTTGCGTTTTTGGAGTATTTTCCGGTGGCTTAGGTTTTATTTGGGGTATAGCCATCCACATAGGGATTCATCATAATATCTCTTTTTTTCTGAGTGTTGCCTAATGGGTCCCCTACAGTCGGCAGCTAAGTTTTTCTCCTGTGGCTCAAAACTCTAGTTACGCCGCTGCGTAGAGATGATGAAAACAAAAGTTTTTTTCTCTCCAACCTGTAACAATCAAAAAAGGTCTCGGTTTGCTGCTAGTTTTCAAGTAATCAGCCAACTGAATTCTGATTTCATGACTTCGCGAGAATTTAGAGTTGCACATATTTGTTTTTAAGTAAATAGTCTTCACAAAAGCGATCAAGCCTAATCAATAACCAAATTTTCTTAATAGAAAGTCGATTGCACGTAACACTAGGCATCCTCAGCCCTGAAATCTGCAAGTAGTGCTTACTGCTAAAAAATTGAAAGGCTATAGCTGTAGCAAAAGCAGAGAAAGAAAGCAAACTCAAGACTACATCAAACCACAAGCTGCGTGATGACCACCATGTTTCACTGGTAAGCATTGCTGTGCATCTGCTCACAGCCGATTGCTGCTGTGTCAAGTGAGGCAGAACTTGTCCGTATATTCATCGATGACATAATTTGGATAACCGCATCAGATACGTCTAAGGAACACATTCGACAGGCACTAACTTTAGCATTTGTGCACACAAGCGTGGAACTAACGTTTCGCCAAGTCTGCTCAGTTGAACAACTGCAGTGGGCGAAGGGGAAATCCTAGACGTGAATCATTGCATAACTACAGACGATAATTTTGATTTTGTCACAACAGACTTTGCGAAACCAACAGCGGAAAGAAGGCAGGCCATTTAAAGGTAAATCATACCACCCAAAGGCGACATTCAACTCATTTGAAGACTTAACCAATGGAAAGAAGATTACCTCACCAGCTTCAAACTGACTTAAAAGAAAAACCGATCCGGTAAAATTTTCCTTTGGGCATGACCAATGACAAGATGGCACTGGCATCAAATTTGAAAGAAATACTGTACCGCCCAAAATGTGACGATAGAGATGACTCACATGTTTGGGTTACATCATTTCCCCACCTGCTAATTCTGTCACACAAAGAAGAAAGCTTAAATACTAAGGCAGTGATTACTTACAACAGACCTACCCCAATCGGTCTAAAACTAACAAACTACAAGCAACTTGCTTCAACTAAGGCAAAAAACAACTGAAGATGCCTGAGGGCTTTGCAAGCATTGTGTATTTTGTTGTTGCCAAGGTTCATTCCCCTTGAAACTTAACCAAGTGTTTACACAACTGTTGCAAATAACCAGTGGTCACGTCAGCACAATAGGTTGTAGCTACTGTACTACCAAATACCACAAATTCTAACTTGCACTGCCAGGTGTGTGATGTAATTACAGTACTCAGTGATATTTAGACACATTTATCCAGGTTTTATACCTGGCATCAATTGTCACCTGTAGACCTCTGCACTACCACCACTGTAAGGCTTGTTGTACTACTAGCTCTTACTGAATGCTAGCACAATCACACCGTAGAGGAAGTGCTGTACATAAACAAATCTTGCTTGTGTGTATTGAACCACTCGAAGTGCTAAAACTCAGGAATACAGAAAGCGCTACGAGCAGAAAGTAAGATGCAACAAACTACATTCGCAAAAAAGTCTTATTATTTGCATGTTCCAAGGGCTCGATACAAGATTCAATACTTCCACGATGAACGCGGAAAAGACGCTGTGACAATTTGTAACAACACACGCAGCAAAATATTGCAAATGCGGCCGTGTAGGCTGTGTTGAATATCGTTCAGCCTTGATCATATTGTGGTCTTAGGCATACCTACCACGACTGCCAACAGTTACTCATCAACAAAACGTTTTCTACAATAACTATGGTTTGTATACATAAGATTAAAAGGCAAATCTCACGTTGAAGCATTAGCAGCGTATGCATATTAAACATGTCAAGCAAATGCAGCTCTGTTAACAAGCTAAATGCAGTTTCTCACTTTTTACATATAAACTTGGCTACTTGATAAATAACTCGGCATTTGATCAGTTTTTTGGAGGCAGGTGGTACATATAAGTATTCATAACCTCCTGATTCATCTGACAGAACTTTATCCTATTTTTGTTTAAGAAACCTTTCTGAAGAATTTCATATTTGTATTTATTTATTTTACTTTGAGCTACCAGCCAGAATTACGTAAGAAACATTCAAAAAATAAAACCTTGATAGGTCAAATTTTTGCTTAACTTCAAGGTATCCACATTGCAACAGCGCATAAAAGACTGGTGGACTCCACTTGCTGAATAGCATTTGATAAAAAAGTACCCTGACGTTTTTCAATTTTTTGACCAAAAAAGCTTATCAACTTTTGACACTGCTCAACCATTCCATTGCCTCGTCACCAATAAACAGCGGCTAAAAACAAGAAACCAAAATCAACACACATTGGAAAAGAGTGTGAAGGTTTAATATTTTTTATATGTATCAACTTGACATTAGAAACGTATAGCGAGGGTTTTAAATAATGAATCAAGATTTACCAACAATTCTCACCAACACCAGGCAAGTATTGATCTGCGAATATTTTATGGCACAGATCTTGGTAATTCGATGTAGAACACAATATCTTTTTATGTACATGAAAATAACTTCAAGGTCTTTTCTGAACCAAGCTCCTCCACATATTTTTGCTAAGTGGTTTGACGTTTTGATTGTGAACTGATAGTGACGTTAGAATCAGGAAAATCCTAATGTTGAATTTGGGATCACCAAACTATCCGGCATTGCTTCCTTTTGTGGTTTTTGTTGTATTAAAGAACTGCTAGGTCTTGCAATGACAGGCTGTTGTCTAGTGTTGATATTTTGTGGTTATGTTTCCGCGTATTGTATTTGAAACCATGGCAAAAAACAATACTGACACCTCATGAGTCTGAAATCACTGTCTTCATCACCTTAACACGAGACGATTTGCCATTCCGACAAAGAATGAAACGCAAACCTGAACAGATAAAGTAAATAAGATTTAAAATTAAATGAAACTTGAAATAACCAATCCTTGCCAAAAATCGTCAAGCATAATACATGTCACTATGACTTTTGTGGCTTGCTCATTTAAACTTTTTTCGTGCATTAACAAACATGAGGTTTTCTGTGAGAATTTTTGCAAAAATTACATTGAAGCTGTCAACATGTCAATACGTGGGCGGTATACCACGTCTTTATGTTTGTTGAAGATACGCCATCTTTCGCTTCAAATTTTAGTTTTCTCCGAGAGGAAAACGTTTTCTGGCGAGCTACAGTGATCAGAACGAAACTTATTGTGATCAGAGCTACAGTGATCAGAACGAAACTTATCACCTGCAATATTACAAAAATGTGGAATTAATAATTGGCTTTTTACGCAGTCATGACGACTTTTGCTCAAAGCTCAGTTTTTGCAGTCCAAAATTTGGCGGGACGGCGCCTTTCGCTCCCACCTGGGCACGCGTCTGGTGACGGTGACTGATGGCCATGTGGTTTTGATCATTGTCTTGCAAATGCAAACCCGTAGACAGCTCACGCCGGCTACGAAAAGGCAAATTTGGCATGGTTAGCGAAATCTACAGCCGCCAGCTAAATGCGTAGCTTTTTGTTTAGATCATTCCGCTTACATCACATAATCTTTTGGGGTAAATTTAAACATTTATCTGGTGACTGTGGTGATGAATGAGATTTGTGGTTTAAAATTAGTTATAGGCTGATTCTCACCTGTGTTTGCTGGCCCAGACAGAAGTAGATCCATCGCCAGAGCAACAGCATTGGAGGTAATTTTACGCTTTTTGGGAGAGCTTCATTGTATTATATATTGAATAGAAAAATGACTTCGTCAGGGGGACTAGACCCTGAGTTTGTGTGTATTGATTGTGAATTTGGTGGGCTCTGCCCGCCTGCTTCCACTTCTGTTGAACAGAGTCACAACTTTTTTTCATACCTTGGACTAGCGGTATTGATATTTTTTTCTCCACATCAACAGCCCAACGGCGAAATATGTGAAACAGTATTAAAACTTGATTGAAATTCTACCTTTATCTGTGATGTTAAATGTATTTTAGGACAATAAGTTTTGATGCCCAGTGCGAATTTATCATGCGGTTATGTGATCGTTTTTCACAATAGCAAGTAGAACTACCTAAAACGGGAGTAATGTCATAGCAAATGCCTTTCATTTATGTTTTGATTTTGAATTGTCGCTTCAGAATTGAATATGCTTTCCAATGTACATGTTACTGCACAATCTTCGTCTAGAAACGTGATCGTCATTTAGCTATTTATTAGACTCCTACCTTGGGACTTGAGTTGTCTCTCCCTAGTTTAAAAAGACCCATTCTACTTCTAACCAAGTCAGGAATACGTTTCAGGCATTGTGTATTCTATTATACGGATAGTCAAAACAGTGTTAAACACAAGCTTGCAGCATGCTACAGCGCCGTGTTGATCAAATTTTTTTGTTCCACGCGTCTATTTCACTTTCGACACATCGTTGTCCCCCGCAAGCCTGATAAAGCAAACACAAGCTAATATTTTTAAAGAATTTTGTTTAAAAATATCGATAGATATCATGGTCCCCAGTATAGTGTGATGGATGTGCTTGGCGGCCTTCTCAAAGCTTAGAAATATCGGGAGACATTTTAGTGAGGTACAGTCGCAGATCACCTCGCTTATGAATCAACAATCGGTTTCTTTGCTTTGAGAGCATTACTGTTACAGACGAAGTTAACTCAATGATCGTTAACTGAAGTTAACTCAATTATCGATTAGTGGTGGTGGTTGAGCGTTTTCGCCCCCTTGTGTTGTCTTGCCCCACAATAGCCCCTGTTGTTTTGTTCCCAGCCTTGCCCTTCAAAGTCGCCCCCAAGGGGGAGATTTCGCCCACTTTGAAAACCACTGCTTTAGCGTATATTTATTAAGTGATTTTTTTAGATATAAGAAGTTTTTCGGGAGACCAACAGTGTTCTCAATAATGGTTACCCTGTGAAAAATGCTGCCCATCTTTTTGAACCCGCTTCAAACATTTTGTGAATTAATGATATAAACCAGGGCTACTCAAATGCCTGACCACGGTCGAATCCGGACCTTTTGGTGGTGACGGCCGGAACACGTCATCCTCTCAAAGGTGCATTCTACACTCAAAAGTTGTTATTCCAAAATCTTGCGCTGTAGGATGTACTTCTAAAGCATTAACTCCTCGCCAACGGTATAACCTATCGTCGATCAAGTTGTTCAGCTATATTGCAGCGCACACCTGATTTGGGTTTGTTTTTGGGGTTTGATTTGGCGCACACCTGATTTGTTTGTTATGATTATCTGGTTCAAAGTAATTGTCTCGTTATAGTTGTTCAACAATAGCTCGCCACTACATAGTCTATACTGGTGAAAACAGTGGATTCAAGGATAGAATATAGCAACGAAACCTTTTCCTTCCGAAAACAGTGTAATTAAACAAATTTACTTGTGCACAATTATGGAAGATGCTTGAGTAAGAGATTTTGATCCTTTAGGAAAGAATTTTTGTTTTTTTGCGGGAAGTCAACAAAATGTGAAGAAAAGCTAAGTCATTTTCAGCTTTTTAGGAAATGATAAAGAAAGGGAAACTGTTGGATTTTTGGCTGACATAGTGTAACACCTCAACGACTTGAATATAAAACTACAAGGAGAAAAACATACCACTCTTGATTTAATCAGGCTCGTAGCTGGGATAGCGGGGGGAAAGCCTGAAAGTTTTTTAGTCCACCCTGGAAAGATGTAATGGACATAGTTTAAAAATTTGGACCGCTATCAGCAAACGCTTCGCCCCGCCTGGTGTCCCAAGCTGGTTATGGGCATGGGTCTGATCACTACTGCTCGTCTTTTTCAGAAAAAGTTTATTCTTCAAACATGTCATTCAATACAAACTTAGTCATTTTCCGAGGCATTTGGGAAAAACAAAAGCAAGAAGATTCCAGATATATTCAATTCATTGAAAAGCTGATTACCAACATTTGCCAAACAGTTTGGCGACTTTTTTTCGAAACAGTTGCTGCTCTTTATTCACAACACTTTTTAGCCACAGAATTATCGAATCTCAACTGAAGTAGTAAAGGGAGGTGGTCAGGCCAGGCATGTTACGGATTATTGAAGATCAGGAGATCAGGCAGATTAGGCATAGAGGGGTTTTCCCCATCCTCCCTTCCCCAACCAGTATTTTTTTATTTTTGATATTTTTCGTGTGTTTGATATTTTTAATGTTTTTCAATGTTTTTTTATTACTTTTTACGTTATGGTAATATTTTTTTCATATTTTTTTGCGTCGTGGTAATATTTTCATTATTAATTTCATATTTTAAAGATAGCTTGCAACTTTTCTTTGGTCACCACACCGCTCCAACTGTGGTGAAAAGGAATGCCACGTTTCAAACAAATACACCACCTGTGCCCCAACTTGCAACGGACTGTGTTGCAAAAGGGCATGCCCGAACGTGTCAGTTTTTAATCGTATAAACAAACATGCACGTAACCGTCGCAGACTGGCTTCCGTCGGTTACGTCACCTGGCAGATGATGGTGCAACACTTTACGTTTACGTCACAATATATGCATCGATCCATTGCAAAAGCGAGTCTGAGTATGCCCCTCCCCCGATGAAATCCTGCGTCGTTGATTGCAGCTTCGTCACGGCTTCGTAATTATGCAACAGAAAAAAGGTCGATCTGAACAGTTAAATCGCGCAGCTTGCGGTCTTTAGCATTCATTTCTATTTTACCTATCTTCCAGTAACGTCGACCTGTGATTTAACAATGAGAGGGGAGTTTTGTTGTCACATCTGTGCAAAGTTTTTTGACAACGGAAGCGATCTTCA
>Ga0210059_1007161_pt1 | contig 17783 bp, 12 predicted proteins | sample Ectturendosymbi2_FD_188042 | JGI IMG/M metagenome (GOLD analysis project Ga0210059, IMG submission 188042) | Ecteinascidia turbinata endosymbiont from Florida, USA - Sample 2 (SPAdes) (version 2) | ecosystem: Host-associated > Tunicates > Ascidians > Unclassified | place: Key West, Florida... | reverse complement strand
GGGGGGGGGGGGGGCAATTTCAGTAATATTTGGCAGTCAAGTCTCATTACGGGTTCACTGTTTTAAGGGAGATGAAATATACTTCGCAACACTGCTGTGACAAAACAATGGACGGCAAAATGGCCTTATATCGTGAATGCTGTTTTCCGAATTGTACAAATTTATATTGAAAAAAGTTAATTTCGTAGATTTTAGGGAGGGCAATCGCCCTAATCGCCCTATGGATTGAACCGTCTCAATACATGTTTAATCATCCCAAACAAATATGTACAATATATGCTATTCTCGATAAACATTGTCTATGGCCTAATTGCGTAATAAAAAAGACTGAATATGGATCTTTTCTTAGGCAGAGTTTGAGCTTCAACACATACAAATCATACATCACTACCATATTCACGCATTTAGTTTTACAATTTTACAAAACAAAAATCTTTTATGTTAATTTATGGCTACTGCTGATGCTGCTGACAAGGGTAAGTTATACTGTGTTTGCAGTACGCCAGAGTTATCAGAGAGGAATTTTGCGATGGTCTTGAAATGAAGTTTCCATCACCAATGGGTGGGATACTGCAAACTGCAGGTGCATCAGAAACAGCTCAGAAAAACGTTACTACTTGTTTTGCTTTCGGTTAGTGATTGCAAGCGCGCAGAACAGTGTTTTTTTCAAGGTTTTTAAAAAAATATCGTGGTGGAGCTTTAGGGTTTCAACACCATTTTCCTTCTATGTTTGATACTTTTAACTGATTATCACAAAAACGCACGTTTTCGTCCAAGTATGCTTAATTATTTGAATACGACATTCACTTTTAGCAAACAAACTAAAGACAATTTCATAAATAGGAAGGTTCAGTGTAGGCTTGCAAACTCATTCATTCACTCATTTTCATGCCAGCTTTACCTTTGTGGAGAGTCGCGGGGGCAGCAGCCCTAGGTGGACCGGAAATACCTCACGATCAACAACAATCTCAGATAGTTCTGCTGGCTTCCACACCAAGATGGTACCAAGCAAGGTCGGAGACGTAGTCACGCCACGTGGTCCTTGGATGAACTCTGGGCCGCTTTCCTGTGGGTGTAGACTGTAGCCCGAAGGACTTAGTTGGCCATTCTTTCATGGGCCATTCTGGATGCATGGCCGAACTAACATATGTGGGATCGCTCAATTCGGAGACGTGGCTTAACATCTCGGGGTTTACGGATTTCAGACCTGTGCTCTTTGTCACGAAGTATCATACAGATAACTCTTCGCAAATATACCATCTCTGCCATTTGCTCTTTTGACAGTATTCTTTCAGTCGTCACCTAAAATTCATGACCACAGGTGAGGATCGGAACAAAGACCAATTTGAAAACTGAAAGCTTTGCGTTCTTTTAAAGCTCCCGTTTTGCCACCACAGAGCGATAAATCTCACGCAGAACTGCGCTTCTTCACCAGTTCCTGTATTAACCCCTTTGGTCCGACTTCCGTCACTAGTGTATGCCACCCCAAGGTACTCGAACGTCTCCACCTGCTGCAGTATATTGCCGCTCACTTGCAGCAAACTGCCTTGGGCGTCTTGAGAGACACAACACCTCAATCTTTTTACTGCTGGTTTTCGTTATCCCCGTCAACACCGTACTCCCACAACCCCTCAAGCTTTTCATGAGGAACGCGACCTTGCACTTTCCCCAGGTCGACAAAACATATGTATACGTCTTTGGCATGCTCCCAGGATTTCTCGAAAATTTGGTGGAGACTGTACGCTCGTGTGTCATGCACCTGCGATAAGGTTTGAGTATTCTCACCACATTGGATAAGATTGCTTCGCATGTGGCTGTCGAAACTCCTCCAGTTAAGCCCGCGCTCTGCAGCAAGTGTATGGTGGGAAAAGCTGCTTTATAGGCTACTTCTAAAACCATTTCAAAAACTGTTCCAATTTCATACGGATGTTTTCAATCAAAAACACATCAGGAAGCTTTGATGAGCTTTTCACAATAGTAGTTGGAGCAACGAGAAGATCTTCACTGATAGGCTACGTTTGGTAGTTGAATTGACTAAAGAACAAATAGGTTGTAATTCTTCCTTGTCGAGAAAGCAATTCGATGCTGGTAAACCAGCACGCAAAGATTTGATGAGAGGCATATTAAATTCCAAAAACCGTGTGGCTGAATTCGCTCTGAATAGCATCAATGATTTCAAAATAAGATGCTTTCAAATTCAAACTCTCACTTTCATTGTGAATTCCGATGTTTTGTTATGAATGCCGTTCTCTCTCAATCAAGATGAAACTGACTTTTGTCGCTTGTTCCGAGGGTGGGATGTAGTTTGCTTGTTTAGAGGGTGGGGTAACTGTGGCTTGCTTGCACCACACACTAAATATGGAATGCACGCTTGCAACATTTTTTGCTGACTTATGCTAGTCAGTGCTACAGTGATCTGTACACATGCTGATTCATTTCAACGTCAGACACAGAATTCCCTAACCTTAATTGATCAACTTCTAATTCGCATACATTATCCTACTGGGTTGGGTTTGACTATTACAAGAAGTTCTGTTTGACTACAAGCAAGCCCAAAACCAGCCCAATGTTCCCTCTAAGATGCGCAACTGGGCAGTACTTCGAAATTATTTGCGCAGTGAAATCTGATTCTCGTACATTTGCAACATTCCAAAACGTTGGAAAAGCAAGAAAACAAGGAGAAGCTATTTGAAATAAATGTGTAGGCCCTAGTTTGTTCGTATTTTCATATAAGATTTTATGCTTTTCCTAAATTCTAGTAATTCACGTAATTTGTAATTCATTTAGAATTCTGGCAACTCAGCCAGAGTTGCCAGAATTTTCTGTGAGAGAGAACGCTGGCTAAGACTATGGCAGGGGTCTCCAAAGTTTTTTGTCCGAGGGCCACATAATCTATTACACAACAGTTCGAGGGCCGGACATCTTAGGTAATGTGATTGTTTCGAGAGATGTTGCATTCTATCCAATTATAAAATTTTTCAAAAATATATTATTTTTTCATTGACAAAATGGCTTCGCGGGCCGTAGTTTGGAGACCCCTGGACTATAGCATTATCATAGCCAGCTTGCTAGTGTCATGGAGTTGCTCCCGCTAACAGATAGACTGCAGAAACGGTTTCGAAAGACTGTCTCCAGTGACTGTGACGTCACAAATCGAAATTGTTACCAGGGTGGACATTCCTTAATGCAGCGGTTCTCAATTCATTTTGAAGCCCGCACCCCGTCTGGAAGGAAAAATCATTTTTGCACCCCTTGCACCATTTCGTGTATTGTTTTTTGCATGATCAGAGAAGTTCGCACCCCAAGAAGTCCCTTTTCGCACCCCCTGGGGGTGCGAGCTCCCCCAATTGAGAACCACTGCCTTAATACAATTTATTTTGTAACAATGAGGTTACCTTTTAATGCAACGTGTGGTGATGTTGCGAGTTGGCATAACGCTCAAACAGATTGAAGACAAGCATGTGCAAAAATTTATTAATTTTTCAAGTTTGAATTATTTGGTGGGGCACAAAAAAATTTGGGGCCACTGCCCCCGAATGCCCCCCGTGGTTACGGGCCTGAATAGCTAGATAAATACCTAATCGTTTCTGGGAAGCAAGTGCACACAAATGCTGTGGTAATGGCATTTCATAGCGTTTAATGACATAAAATCCAAATCTGTTTCAAACGCGTTGAGAGAATCTAGCGGTTACGTTTATCAGCTGCACGCGTCAATTAGTCTCTCAAGAATTGGACGGTAACGGGATCTATACGTCCCTACGTCGGGAGTCGGTGTCTTAGGTAGAGCAAAGCCGCTACGCAGTGATGGAGTCTCGAGACCCATTTTTGCGAATCTCAGTCTCGAAAGTTTCAGGTCTCGTCTCGGTCTCGAAGGCTGTAGGTCTCAGTCACAAGCCTTTTGTTTGAGACTTTTAATACTGCAACGACATGGCTTGGGAAAATGTATTTAATTCAAAGTGCTTTTTATCTGCTGTATCTGCGGGTAAGAAACATCCAAAGCAGGTACGAAAAATGCCAGAAATTAAAAAAAAATTCAACTTGGAAGTGGTAATGACATTTTTTGGAAAATTGTTGGAAAAATATTGGCATAATCCACAAATTTTCAAGTCTCGGTATCGGTCTCGAAACTCAAGTCTCGAGTCTCAGATTTTGTGATGAAGTCTCGGTCTCGGAGTTTTGGCCAGGTTTTGGTCTTGAATTTTAGGTCACGGCTACATCTTTGGTCGCTTCTCGGCTTCGATTGAACGAGTGTGTTGGTCAAGAACCCCTTAAAAATTTTTCACCACCCCCTGGGAAAATGCGTTGGACATCGTGTAAAACTGTTGGACATAGTTTAAAACATTTGGACCCTCCGAGAAAACTCTTCGCCCCTTCTCAGTGGCGTGCAGAGGGGGGGGGGCGAACGGGGCGCCGGCCCGGGGCGTCCAAGGCAGGGGGGGGCATCCAAAGAATGAAATTACAAAAATTTGAATGTTGTAACTAGATGATTCTTTCTATTGTGAGTCTACTAATACATGCTGCATGGATTTAATTTTTCGAAACTTGCTTTGTTGTCAACACTATAATTTTTACGTATTCAAATGCCAGTAATTCCCACATTCTTCAATACCACGGACCTGTACTCTAAGTGTGCGGTGCACATCCAATTAAACTGCTAGTTGTGTGACTTGTTCCAGATCGTGCGATCAAGTGAAAATCACAAGAAGGATTGAAAGACAATCAGGGTTGAGAAAAACCCGATTAAAAAAAACAAACAACCCAGCTGTTTTTTGTTTTTTTGAAAAGAAACGGATTTTTGTTCTTTTTTAAAAAAATCACAAAACCATTTCTGAATAGTTTTCATTGCATCATGGAATATCACCAGTTTCAGAATTACACATAACCTATTATCATTATGGCATTCAAATCTGAGGGCAAAGACATATACTCCATGCTTGTTTTCGCAAAGTGTTGTTGGTCAAAGTTTTCGCAAAGTGTTTGTTGGTCGTTGGCTTGGCAAGAACGCGCACATCGAACAGAGAAAAGTCGCTCCCACACAACCTCTGCAGTTCCACGTCAAATTAATGTACCTGCCCAACTAGTTCAGCACCTGCCCAACTAGTTCAGCATATAGTGTATTTTTTCTACATGTGGTTTGGTATGGTCCAACATCAGAAACAGCTTGAATGTAGAGAAGACAGAAAAATTGATTAAAATATACCGATTTTACAGAGCTGAAGAAGAAAACTAGTAGAATTTAATCAAACTGTTCGAATTCTTCTTCTCTTTTTCTCAAGTCCTTCAAACTTCGTTGCTGTTCGTTTTGTTTCATTAAAAAATGTTCAGTTAACTGTATAAGTGTGCTGCTAAGTTTATTTTTTACTTCATAGTACATTTTTCAAAGGAAAAGTAAAGAGTGGGATTTTTGATTGGTTTTATTGTGATTTTTTAAATGGGCTTAAAAAATACTAGTGTATTTTTGGTTGGATCCAATTACATCTACACTGAAGATAATTAGGGTATCTGGGTAGGCAACGGGGGGGGAGTTGGGGTTAACCCCTACCCCGTTGAGCTTGATATTTTACAAAAACCTTATTACCCGCACAAAGAGGATTAATTGTTTTTCGCATACGTTTTGTTCGTTAATATGTCGTCTTGATACAAATACCACGAAATGAATTTGCATGCAAATTTCAACGAACATTGCAACTGGGCCAAAGAGTAATAATTAGGTTTTGGTGGGAATCTGGATTATCGTCTGCATCCAGAAACCATCTTACCACTTTTTGCAGACCTTTCATCTACTACGCATGATTAGGATTGTGTTCCGCGATAGTTAACTTTATCCCAAACAGTTGTCTTTATTCTGTCTGCTATGGCAGATCAGCGCAAACTTCGCCAAAACGTTGGTTTGGAAAACATGAATATGACGTCAAATTATGGCATCACAAACAACGCACACCAAATACAAATGACACCATACGCCACTGAATGAACACCCCCCTATGAAAATTTTCTGCGTACGCCACTGGTGTCTGTCGTCCCAACCACATACGTTCTGATCGATTGCCATACGACGAGACATTCGCGCAGCCTTGTATTTTTGCAGTTGTGAACTGCTCTGACGTAGCACTGAGCGTGTTCTTCTCCCGTGTTTTAACGCGTTGCCGGATATTTTTGCAGTCATAAACTGCTCTGTCTTAGGAGACCGCTGCTAATTTATGTTCATTGCAGTGACACATTGCAGCCTACAACAACGAGTAAAGGGTGCACGTAGAATAATATGCACAGGGGCACCGGAGAATGGAGGCATGGCGAGGGCATTTCCCCTCTGCCCTTTCAACAGAGTGGCAACGGAAGCGGACGTGCCTCTTCATCATAGGTGTAGGAGCAGACAAATTATTGAGGTGCGGAGGATTTTGCCCGATATTCCCAAAAACTTTCCCGAAAAGTTTTTTGTGCAACTTTTGGCTGCAAACATTCTCCCGCAAAGATCATGAAAACCTCTTTTTGGTGTAATTTCTAAAACAAGGTCTTCATAAATGCTGTTCTTTTTGCATTCATGTTGTTATTTCGTAGCGTTTGCCACCAGGCTTCAAATCAAGCAGATAAGTTAGTTCTTCTGGCGATTTTTTATTATTAGCCGACGTTTCGCCCACCAATTCAACTGGGCTTCCTCAGGGCAATGTTTTTTAACCATGTATAACATGCAACTTACTAATAATAAGAAACAATGAGCAGTATGACGAACAAAGACAAAAAACGCAAAACTGACCATCAGGTTAAAGGAATGGCTGACAGCATGCCACAGAAAAGTCGTAGAAGTGTAAAATGAAAACCGCTGGGAGATGATGAAGTATAAAAACACAATAAATAGCGTAAAAACTACACAAAAATGCACAAAGATGGTTAAATAGCGTGAAGATATGGGATAAAATAGAGAACAGTTAAAGTGTAAAACTTGCTTGGTGAGAGTTGGCAAATTTACAAGCACAAAAGGCGGTCAAAAAGGAGGGCAAACTCAAGGAGGTTCGGTAACGGATAACCTTCGTTCATGTTCCAAAACCTTGTAATGTATGGCCAGGAAGTTTGCGCTTTTCTCGTTCACAGTGTTAGTTTTTTAATTAAATTAAAATAAAAAGATTCTAAAAGATGCGTATAGGATAACTATTTACGTGATGACAAAAACGCAAAACCGACCATCACGTTAAGGAAATGGTTGACAGCATGTCACAAAAAACGTAGAAGTGTATGACGAAAACCGCTGGGAGATGATGAAGTATAACAACACAATAAATAGAGCAAAACCTACATAGAAATGCACAAAAAAACGATTATACAGCGTGAAAGTACGGGGATTTTATAAGTGTATGTCTATGGGGATTTTATAAGTGAAAGTATGGGGGTTTTATAAGTGTGAAAGTATGGGGATTGTATAAGTGTATGTCTTCATGTTTTTTCTGCAAACCTTGGGCGCCACTTTTTTGAAGTCAAACAACGTTGGGCGCCGTTTTTACCCCGATTTTCAGGACTTTTGCCCAGATTTTTCAAATCAAAACTTTTAAGGATACGCTTGCAACCCATGCACACCAGCTCCAACACCACTGCTTTTCATAACAGTATCATAGGTAATTTCATCGTTTATCAACATCGACTTGAAACAAATTTATTGCAGCTATTCCGGCACCCAGAAAATTCAGAATGATTTTTTATGATTTCTGGTTCTATTTTTGAGTTCAACATTGTTGATGAACAGAAACAAACATAATTTGTAACGATTTTTTTACAAGTTTCCATTGCGCTCAACTATTGTACTGCGCCCCCTTCCCTACAGAACCGTCGGGAGAAAGTTTTCAGTGGGAGGGATTTACGTCTGTTCATGGGGGCTTGACATTCTGAAATTTGATAAAAACTCCATCGATTTATTAGTGTTTCACAATTCAATTTGGGGGTTTGGGTTTGGAGCTTTGTTTGGAGGGGCTAAGCCCACAAAACCCCGCGCGGCGACTGGAGTGCCCCCCCTGCCACTGCTCCGGCGTTCCTGAATATGAATGTTGTGTCAACAAACTTTGGTTTCCAAACGTGAATGTGACGTCATATTGTGACGTCACAAACAGCGTTAATCCGGTAACAATGGCCATCATACGCCACTGCTCAATACTAGAATTTGGTAGGGGGGCATCCAATCAAGCAGTCGCTTCGGGCATCACTAGGTCTCTGCACGCCACTGCATCTGCTGGCGTCCCAAGCTGGTTATGGGCCTGGTGTTGGTGTACATCAAAAGCGTGTAAATACGAAAACGCAAGAACAATGTCGGCCGCGATGACTTCTTGCTCAACTGCAATATTGGCTGCAAAAAGCATACCGTTCACTTGTAACAACAAAATTTTCATTTTCCGACTGAAATTTTTATTTTCCGACTCAAATCTGAACCCAATTGTTCAGGAAACGAACGCAAGACAAATGCACGTTTCATGGATGAGGCTTTAAAAACAAGAGGAATAAAATATTAAAATGTTGAGACTTGGTTGTTGTTTACCCCCCTTATCAAAATTTCTGGCTACGCGCCTGCTTTAAATGCCACCGATTGGTTCTTTTAACTCAAAAAAACGTGAAGTTTTTTTCTACATTAGCGAACGGTAGCAGTGGCGTAGCCAGCGAAAAATTCTGGGGGGCGCAAAATGTTTGATTTTAGGCGAATAACACTATTTTGTTTGGAAAAACGGGTCTCAAAGCACAAAATGACTATATTTTCTGAAAATTTGGCGGAGGGCATGGCCCCTTTGGCCACCCCCTGTCTACGCCTATGGACGGTAGTGGCCGGGTGGAATCTAACCGTTAAAAACATCGTTAGTGGCCTGCCCAAAAAACGGACCAGCCAGTAGCGGAGGTGTCATCTCTATTTCATTGATTGCCGCCTTTTACGCATGATTAGTTTTACGCTATCGGTCCTCAGCCTGTTTCTCTTGGCGCTCTCAATAAAGAGACAACATTCCTCTCAGATCCAAATTAGAATTTCTTGCAGACATCTCTTTTGTAGGCAGTCGTTGGCGCAACACAAGTGAACTGGGATTTCACAATTTCGATGATTCACGCAGAACGAGCTTTTCGTTTCAGCGCAGTCTCTACGCCGTTGACAGCAGCACGTGTTGACTGCGAATCTGGTTCAGTAACAACATGTGGCGAGATGTTTGTGAGTGATGTACCTCAGCAAAAAGGCAAGCGTTAATTGCACGTTTGGATGCATTTGTTCGGCAAGCAGAAATGCAGCAACAGGTGTTTTCATATGACAAAAGAAGTACTGTACATAGAAACTAGGACGTAGAACGTGATAGAACAAAAATAGTCTAAGGTTGCCACGAATGAGCTCAGAAATGGAGGTAACTTCGCGAATTTTAGTTTTACTCAAGCAATGTATCGATAAGGTAAAAGCTCTCAGGAGCCAACAAAACAAACTTTAGCCTAGGGGCAGACTTCTGAGGAATCTGCTCGCTTTCGGCTTTCTTACTTATGCGTTGATTAAAACTTGCAAGCACATCTATTTTTCCGTAGTTATAATTTATGAATCAGAAAGATGGCGGCAAGTAAATCGATCCCAGTTTATTTCACAAGGTAACTAGTTTCGCGTTTATCAACGCATCTTCAATCCTGCAACCGTAAGACAGACCTTACAGGCGAAATGTGTGGTCTTCAAAACTACTTTTACCTTTAAATGGAACCTTAAGAAACACCTCCAACATGAAAAACATACACAATTATGAACTTTAGCAACTTAGCAACACTTCACTTTTTCAGAACAAAATACTGTGAGTTCTAGTATTTTGTTTACTTTTTATGTACATCTACTGTTTTGTCTTTTTTCTTTCCTGTGCACATCCTTGGGCGTAGGAAGGGGAGGGCACGGCCCCCCGGATTTAAAAAAATTCAGCAAAAAAAGGTTATTTTTTTAATTTCCAGTGGGAAAAAACAAATTTCACCACTGTTAGCCCCCCCTGGAAAATTTCTGGAAAAATCTCATAGTGCCCCCCATTGTAAAAAAACTACCGACGCCTTTGTGTGCATCTCATGCTTATCGGCATGAAAGTGCACTTCATCATTTTTTTCTGTTTTACTTTTCTTTTGTACCTCATTAACTACTTTTTGTTACGTTTTTGCATTTCTATTTTTATATTTTGTTCAAACATTGTACTTAACCACACCAAATTCCTTCAATTAAATACGATCCATTCAAGTCTTCTGTGTACATGGGCTTGTGCTTTCATCTGTATTGGCTGTTGTGCAGTGTGAGGGTCTCATTGGCAAATAAACTGTCATTGCAAGAAATAAATCTATCAATCGGATCTCAGGTTTGCTAAATATTTTTGGTTTGTGATCCCATTTCCAGAGGGAAAATGACCGTTTTGCCCCCCTGCAGACGCCCATGGTTATACACGTTGGTCAACAACATTGTGAATTATGTGCTTTGAAGAGGTTTGCAATGTAATAGCACGCAGTTCAGTTTAAATTTGTTGAATTTAAATTTGTTAGATTTTTCCTTGTAAATGAAGTGAAAACAGTTTTATGCTCCAAAGTTTATCGAGAGCCACCACTATAAAGATTATCGAGAGCCACTATCCCAGTTTTATGCTCCTAAGTTTGTCGAGAGCCACTACACGAGAACCAGCTTAGCAACTCTGAGAGACTTCTTCGCAAGAAAGGAAAAAAGACAGCTGATGTAGAGTTCTTGAACAAATGCGTGATATACCATCTAACGCCAGTTTTTCTAAGGTTCAAGGTGCACAGAACTGACTTGCAAGGACTGCGAAGAGTTAAGTCTTTACGCCAAAATCTTCTCATGCGTGAAATTAAACAACACCGTAGAAATATTTGTCAGATAGAAGCAACCTAGGGAAGATTTTGAACAAGATCTTGGTCTAATTTCAAAATTATACGTGAGAACGTTTCTTCGTGCCTGTGAAAAAGATGAAATCTATCCCAGTTTTATGCTCCGAAGTGAAAACACTTTTTCATTTTACAAAATCGCTATTTTTTCATTTCAACTTTAACAAATGTAACAAGAGTCAATAAGCACGGATTTGAAAAGGGGAAATAATTCCAACAAACAGATCTTGCAAATTTATAAACTGTAGTTAAACGCAGCCTTTGGTCAACTTGTCAAGATTGACTTTGCCTGGTTATAGTTGTGGAACGCGCAGCACCAAGAACAAAAATTTTAATTTGTTGGCAGTCGTTTTAATTTTGGCGAAATATTTTTCAAATAAAAACAATTGAACGTTCTATGCTTGCTTCAAGCTTTCGAGGAATCAGCAGAGTTGCCTCTGCTTTCATGACTTCGCGATGAATCGGATTTTAACATATTTTTTTTCATTTAATTAATTTCCACAAAGACGACGTAGTGGAAAATATAGGCAAGGTTGTATAGGAAAATATAGGCAAGTAGAAAGTCAATTTCATGTAACTATACGCATCTTCAATGCTGAAATCTGTTAGCTACAGTACACTTATGGTTGATATGCTCAAGGACTAAATCAATGGCAGAGAAACAAAGCAAACTCAACTCTAAATGTATAAATCGAAACACAAGTTACGATATATAAAAAAAAACGCCGTTCACAAATAATAGCGTTTTTTGAAATATTTCTTTCAGTAAAACTTTTTCAAACAACGTTCTGCAAACAAGCTCATACCGTCTTTGTTTTAAGCCTTGCTCATCAAACAATATTCAGATTTCGAAATAGTTTCTGAAGGTTCATAACCTGAATGCCCGTGAAAACTCTAAGAATTAAGAATTAGTTTGGTTCAAGTGATTTTCACATAATCTGGGCCGTTGTTGTTGGGAACAAGCTGGGACCAATGCACCGACTTTTTCCATATTTAGCTGAAAAATCGCTAGGTTTTCAGTGCAGATTTGTATTTCCAATCAAAGGCATTTTCTTGCATTGCCTTGATACACACCCATAGAAATGTCATCTATAGTATACCAGACCCGACAAAGTGGTACAGTTGTTTGAGTTAGTTCATTCCAAGCTGTAGTTATTGGGAACGTAATGTAAGTTCATTTCAAGCTTTAGAAAAATACATGATAAAGTGAACACGCAGCCTTTTTAAACTGGGTAAATGGATGGTGCGCAAAAGGGCCTCACAATTGATGTTGCTATTGACCTGCCACCAATGCAGCATAATCTGCGACTGCCGCTTTGTGTCCCACCGTGCGAACTGTGGATATATAGGTTTTTGCAGGGTATAACTGGCACTCTAACAGTAGTACAAAGCCAATACATTACCATTTTGTGGCTTTGAAATGTTAAAAAGTGCGTTTCTTCTGTGTTTTGTGCTGATATTCTTCGCGTTAGAATGTTGATTCCAATCAACCAAAATGTGGAGACGATTCTGGACTTTCAGTAACTTTTGATGCTTTCCTGTATGGCTCTCCACCGTCTTTTGAAGAATTTTTCGGTGAATCTAGCCAGGAAAACGTATTTCACCAACTGTTGCTGGAACGTTCTTATATCCACTTGGTCCAACCAATTAGCTTCTCTCGAAGGGGAAGTGGTTCAACATTCAGGTCTTTACGATTTTCGTAACTGTGTTTTTTTGCATGAACGTACAGCCTGAATGTCTTATTACAGACATAATTCAACCACGTTGACCTGAAAATCACTCTTTTCTTATTAAAGTTTTCAAACTTTGCAACCACCCGTAGATCTAATCAAAGTTGTGGTCAGGGGGGCGTGTGCTCCCCAAATTTTCACATTTTGTGCTTTGAGAGGCGGTATCCCAAACAAAAATAATGTTATTCGCCTGAAACAAACATTTTTCCCCAAAAAAATTTTTTGGTCCCTCCCAAATTTTTGGGCTGGCTGCGCTACTGCATCTAGTAGTTTCACGAGATAAACAATCGCTTTGGAGCACTTCGCTTGCCTTGCGCATTCGTGCACATCTAGGCCTGCGCATCTTGGAACTACGTCATCGTTAGATACCACGTCGAGTTTCGATCGCATTAGCAATACTCATAATTGATCTAAGGGCTGTGATGTAAAAGTTTTCACAGTTGCATTTAAACGTCTTTTGACTATCTTTGGGCGCCGTTCGTAAAATAATTATATCGGACACATTTTCCCCAAAATGTGTACCACGCTGTGGGAGGCAGGCACATCCAGGTCGTCATCCTGCTACTGTTTCCCTGAATATCGCTTGACGTCCACAATTCCGTTTCCGGGACGTGCTAAAGTCTGACCTACACGCATTTAACATAACAAGTACTTCATGGGAAAAACTCGCTTCTAACAAAAGAGAGTGGAAGTCAGCCATTGAAACTGGAAAGCAAACATAAAAAAAATCATTCTTGGAAGATTGTGATCGTCGCTGTGCTCATCGTCGCACACGACGGGATAGGCCTTGACTGACTACCACAAAAATGCTACATCAGACAGATGTTGTTTAATTGGAACGGATTTAGCTGAATCAGTCTGTTCTGACAAAACCCAACGTTATTCCGAGGCTTTCCTCGTTGAAGATGACCTACAGCTCACGTTCAGCTTATTTGTTATTGAGGTGGAAGACTGCCGACACTGTTTTTGTGGTGCTGAGCTTTAGCTTCGAACTCTGGAGATGTTTATCTATAGTCGCCATGTCTTTGCTGAGCACTGCTTCCACTGAGATGGTGATTAGCAAGTAAGTCAGAGGTATAGATGTTGAAACGAAAGAGGCGCCAAGGCGAATCCCTGTGGGACGCCATTCTTGAGGCGCTGTAACCTGCTCCGTTTGTTGTCACTGGTGGTAAGCATGAAGCTGCGATAACCAACCAGCTCCATGATCATGCGGACCATGTGCCTGTCAGGTAGAAATCGCAGTAACTTGCAGGTGAGGTACGCCATGCAGGGTCATAGACTGCTGTGAGCAAGACAAACACAGCTCGGGCCTTCTTTGTCGAAAAGCTATCGTCGCTGTCCAGCGTCAACAAGGTGACCTTATCCACGGTCGACCTCCCGTGTCGAAATCCCGCCTGGTCAGGTCATGCGGGAGTAATAGATCGATGACTGATTCGACAGGAGCGTAGATGAGTCTCTTGAGGATTTTGGATGGGACACACAGCAGGACTATACAGCTCTTTGGGTCCACCAACGATTTATTCAGCTTAGAGATCACAACCATGTTGGGGCGGGCTCGCGCTGAAGTTGGTCAAAATGTTTCAGGTCGATTGCGGGCCTGCATACAAATTTTTTTATAACATTCGGAGTAACGTTTTTGTTTCTTCCGTGACGTACATTTGTTGTGCTCACCTTGGTGACTTCTGTGAGTGAAGTGATTGTGACCTTTCTTCGGGTAGTTCTGTTTGCAAACACAGCTGCGTTCTTTTGTTCTCTGCTCGGATTCGACGCACACTCCTTTTTAGAATGCAACAGCGGTGAGAAAATTAGGACGCGATGGCTTTACGTCGAAGATATCAATCACTCACGCGGTTCTTGGCTTGTTTCAAAAAACGATGGCGTACAAACCATATTTTCTTGCCTGTAGCGCTATCCTAGATAGTTTCGTTCATGCCTATAGCCCCATCATGCATAATTTCGTGATAGTTTCTTTATTTCTTGAGAAGCATAGCATTCCGCAATATTATCGTTCACTAATAAGCTGCGTTTTTGCTTACCAATGTTTTGGTCAAGGTGGTTGCTATTGTGGGTGCAATGAAATCATGTACCTGCAGCTATACCAGCGCACTACGCTTTTCCATACCCTGCAGTTTCGCATATCTTGACTCACTCAGTAAATTTGGCTTTCGGGCCTAAATCGGGCTTCAAAAAAAATGTCGGGGCCGGTCTTGGGCTTTTGATTTCGAGCTTGGGCCGGGTTCGGGGTTCAAAATGAGACCCGTTAACAACTCTTCCCCAGATGCTGGGACTTTGTGATGGTGCATGCAGAAGTGAAGAAACCGCATAAACCAGAACTTGAGAGCTGCCCCGCAGGGGCGTAACGAGGTTAGATGGTGCCCGGGGCAAAAAACAAGTTTGGCGCCCCCGTGGTCGAACCGACGTCCTCATTGTCAAAGTTTGGCGCCCCCACGTTCGAAACTGAGCTTTTCCGAAAGCAAGTTTACTGTATTGAAGAAAGTACTTGTGACACTGTTGGGACTTTTAGGCGGCTCCCGCAGTAATTCGGCGCCCCCACAATGATTCAGCGCCCCCATAGTGAATTGGCGCTCGGGTAATTGTGCCCCCCTTGCCCCCTGTCGTTACGCCCCTGCTGCCCCGACATGGAGTTTAAACTCGACAGAGTGCAGCATTCATCCTGCCTGTATAAACTTGGCGTGTGTGCTTTAAACTTGTGACACATAAAAAACAAACAAGAACAGGAATGTTTCGCATGCAATCATCTTGCAATGTGCATGGAAATTACGTTTGGAGGTTTACTGCGCTGTGGTCATAGGCGTAGCCAGGTGTCACAGGGGACATGCCCCCCCAAATTTCTAGAACATCTTTTCGTTTTATGCTTTGTGAAGAGGTGCTCCAAACAAATCACCGTTGCTCGCTTAAAATCAAAGTACCCACCCCCCAAAATATTGGCTGACTACGACACTGGCTGGGGTACAGTGAATCAATAGAAGTTATGTTAAATCTGCACATCTGCGAATGCTGCTTATATAATATTATTAATTCTTGTATTGAAGCACATGAGCCTACTTTGAGATTGTTCATGTAATGGTTTCCTTGTTAATTTCTCAAACGTAAAACCAGTTAAGCAAATCCAAAGTCATTTAAACGTCTTCGAATCGTACAAACAAAGCCCACGGATTGCGACAATTTCCGAGTTATTAGATGTTGGTGAAACGCCACGCTCATGCACAAAACGTGTAAGAGTTTCCCAAAGTATTGTGGCGTCTACTAGGGAGATTTCCATAAATGTTGATTGATCTAAACAGCAAATGTTATCAAAAAAATTTTCCTTTGTCTTTGGTGGTGGTACAGGTAAATATAAATTATGTTTGATTGAAAATGTTTATGTCTTGTCATATTAGTTAATGTTTCGGTCTGTAGTTGCTCATGTAATGGGTGATCGTAAATGCAAAAATAGAAAAGGAAGATTTACGTCACGATTTAGATTTTTGAAAAATTAAGGATTTTTTTTTCAAATCGTTTTCCTCGAATAACGTGTTACAGTTGAGCGTTTGCGACATTTTATTTTTGTCATCCATTCTTTTTTCTATCAATACAGAAAATTGACAAAATGAGATTTTTCATTGAACATAGCAATTTAAAAGCGAAAATGTCTGTGACTTGGAAGTGTTTCGATGGATCCCAGCGAGAAGAAATATCGATATCAGACGTAAGAAACGAGTTTCAATTCTAATTAAACATAGAATTTTTAAGTGACAGTTTGATTTTGAAAAGTTTGTGTGTTAGAGATTAAAACAATATTTTATCAGTAAAATCAGTTCTTTCTCTTGTTTTTCAGGAGGTTTATTTTTGTTGCTTGTCGACGTTTTGAAGTAGCACCTGTTTTTCACGCAACTGATGAGTGTTTGCTTTAGAATTTAAGGGTGCTTTTTATGTAATGGGTGTACCTGAATCAAGAAAGGGTTATGGAAACCCAAAGAAGGTTTCCTTGTGTGTCGGGTTTTTCTTTTCCTCGTCGGGAACCTTGCGGTCTCTGACAATTGTTACAGGTATCTGCATCGCCTTGAACTACTAAGGCAAGCACAAGAGAAGCTGACAACTTGGGGTATTGAACTAACAGGAAAGCAATCAGCAGCAATAGAGCTCACCCGACGAGATCACTCTACTGATATTAGGTTGCACTATCATTATAAAGGGATACGTGAATTACCAAAATTCGCTTGTGATGACTATCACTGAGACTTGTTACTTTGGGCGCCATCTACCGGTGACCATCTCTTTGCATGTGGCGCCATTACCAGGCCGCCACATCACTTCCCTCTCCATTGTCCTGAAGTTCTATCACTTTATCATCCATATTTTACTTAGTCATTTTGTTACAAGTGCGACCCTTATCCTTTGATTCAAAACAATCTTCAACGGGGTTGTTACTTAGAGGGGCTTATGGCCTGTCTCTCAAGTCTCTTATCGGGCGCCGTTTGTTGCAGGTATCAGCATCGCCTTGAACTACTGAGGCAAGCACAAGAGAAAGATGGTAACTCGGGCCATTAAACTAACAGGAAAGCAACCAGCAATAATAGAGCTTTTATTATATAGGGATAAGTAAACATACGATAATCCGCTTGCGGTGACTATTACAGTGACTTCTTCCTTTGGGCGCCATCTACCGGTGACCATTTCTTTGCATGTGGCGCAACCTCCAGGCCTCCACACAATTACATGTTAGGCCATTTGTGCCCAACGAAAGAAACTCTTCACAATTTGGTCATTAATCCCGCAATATACACACTGAACAGCAATAGCATGTCTTGCAGTCGACACAACCTTTTCAATCTCAGATGATTTATGGGGCATCTGACTAGATCACCTGTGTTTTTCCCCGGCTTTTGCTATCTTGGAGAGCACATCAGGAATAAAAACTTTGTATCACCAAAAAAATCTGTTTTCCTAAATAGACTACAGCTTTGTTATTGCACAATGGTTACATTCTTGTTTTATGATATTTCTAATGAGAATCTTATGCAGGTTCCAAATGGGAGTGAAAGTACTTCAACCACTGGCGAACAGTATAGAAGCTATTTCGAGTTGTGCAATGAAACTTTAAAGTAAGTTTACGAAAAGGCTCTATAATGATGAATGTTTCCTGCTGTATCAAGTATCTGCTCAGTGTCGTAGATAAGGGGAGGCGGGGGG
>Ga0210059_1007160_pt1 | contig 17784 bp, 10 predicted proteins | sample Ectturendosymbi2_FD_188042 | JGI IMG/M metagenome (GOLD analysis project Ga0210059, IMG submission 188042) | Ecteinascidia turbinata endosymbiont from Florida, USA - Sample 2 (SPAdes) (version 2) | ecosystem: Host-associated > Tunicates > Ascidians > Unclassified | place: Key West, Florida... | reverse complement strand
TGATACACGGATTGGTGAAGCAAACGCAGTTCTGCGTGAGCTTTATCGCTCTGTGGTCACAAAACGGAGCTTTCAAACACCGCAAAGCTGTCAGTTTTTAAATCGATCTTTGTTCCGATCCTCACCTATGGTCTGAATCTTGGGTAATGACTGAAAGAATATTAGCTCAGGTGCAAGCACCAAGTTTGGGATTTTTGCGAAGAGTCCACGATGTGACACAAGTGTTTCGTATTTTAATTTGGGGGGGGCTAAGTCCACCAAAGCTCCCCCGTGGCAACGGGATTGGCGTGACACTTCACGACAAAGTGTGCAGCTGTGAAGTTCGCAGAGCCTTGAATGTTGAACCATTTCTCCCTTTTGCCACCCCTCTGTTGCAGATATCTTGAACTGCTCAGGCAAGCACAAGAGAAAGATGGTAATTCGGGGCATCAACTGACAGGAAAGCAACCAGCAGCAATAGAGATCCATCACTGAGTTCACTCTACTACTACTAGGTTGCACTATCATTATATAGGGATAAGTGAATTACGATCTTTCGTTTGTGGTGACTACTATCACAGTGACTTGTTGTTACTAATAGGCACCATCTAGCTGTGACCATTTCTTTACATGTGGCACCATCTACCGACCGCCACACAAGCCCGGCTGGTTAGACCCACGGCAAAACGACCTAGATGTCGCCCAAGGCCTAGTTGGAGTAACTGCATCTCTGACCTTGCTTGGTCCCGTCTTGGTGTGGAGCCAGCAAAACTATCTGAGATTGCTGTTGACCTTGAGGTGTTCCATGTCCTCCTATGGATGCCGTCCCCGCAACTCTCCATAGAGGAATAGCGGGCATGAAAATGAATGAAATACTAACACATACGTTATTTCGTTTATTCACCGGTGTTTAAGTGCTCAGCTAGCAAGTGAACAAGTTCCTTAGACGGCTAGAAATGATTTGCTCATAATCCATGACACCTCTCGCAGGAAATAAGATGTAAAAGATGTTTCAAGTACGTTCAGGAACCGCCATTGTTGCGTGAGCGTCATAATGCGGTCCGGGGTTACCTTATAAGACCTCGTGTGGCCACAGGACAATTTGAGTTTAAGAACCCTGATTTAAAGCACTCTTACCCGGGTGTAGCAAATGACGGCATCTTTGTACAGTTCTATGAAGTCATCATCAGACTGCACGCAATACTTCGATAGTTCGCCTGATGACGTTGCACCAAGGTTCATCTTCGATAAGTTGCGCGGATCCAGAGTCTGAGGGTTCGAATACAAGCAAGACCATAATCAACAACAGGAAACCACAGGAAATGTTAAGTTAATCGGAAAACTTAATACGAAATACACACAAAGAATCTAATAGTTTCTAAACTGAGATGGTTGTCCTCAAACACATCAGTTCATTAGTGCCTCGTTGCTTTGAATGTTAAACATTATCCCCCCCACCCCCCGCCCTGATGACATCAACACTTGCACACGTCGCTCAACCAATCATAAACCGGATTAAACGCGCCGCGACATTTAACAGCATTGCGCGATCTCGCGATAAACAAACACATTGAAAAAGATAAAACTGTTTGAAACCTGCTTCTCATCCATTTCGTGAGATGGAGGAGTGACTTCCAACTGGTCAGGGTAAAGAACAATGGCGCTTGCAACGCACACGCCTTCCAATGCACCTGGGAAAATACAAAAATACGAATCAATGCGGGCGTTACGTCATTTCTTGATATTTTATTTATTGGGATCTTTCAAAGTTCATAAACCAGTCAACGCTGGAATAACGCTCGGGTTAGTTTTAGAGCTTTGTTGAAGCAAATGTGAGACAAGACATAAAACATCTGAGGTAGATCGCCGTAAGTTTAACTTGTAGTTCTCTGCTATTGCCCTGGACACCCTTCATTTTCCGACTCGTACGATGTTTGAAGGTTTCCTGGGCAGGAAGTTTGCCACAAACCAGCAATGTAAAGTTGAAATTTGAAGAACAAGAAAGTTGAACTTTTAAATCAAGTTGAAAAAAGTAAATATTGACATTGAAATCGCGAGAAAGCTCTGCATTGAAAGCCTGTGACGCGGCTTCTGAGGACAATGGAAGCGAATTGTGTGAAAGAAGCCGACTGGCAACTGCTCAAAAGTCAACATCTGCAACACGTATGGACAATAGTTTGCTAATGAAATAATGCGTGCCAATGTGCATAGTGATGCTGCTATGCACCCTAGTTTAAAGATACTGACTTTCTAGCACCACTAGGTGTGCCTGGCAACCAAGGTAAAGCTATGCAGACTAATTGGACGGCTATATAAGTCGTTAGCAGATGCTTTTACTCAAGGTCCTATGCACGCACGAGATGTTCCTTTGTTTAATGGAAATCCCATTGTTATCACCCCTTTATTGTAAGCTTTGAGGGTGACATTTGCAAACGGACCATTGATGCCAGATCAAACTTAACTTAGGTACACGAAAAGTGGAAGTGCTACATAGCCTTATAATGGAAATCACGGCCAATGAAAACAATACAAACGACATATTGCAAACGTTTCGATAACTCCTCTCATCATCATCAGTGGCAGTGTATTGCAAATTGAACTGCAGGTTCTTATTGGTCATTCAGCAGAAAAGCTTTGTGAATAATGAAAAACGCGAAGGACTGTTTCGGTAGTGACGTAGTGGTGCGAAGCATACGTAAAAACTTAACTTATTTGATCAAACATTGCACTGGAAAAGTGTATGAGCCCATATTTTCCTGGGTTATAAACAGAACCCCTAAAGAGGCTTATCGTCAAGCTAGACACATTCTGATCCAACAATCTGGTGATGAGTTGTGTGTTGTTAACAAACGCATGAAGTTTTTGTTGAAGTTTTTTATGGGTCGCCCATAAATCAAACCACGTGGTGTGCGGGGTCTTCACAATCTCGCAACCAGAGACTTGGTAAACACTAAACCCCTGTGACCACGAAGGTGATCTCAACAAACAATATGCTGGATAAAATTTCTCTGCGATTGCATGTGCAACATGAATTCCTGAAGAAGTACTCTCATTTGCACAGCCATGGAATGAAACAACGGAAGGCCTGTCGCTTGGAGCACCATTACTAGGGGTAAAGGCAGAGTCCAGATAGAAGTCTTTATAGTTTGATTTATCTGCTCAAACTGCGACGTCAGTGTAGGAAGAAACGAATAAACGAGACGCGGCATCGCAGACTCCGCTTGCCGTCCGGAGTTCACGGCTGGAAATGTGAATCACAATTATTTCGTTCAAAATGGAGGACTGCGTCATCAAAATATAATAATAGCCTTCTATGGAATTTATCGGCAAATCCAGCATTCCAGACATTTGCGCGGTCGGGCGTCGTGGAAGATTTTTCCGGGGGCGGGGGGGGGCAACAGTGGGTTTTTCCAGGGGTGGCCAACCGTGGCCAACTTCTCTTACCAACTCGAAACTAACAGAAAAAATTTTTTCTACTGAAAAGTTACATAAGAAAATATCTAATTTTAAGATTCCAACGACGACCATGGACGTACATTTGAATTCTCGAAGACATAATTTGAACGCTTTAAAAGAATATAATTTAAAATAAAAACACAAGTAATCTGCTTTTTGAAGTAAACAATGTAGCATCAAATATGAAATAACTATAAGGTTCAAATCGAAGAACTGCGCAAAGCTCAAACCCAGTCAACGACAAGACTCACCTCCCAACCACACTTGATCGTTGCTGGAAGAAAGTAGCTCCATGGCTGTTTGGTACAATTGCAAGGCATCCGATATCAGGCCTGACATGAGACTGACATCGGCCAAATGCTTCTTCCATCGTCCGGAAGTTTTCTTTTTCAAAGTGCGGCTATCTGTGTCCGCCATGATCGTCTGCTGGGACTCGAACGGAGCAGTGAGCAATGGCGGTCTGGAAGAACATGGCACAAAATAACTTCGATTATATCGAAGCACAGGATGACGGGTGCAACCAGAAGAATGCCAATTCCATGAACTGATGCTTTTGGTTAGCCAGGAACATAATTTGTAAGCAAAACACCAACTGGCATGCACAGACAAATAAAAGTCAAGGATTTACACCAGATTCTTTAAACTTTCATAAGTCGCTCACAAAACAGTCGTGACAAACGCGTTTTGCTGAACAAACTGTCAATCCGGGCATTCAACTTTGGCCGCTTCTCACGTATATTTGAAATCACTGTATTATTAAGATTAGAAAGCGGGATACGTTTACTTGCTACAGTGAAACGTCTCCTGACCTGGATCATTGACATCTTCGGTTCATAAATGCGCGCAAGAGTCTGATGTACGTTGGTTGTTTGATCTGTTTTTATTTTTTCAAAAGTGTGGAGGTGACACTTAAAGTAATTACTCCAAAATTTACTAATCAGTCGACCAAAGCAAAATGCAGAGTTCTCTCGATGCTTGGATCTTTCAGTTATTGCAGTGATGGAGTTTTTCTTGCAATGGTGACGATTATGGTGGAAAGCATCTGTAACTTGCCTATGATTGCTCTTCAACATTTAACTGACAATGACGTGCTGAAATGAACAACTGGAGATCTCAATGAAAGCTACAACTAAATTAATAACTAATATTTAGTTTCATCCTTGTTGGATTGTGACAACACTTGCCTTCAATATCTTGAGTTCTTTGTGTCAATTGATTTCAACAAAATCTATTTTTTACTTCCGCGATTAACCAATGCCTGTTTTTTCTTCGTAATTTGTATTCATTTTACGGCGTAACTTTTGTTTTTTGCCAAATCTGATGATGTTTTTTCAAAGTGCTAGTTGCGGAGTCAAGACGCTGGCGGAGGCTTCCACCGCATTGCTACGAGTTGCAACTGTCTGGAAATCTTTGCCCAACCTTGCTTGCCCACAGTCTGTTCGTCCTCGCCCGAGGTCTACGCTGTTTGCTGGACTTGTGTGTCAACATCACAAGTTATCGGTCGTGTTGTGCAAACTGTGCACGAAGTGCCGCGAAAGCATTTCCGAGCTGCTACCGGGCAAAGACATTTTGAATGATCGGTTATGATTTGGACTTAACATGGGACCACCCAGCGCAAGATCTTGTCTTTATTGAAATGATTTTTCCGAAAATATAGCAGTTTCACAGGTATCGTAGATATCACAGTTGCAAAAAAATTGTAGGATTTTTTATGTACACAATCATCGGCATTCCAGTCTAATTTTGCTGATATGCCTGAAGACCCTGCATGAGCGGTGGCGCCCGCGTTCTGTGCTCCTGTATTCACAGATGTATCAAAAGACAATTCACAAATTCCAAAATGCCTTCTGCCTATCGCTGCTGGAGGTTCGTATTGGAGGGGGTGAACAAACGCTCAATATTTGAAGCCGAAGTTGGTCCACGATGCAGAAAAAAGCGGTCAGTTGGTTGAAATGTTCGGTGCGAAATGAAGATTGGCTGAATGATCATCATCACCGATGTGTGTGGTATTTTCATTGTGCACAACATCCCTCGAGGCGATAATACTCAGATGACAGCTGAGGTGGCTCGGCCATGTGATAAGGATGCCTGGAAACAGACTTCCCCGCCGCCTACTACATAGTGAACTCTCCTGCGGCCGACGTTCGGTGGGGGGTCAAAAGAAGGGTCAAAAATTAATTTTTGGTCAGCGAAGTGCCGCCTCCTTTAAAGTGCCGCCCCCTTTAAAGTGCCGCCCCCTTTAAAGTGCCGCCCGGAGCCCGCGCAGACACCAACTGCGCAACCAACCACATCCAACGACAACGCGGCAGGGATCCGTCTATACAGTATGCGGCCGTGTTTGCGCCTCAGCCTTCGGAGCCACATGCGCCGACACAATGGAGCGCGTTGAGCAGCGTCATCGTCGAACCGACGGACAACTAAGAGAGGCAATCACAATTTCTGCGATGACCCTAAATGTGGAAATCTTCCACTGTTATAGTTACATACGCACACTGAAGTTGTTTCGATGTGTAAAACAGTGAAAGCAACCTTGGGAACCATAGTCAGCAAAGACATTTTGACCAAGTCATTTAATATCTTTACGCTAACTAAACAAACGTATTGTAAAAAACTAATCACCTGTCAGATTTGTCTGCTGCGATATGGACTCGCTTTGATTCAAGGACATAAAAAACAGAAGTCAAGAATTGCCGCACGTCTTGATCGGATGATGACCAACTGTCAACATCAGCAAATTGATAGACCTCGGCATTGCTTTGCTGCAGCATGGCTGGAAGTAGAAAAAATTGATGCTAGCTGCATCTGTACCTTCAACCTTAAACAAGATAATGAAAAAGCAGCGCTGTGGATTTAACAAATAGACCGCGACCTCTGTGTTCAACAATATCACGGCAGCCCACAAGCAACATTACAATCCCATACTATGGGGACACCTGCCAGCCACTGTCTACTTCTGAGATGTATCGGAATTTCACTCCAGCACAAAAACGAACAGCAAATTACGTAACATCCGGTCACAGGTTTGAACAGTTCTTTTCCTATTACACCAATGTTTTGTATAGTTTTTCTCGTGATCACAGAATTACTATTGGAAATACCTTAAGCGGCTGCATTTGTCAGATTTCTTCTCAGAGGGGTGAACAGCAAAGAGAACAATCTTTATTTGTTCGCATATAAAACGTCATTCTTATTTTCCATGAAGTCCTAAGTATCTACTGATCAAACAACGCATTACAATGTGTAAAAAAATTATGATTTATCTTTCACTACTTGTGATTAAAAGAAAACATGTAAATGAAACATAGCAATAAAACCATAGTGTAGTGTTGCGATCGGAAATCCCGAGCGGCAAGTGCGCAAAGCTTCGCACCGTGGCAACAAGCAACAACAGAGATCATGCTCGCAAACTCTCTCATTATTGCTTGTTCGCGCCACATACATATACTTTTGTTCTTCGCGCACATCCCGTTCGTGGTGAATCACACAATCAACGCAACACCACCAGAGAGGTTGCAACAGCAGTAACAATCAGCACTTTAAAAATCTAATCTTGGATTTTTAATGATTTGCTCAGATACAGGCGTCAGTAAACCAGGGATGTAACTGAATTCCATTCTGACCAGAATTCTGGCCAAATATCAGGATTTATTTCCAGTTCCAGCCAGATATAAGTTAATGTCTCCAGACACTAGAATTTTTCTTCATTTGCCACTTTTTCAAAAAAATTTTTCCTGTGACCTGATCTCTTTTGGTAATGATTCTGGCACTCTAACCCAAATGTAACACAGTCGTCTACAACAGTGGTTCGTAACTTTTTTCTACCATGCCTCCCTTAAGTAATTGTCCTTTGTTTCAACCCCCCTGAATTTAAATAAGCTGTACAAACAAATGCATTTATTGGTAAATTTTACGATCAAACTTTACATGTTGCAGGGTGTGTAAGAGCTTGCTCCCCCTGGTAATTTAGTGATACCCCCTGGGGGAAGCACTCTCCCAGTTAAGAACAAACCACTGGTCTCCACTGTTTTTTTGTAACATATCAAAATTAATTTAAACAAATTGGTGAAACTTCATAATAAAAAAGATTTTCACACAGAAATCAAAACACCTAGTACAAAATGTTTTGCACTCCAAAGTACTTATGTGAAAGCCAAAATTCTATAGACAAAAATCTATCAATGCTAATACTTTGAATTTTACAACTCTGGAAAGAAAACTGCAATAAAACAAGGAATGAAAGTAATTTTAATTCTAACTGTATATTTCTGTTTCTAGGCAATTCTGGTTCTGGCCAGAAATAAAAAATTTGATCCCAGTACAGACCAACCTAAATAACCAGCAAAAAATTAATTCCTGTCATAGCCAGATTTTTTTCTGTCTTGGGTTAATTGTATTTTAGGTTGGAAAAGAAAATTTTAAATCAGGCACCACTGAAGTTGATTTTTCATGTTTAAATGACAGCATTGATGAAAGCGATATAATAGTCAATGGATTGACAAGCTGAAAAAATGTTCCTCTGTATAAATTCAGGTAACTTTAACTTCTATGACAAGTACACAGTCATTTTATGAAGTATTAGCAAGCTTCACTGAGAAAAATCAACCAATTTTTACAAAATGACATTTAGAAGTGATCACAGCACCAACCATTATCAATTCCAAAGATGAAGCATCTAGAATCAAAAATAAAATCTGCAAAATTTTTTTTCTTTTTTTCATATTTTTCAAGAGTAAGCGTCACATCCACAGCAGTTGAACAAGCAGCCAGAAGAATCATCCCCATTGCTCGTCGATGAGGTTGAAAAAAGCCCCATTTCCAGTTTTCTGTTGGAGCTTTGACCTGGAGAATAAATATATGTCTGGTCAAAGCAATCCAACAAAGTTACATCACGCAAGTATTTGACTGAACAGCTTTTGACATAATCAGTGCAATAAGGATGTTTCTTATTAAAACTAGACAACAAAAATGCTATGGTTAAGATCATATTAGACCAGGGGTTCCCAACCTTTCTTTTACCATGTACCCCTTCAGCATTATGACAGATGAGCATGTACCCCTTCAGCATTTCAACAGGTAAGCATGTACCCCTTCAGCATTTTGACAGATGTATATGTACCCCAAAGATATCCTATGACAATACATTTTATCATGATTATTCATTGATATATTTAACAATAAGCATAAAATGATTTTTGAAAATAATATTCACTGATATATGTGTAAATATTTGGAAATAAATTATATGCAATTATATTTTGCTCTTCTACTGATAACCTTAAATGTACCCCTTCAGATAGGCAAATGTACCCCAGGTTGGGAACCCCTGTATTAGACAATCACAATTGCTTTTCAATTGCTATCGATCTGAACCTTGCACTCCTTACAAGTACAAAAAGTATAAATGCTTATAAAACAGCTTTCTTTTTGCTGGTTATTTCACGTTCTTATAGGCCACACGGCCACACTATTGCCAAAAAATCTGTTTGTGCACCAGTATCTCATTTGTTTCAAGAAGCTTTGTTGATGAACACTGAACCCAAGCGCAAAATGACTATCTACAAACCAGCCCACTATGAAATATATTTTTGGCAAAATGCTGAAAAGAGTAGAATGGCTCATGATTAGGGCAACCAAAATTCAATGAAGTCAAAAATTTTCTGCCGTTTCTAAAGTTTATGAAACGTCCACAATCTATGTTTCACCCTCATACCATAAGGGTATCCCAAGTTATTAGGTAAAAAAAACGTCAAAATTTATCATTAGGTCAAACTTTTTGCAGCACAGTTTTTTCTCTTAAATATCGATATTTTACTGAAACTACAACAACAGATATTGATATGCTTTTGCAAGTTTAGTTGCAATTCTATAATGATAGTGGGTTTATTGCGATTTCTGACATAATTATGTTGTTTTGCCCACTACTGGACGATTAAATATTATGTAGGATAGGCACGGTAGGCGAGAAATGTGGTCTTACGATACTTGTTTTGGTAAACACTTAATCCATTATCTAGGCCATAGCTACATTGAGGCAAATGAGGCACTTGCCTTGGTAAACTTTCTGCAATGCTGCCACAAAACATTTTTTCAACGCTACATCAAATCATATTACATTGTGTGGCTGTTTCAAAAAGAGTGGCACTGCAGCTACACTGCGTTACAATGACTAGAGATACTACCAGCCTAGATTAAATAAGTGCAGGATGTTAGGTCTCAATAAACTACATTTAACACTTTGAGAGCTGGGGTACGATATATTTGTACTTCGATTTCGGCCTAAAACCAGCAGTTGTCAGTTGCCTTAACAATGCCCTAGCTCAGGGCTACTCAATTACTTTAAGAAAGGGTCCAGTTACAAATGTCAATTTTTCGAGGTGTGGTCACTCCCATAAAATCATGCAAATGTGACATGTCTTGGATTTTTCCAACAAAAAACGTAATATGAGAATTTAATACGATTATACTGTATATAGATATACAAAATCCGGTAAATGGATACAGATATTAACAAACCCTGTCAGCATTATTTATTGTTCTGCTGGTGGAAGCAATGGCATTTTGTGCTTCTTGGGAGTTACCTAAATTTTTGTTCCAATGTAGTGACAGTGAATAGAATGTAATGGTCAAGGTTTTATTCGTGATACAGATGCGATACTTGTTCTTTATGAGCTTCTTTTTTGACAGTGCGGACTATTAGCAGTTAGTGGATAACTAGATGTTTAGGCCAGGAGGGAAGACGTAGCTGAAAAAGGTCCACTGCCCACTGTTGCTAGCAACACTCAGAAAAATCCTGAGAAATGACGGTGATTCTGGATGTGCATGGCTGTAGTACTGAAACCCTAAATCATGAACAAATAGGCCTACTCCTAAAAACGAAAAAAAGCTACTGAAAACCAAAAGAATACTAAAACTAGCGTAGAAGCCAAGTGGGGGCCCGAATTTTACATTTACTGTAGCTGGCAGGTGGGGACAATTTTCCCCGCCAGCGGCAGCAGGTAGACCCAAACACCGCAAGAATTTCCACTATTTGCGAGAAGTGGAAAAAAATTTGGAGACACCTTCCTTTGACAAGAAGTTCTCAGGTGTGCCATCAAAAAACATTTCTTTCACTGCTACATTCTACTGGAATTCAATTAATTCCAGTTGAGTTTTGGCTGCGTCCACAGCAGTGGTGTCAAGCTGCCGGAGCTCCGCTCCGCCACTTTTATCAGTGAATCCAGTGAATTATGGGTCGCTGCCTACAAATATAAGCGAAGATGCCCAGCAGAGCTCCAGCACCTATAAAAATTTCACTTCATCTTCGGTGCACACATGTGCATGTGCCTAATTGCTTCAGTTGAGAATTCGGTAATGTCTGTCAGTAAAAAGAGTTTTGAAGAAAGAGCAGCAACTGTTTTCAAAAAGAAAGTCGCCAAACTGTTCGACAATGTTGGTAATCAACTTTTCAATAAGTTGAATATATCTGGAATCTTCTTGCTTTTATTTTCTCCAAATGCCTCGGAAAATGACTAAGTTCATTTTGAACGACTTGTTGGAAGATATTAAACTTTTTCTGGAAAGGGCAAGTAGTAGTGATCAAATCAAGAGCAGTAGGCAATGTTTTTCTCATTGAAGTTCTACATTCAAGTCGCTGAGGTGTTACACTATGTCAGCCAAAAATTCAACAGTTTCCCTTTTTTTATCATTTCCTAAAAAAGCTGAAAATGCCTTGGCTTTTCTTCACATCTTGTTGACTTCTCACAAAAAAAATAAAAAGTATTTCCTAAAGGACCAAAATCTCTGCAAAACTCTTCCCTTACTCAAGCATCTTTCATAACTGTGCACAAATAAATTGGTATAATTATATTGATTTTGGAAAGAAAAGGTTTCGTTGCTATATTCTAGCCTTGAATCCACTATTTTCACCAGCATTGACATTGTAGTGACGAGCTATTGTTGAACAATTATGACGAAACAATTGCTTTGAACTAAAACATCGTAGCTTGCCCAACTCAGGTGTGCACTGCAATTCACCTGAACAACAGCTTGATCGACAATCACACAGTTGGCAAGGAGTAAATGCTTTAGAAGTACGGCCAAACGGGCAAAATTTTGGGATAAAAACTTCTGGGTGTAGAATACACCTTCGAGAGGCTGACGAGGTCCAGCAGTCGCCAGCCAAAGGTCCAGATTCAGACCGCAGTCCGCCATTTGAGTAGCCCTGCCCTAACTCCTCCGCCGATTGCGCTAGAGAGCTGTTCCATGCTCAAACGAATTGGACAGTCTTCCTGATTGCACTCGAAAAATATTTTTGGTTGGTGGTTTCGTATTTTTTATGAGTGACGTCATAAGTGAAGTAGTTTTTGGACCATTTTGGCTCATGTTACCTGGCCTAGGGCCCAACCACTAGGCCAAAGTATTTCTCTGAAGTTTTCATTGGAAACTAGGCTCGAGTCCGAGTCTTTTGAGCCTTTGATCGACTTTCTAACGTTTCTGGTTCAAAAGTTGTGATCTTAAATAAACAAATTAATTAATTATCTAATGAACCAATTAGTCAAAAATGTTTACTAACTTAGATCATAACTTTTGAACCCGAAACCCCAGCAGGTCATCCAAAGTATCAAAAGACGTCGATTGTAGCCTAGAATCCAATACAAACTTCAGCGAAATACTACCATCTAATGGTTGGCGCCCAGGGCAGGTGAAGTTGGCCAAAAAGTCCTCCACTTATGACGTCACTCACAAAAAAACCACAACCCCCAAGCAAAAAATTTTTGTCGAGTGCAAACTGCAAGACTTGCCACGTCTTTTGACACTTCAACCAGGTCCATAACCCGTACAGGAGCGGAGATATTCCCATGCAAAACCATGTGTGATCCAGCTGTTTTTTTGCAAACCGCTTGAATTAACCCAGACGTCAAAGTGTTAACTCTTTGGCGTCCGCTAGGATTCGGGGATTTTTGGAAAAAAACGCCTAAACGCACGTGGCTTTGTGCAGGAAATTCTCCGGTCCGGTATGCTCTACAGACCCGGTAAAAGTCTCAAAAGATGCGGCAAGTCTTCTAGTCTGAACTCAAAAAAACAATTTTTGCTTGGGGGCTGCGGGTTTTTGTGAGTGACGTCATAAGTGGAGGACTTTTAGGCCACCTTGGCCCACTTTGCCTGGCCCTGGGCACCAACTGTTAGGTGGTAGTACTTCGCTGAAGTTTTTACTGGAAACTAGGCTACAATCTGAGTCTTTTGATACTTTGGATGACCTGCTGGGGTTTCGGGTTCAAAAGTTGTGATGTAAGTTATTAAAAATATTTGACTTATTAGCTAATTAGATGATTAATTAATTTGTTTATTTTAGATCATAACTTTTGAACCAGAAACGCTAGAAAGTCGATCAAAGGCTCAAAAGACTCGAACTTGAGCCTAGTTTCCAATGAAAACTTCAATGAAACACTTTGGCCTAACGGTTGGGCCCTAGGCCAGGCAACATGACCAAAAATGTCACAAAAAATCTGCCCCCCCAACAAAAAATGTTTTTTCGAGTGCAATCTATTAGACTGGCTGATCCGTTTGAGACCTTGAACAGCTCTCTAGCGAAGGAGCTAGGGCGTTGGTAAGGCAACCGAAAACTGCTGTTTTTTAGGCCGAAATCAAAGTACGAATATATCGTAGACCGGTTCTCAAAGTGTTAAGGTCAAAAATAACTGCTTAAAAAAATTTTTTTTTCATTAACACATAACAAAAAATTTTCAAAAAAGCAGCATAAAAATCAACAGCACAGAAACATCATTGGCATAAAATTGATTATATTCACTACTGACGTATTTTACTGTCAGCGGCAGCAGTTCACGCACAATTCCAATTGCAACACAATGCATGAAACCAATGACTAGTTCCTAAAGCATCTTGCTCAATGTTAAAACCATGCACCAACCTGGAATCGAAAATGCACAACTCTGCCAGCATCAGCAACAGCCAACCTTGAGTGCTTTGTAATTCGTCTTAGAGCTTCATTGAATTCTGGAGAAGAAATGTTTCCAATAACATCAACACAAATTAGAATCTCAGCGTGATGATGAGGTGTAGCAGAAAAGTCAACAATACTCATTCTCAAAACAACTGCTACAAATCTTGAAAACCACTGCACAGCAAAATATAGTGAAGCTGAATGCAATTAAATCATTTAATAGCACAATGGGTAATCCCATCAATTAAACAAGCTTGTGGAGATGCCACAAATGACATGGAATAATAACTGTAAACACTCATTAATTAAAATAGTAAACATTCATTAAGAATAAAACAGACAATTCTGAGCATATTTTCCAGGTTCATGAAGTTGTGTGATAAGAAACAGTATCAATATTATCAAGAACTGTTGCCAAAAGTTACAGTCTACTACAAGTTGCAAATCTTTATTGCCCATGATCCATTAACATGCAAGACATGAGTTACATTTGAAACTGTGTCAGTACTCCATCTGCATTTGGAGTTAGTTGTGACAATATCTGCAATGCTGCAAAGCCCTGACAGATCGAGTGTGCTGCCGGTCAATACAGCATGCTGGTAATGGAGATAAAGTTTATAGTTAGATCGGACATGCAACAAAAGTTGCATGTGTGAAATTGATGCACTTCACCAGAATCAGTGGTTGCTACTTTCTCAAAGAACTGTTTTCAACAAAAACGAATTATAAAATTTAAGCAAATAATGAAGCAATTAAAATAGTTTATGCCACAACTAATTCAAGAGAAAACTAAACAGTCAGGATTTACAAAAAAGTACTTTAATATCAGTAAACTTAGCTAAAACCCAGAAGAGTGGAGCATTTTCACATTTGAAAGCTTAAGCACATGTTGGCATCGAGATGAAATCAATGTATTAAATAATGAAAAACTGTACACATACTCAAATCATTGAGACAAATGCTGAAAAAACAAGGTCATCAGATAAAAATTTGCAAAAACTCTCAGTTGGGGTTAAATTCTAATCAAATATGATGTTTGGCACTTGGCACTTTCAAAAAACATAGATTCAGCAATTTTACAAATGAGAAGACAATAGGCACATCAACATATTCTTTTATATGTGCTACCAACAATAATTCCCTATCACATCTTTTCCTGCTGCATTGCCACACATTGATTTAGGTAGTTTTTATATGGTATATTTTTACAGTTTGAAAACATTTCCCCAAGATGATATTCTCAAATCATTGGCACATGTTGCAAAATGGTTTAGCATTGGGTTTCTTTTTTCGCTAAAACATTTCAGACATTTGCCCCATTGTAGTAATAAAACTCGTTGTTTATTCACCAGTCTACTTTTTCAGATATTATGACCAAATTGATCCAATTTTTTTCAGTCATTTAAAAAAAAATCCTGTCCATGACCGAATATTGATTAAATAAATAAACGCAGCCTTCATAGCAAGCAATGTCCAACATGCTTAGCAATGAAACAAAACCAATATGCAGTAACAACACAGTTTGAAGGTCATTGTGTTTATGCAGTGGAAACATTCAATCTGAATTTTCCATTGGTGTGCAAAACCACACCAGCCCTACTCATCTTTGAAATTAGCTTTACGTTTGTCAACGAAGGCGGTCATTCCTTCTTTTCTGTCAGCAGTTGCAAATGTGGAATGGAAGATTTTCTTTTCAAAGTGATTTCCTTCAGCTAACGTTGTTTCATAAGCAGTGTTCACTGACTCTTTAGCAAGAGCTACAATCAGTTTTGAGTTTTTTGAGATCTTTTCGGCAGTTTTCAGAGCCTCATCAACTAATGTTTCTTTAGACGTAACCTTACTAACCAATCCAGCCCTAAGAGCAGTATTGGCATCAATCCGATCTCCTGTCAAAACCATTTCCATTGCTAATGACTTGCCCACTACTCGTGGAAGCCTTTGTGTTCCACCTGCACCAGGAATGGTTCCAAGCAAGATTTCTGGTTGACCGAACTGAGCATTGTCCCCAGCATATATGATGTCACACATCATTGCAAGCTCACACCCTCCTCCTAAAGCAAAACCATTCACAGCTGCAATTATTGGTTTTCGATTTTTTGCAACAGCAGACCAATGTTCCAAAAAACTTCCTTTAGCACAGTCAACAAAGGTTTTGTTTTGCATTTCTTTGATATCAGCTCCAGCAGCAAATGCCCGTTCACTTCCTGTTATGATAATGCAACCAACATCATTGTCTGCATTAAATGTATTTAAAGCATCATTTACATCATTGATCAATGCATCACACAAAGCATTGAGAGCTTTAGGACGATTGAGCTGAATGTATCCAACGCAACCATTTTCACCTTTTTTCTCAGCTAAAATATTTTCATATGATTTTAATCCACTTGAATAAAACCTGTGCACTTGCGTTAGACGCAAAGTAGCATTACTTCTTGTTAGAACTTTGCAAACACTGCTGAACATGATATTTTTACAGAATGTAACACAATCCTGAAGCTGAAAATTAAAATATTGACTACTCAGCATTGAGTACATGAGGAAAACCAAAGGTGATCACATTACACATGCATAGAAAGATTGGGACTACAAACAATATATGAATGCAAAAAAGCACACGGAGTCATACATGCGTTTGTCATGAGCTATGTTAGAACAAGCTCAGATTTGCACTGCTAAGGGTGGGCACCGTTGCTGTAATTTCAGGCTTTCAAGGCAAGTAGAATGATGCAAACCTCCAAGATGTAATAGACAAGGATTTTGAACAGTATAATTCCTAGGCATACAATTCTTGAGAATTCAGCTATAACCACATGCAACAATTTCATATCCCATAAGCATTTATGATTGAGTAGTGATAAATTAATGACAATATAAATTATGTTTTCATTTATTCATCTCACATAAATGCAGTGGGCAGACACTTCTGACACTAAGGAGAAAGGGGCACAAAGGCCTTAACCCTCCTGCACTTTGAAATTTGATATTTTCCTTTTAACTTTTTAGTAGAAAAATGTTTCTCTTAGTTTCAAGTTGGCAAAATGAAACTTCACTGATGTTGGTCCCCTTGGAAAATATCGTTTGGCCAGCCTGTAAAATATCCACTATCCTTCCAACACTCGTGGGATGCAAAATGTCTTTGGGCAATGTTGTGTGATATGCGCTACTGTCACCCATGTCCTTCTTGAATATGACTTCACTTTCTCACCTGTATTGCCACTCACCTTCTACCTAAATGTTCTCCATGTGTATATTTCTAACCTCTTGATTTGCTGTATGCCTTTCTTTATCTTGTGATGTTGTATTGCATCTTTTCTATTATTTCCTTCGCTATAACATCTCTTGATTACAGAATCATTATGATTGTGGTTTATCTTATCATGTCAAATTAAAAATTGGAAGATTTCATTAGGCTGAATTACAAAGTACAAACAACTTTGCCAATATGGTATATATCTCATATACAGTATGTTTGTGATGAAGTACTTGCACCATATTGGATAATCAAGCACCTAGTACGTACACTCCACAATGGGGGTAAAGAAGGAATCGATCAACAAATTTTTAATAAGAAATCGATTTCACGTAAAATTATGCATCCACCTATTAGATAAATTATATACACCTCATTGGATTACTTCTGGAATTTTAATTTTTTTATAGTTTTTGTATGTATATTTGTTTTTTTGTTTGTTACTGTTTCTTACGCACATCTATACATGAATATAATTAGACCCATAGCTTTTTTTCACTTTATCGATTATTTTTGGGATTTTTACTGTGTTTAGTATTTCTTTTGACCATGCCAAATTTTGTCAATGAGACTAGATCCATTTTTCAACTTTGCTTCAGGGTTTTTTCAAGGAAAATGTAGGTACCCGATATGAACCTGTAGGGACCCGATTTCTCCGATTGTAGGGACCCGATTTTCTTTGATTCTAGTGACCCAATGATGATTTTCTCTGATGCTAAGGACCCGATTTTCAATTCTACAGACCCGAATTGGGTTCCTAAAACACCTTAAAAGAACCTTAAAAAAACCTGCTGTGCTTAATCACTTTTTAACCACACCAAATTTCCTCAATTAAATTTGATCAACTCCTTTGTGTACATAAGCGTGTTCCCTTCATCTATAAATTTACTTCACTGTGTTCTGTGTTTGTTTGTTTTTATAACTGTGCTTGTTTATTTTCCAACTGTTGTTTTTCAATACTTTTCAAAATGTGACAGATGCCATTGGTTGACTAAACAACCATCATGGTCCTTCACCAATCCCATGTGGTACGGTGACACCCTTTGCTTACAGTGATTAGTTATTTTGCCATCGTGTTTTCATTTATGCTAATATTCACTGACAATTGGTTACCTTATAAGGCGATGGCTCTTTGTATTGTTTCTGTTCATTAGCT
>Ga0210059_1007159_pt1 | contig 17784 bp, 9 predicted proteins | sample Ectturendosymbi2_FD_188042 | JGI IMG/M metagenome (GOLD analysis project Ga0210059, IMG submission 188042) | Ecteinascidia turbinata endosymbiont from Florida, USA - Sample 2 (SPAdes) (version 2) | ecosystem: Host-associated > Tunicates > Ascidians > Unclassified | place: Key West, Florida... | reverse complement strand
GAAACTTCTCAAACTAAGAGTAAGACGTGACATGTTATGTGGCAAAGTAGTGCTGTACTGAACGAAAGCGTAGTTTGCGAATTGTTACCGTATTACGTCATTTGTTCGTTGGGTGTGAAAGTTTTCCACCCTTTCAAAAATTCGTAATACCAAGAGAAGCGTAGCGCTTTTCTGCTCTGGTACATATGGTCAAAACACATCAGTAATTGAACTGAAGTGGAAAGCTGTAATTCGTAGTCAAGTGGACATCCTCACGACGAAGGGCAGCAAAGCTTTACTGGTACAGCTTGTATAACAAATTTGGTTTTTGAATCTGTTCGTACTAGTTGCATTGCAACTTACCGCTGATGCATCTTGAAATGTACATCTCCTTCAGTTTTGGTGAAGTGGAAATGTAACAAAACATCGCGAGTTAGAAAACAACTGAATTGAAGTGAAACGTGTACCACTGGGATTGTTCAATTGATGGTTAAGTGGCACTATGCTACTACTGTACATTTGAACATCAGAAACAAATATTTTGTTGTGCAAGAGAAGCACAGAACAGAGCAACACAACTGCTGTGTGTCTTCCTTGCTCTTGGATCAGCTTCAAAACTTTTCAGTTAATGTTGTGCATTCAATTGGTATTGAGGACACATTGCCTAAATTATATTAGGCTGAGAAACCATTTTCACTGCTGGTGGTGAACTGAAGAAGACAACTGTTATTTGATACAAAAATACCTGTTGCTGTTTCACAATGTCTGCTATACATTACAAGTTCTCAAGCAGCAATGAATATAAGAATATTACTTTCGATGGGGTCAGTGTTTCTTTAACAGACCTTAAAAAAGCCATTATGGAAAAACAGAAGTTAAAGAGCACGGAATTGGATTTACACATTACAAATGCTCAAACATTGCAAGGTATGACTGAGTTGAACCTACTTTTATTCATGTTTGTTTGAAGAGCCATGCTGTAGCATTGGTTTAAACTTTATATTTCTTTTTTTATTTCAATATAATAATACTGGTCCATGTTTGTACTAGTATTTTGTACAGGCAAACAGTATCTATTCTAGCTCAAACTTTCATCATGTGTGTTTTTTATGTGGTGCTGGAATTGACAGATTTCTTTCTTCTTTTTCACGTAACTAATTAATCAGCTTTGCCTAAATATTTTCTTTGAATGCATTAAAATAGGCAGTGGCTGGGTTGATTTATAGCTACGTTAGATGAACTTAGGAGACTAGAGTCAGACAGACCACCAGTGTGCAGATGTATACTAAAATATTACTAAATAATTCTTGTTATATGTTGAGTAACTTTTGTAAAATCTAACAACATTTTGTAAAAGGAAGTGTTTAGGTAGCCGGCAACAGCTATGCAAGGTAACTGCTAGGAAGCTGGCACCCACGTGGTCTAGCACATGTTTCCATGTGGTTAAGTTTAGTCACCACAAACCGAAAGCAGGTTCAGACTTTCTTTATATCATAGTAAGGTCAACATACAATGGTATAGTGGTGGTTTCAGCAGTGATATCTGTATTGCATTACGCTTGTGGAGGTGGTTGGGTTTTACTGTGCTTGGGTTGAAATTTCAAGTGTGGAATTTTAGCATCTACACTGATGAACCAGGGGTTGCCTGCTGTTGTAATGGTGGTAATCAGTCTGATTTCATTATTTCTGCTTGAAATTTAGTATAAGCATTTAAGGAAGACTAAGGAATAAAATTATTATTTTAAAATCTGTTTTGGTTTTGAATTTTTTTCCATATAAGGTGTTTGTTTATCAACTCGACTGATCTGATCCGTAAGCTAGTGGTCAGACCCTACAGTTTAACAATCTAAGCTGTTACATCATTAGTCATAGGCATGTGGGTATGGTTATGCCTTTCATGCCGTTAGGGTTTTTAAGGTTTTGGTGACCTTAAGCCTGGATAAGGTAGAATTTAACCTTAATTTAATTCATTAATTTGAGTTTTTTCATTCAAAATCTTTAATTAAAAACCATTAAATTCATAGAATAACCCAAGAAAGAATATTGAATAACCTACCTAATTTTTGCATAATGCAAAATAAAAAAAGTTTGATAGGAGAATTGCAACCCTATTCTTAAAAAACTGAAAGAATATGAACTGTACACAATCAGAATTGTTGAATTCCATTAGAATTAAAATCCATACCAGATTCTTTAACACTTAGTTATACTGGGCGGCCGAGTTTGTTTCCAAACGTTTGATACCGTTTGATGGTATAGTCATGATCAGGGACGCATCCAGGGGGTCTGTTTGGCTGTCATGACAGGCCCCTTTGTACCACAGGTACTCAGCCTTAAAGCCCATGATAAAATATCAAAGGTCTCTAATAAGGGTGGTTTGGAACAGGCAACAGCCTACAGTTCCCTTTTAACGTTGCATAGTACTATTACGAAACAACAACGTCCCTGCCTTCGTGCCTTGTCTAAATGGCGCCTGCGCAATGAAATGAAACAATTCATGTTTTTGAACACTTTAATTTGATATTGCATCGAACGCACATGTTTTGGATTTGTTCGCAGGCAACCATCTGCTTACTGCGCAAAACCTAGGAGTGAATGTTACGTCATAGACTGGTTTATTAGGATGATTGCAGAGTGGTCTGAATATTTGCACTGCCTGATGGTGATGTAGTGAGGGCTGTGCGTCGTAAGGAACAGTACAAAGAATTTGCGTTAATTAAACATAGACGAAGTAGTAACTTGGATTGCCGAACACTCTGTGAAGAAAACTAGCGTAGCGACATTTATGAGCAAATATTGTTGATATCCTGTATATCGGCAGAATTTTGCCGATATAATACTTTGGCAACATCACAAAATTTATCGGTCAATTTCTAGTCTTAAGAGAAAGTGTAGTTTTATGCTGAAAAGTGATCAAAAGCTGCCCTTCCGCAACAGACTCCTTTTTTCCAGGCTAGATGCACCACTGGTCATGGTCATGTGTTAAAAACACGCTGTTAATGCACTGTGAATGAGCACTGAAGTGCTTGATTCAAAATTAAATATCTCAGCTGTTTCTTTTTCAGTTGACTTCAAAAATTGTGAAGTTCTGGATTTGTTTTTTGTGGGTGATATCATAAATAAGGTAGGTTTAGGCATTTTTGGCTAAGATCATCAGGCCCGGGCCTCAACCGCAAGAGCCAATTTTTTGACTATTGTTTTGTTGTGGAAACTAGGCTAGAATATGAGTCTTGAGCCTTTAATTAGCTTTCTAGCATTCTGATTCAAAAGTTAGGCCAAAAAAAAAAATTTGGGTAAATTACTTAAAGACTTGCATTATAGCCTAGTTCCCATTAATAATGTCACCCACAAAAATCCTAGATCCAAAGCTTTCAATTTAAAAAAATCAAAACTAGAATGCTTGTCAAGTCTTATGAGGGTTTGAACAGCGTTCTAGCTCAATTGGCTAGCAAGTTATGGTGGTGCAAAGTGACTCTTGCGGGTCTTCAAGGTAAATTCACCTGGCACCAAAGGTGTTAATTCCTGCTAAATGAATCCCACTAGGAGGAAGAGTGGGCATGTTAAGGTTGAAGTTGTTGACCACTCCCTGAATTTGATCATGGCCTTCTAGAGAAAACAAAGCTGCTTTGGTGTGCGTCAAAAAACGTGCCTACATCACAGTACTGAGGGTTCTCTGTTGCTCTGTTTGCTCTATCTTGGGTGTGCAATGCATTCAGTCGAGCTGTGGGATTGATTTTCGTGATATTTTTGTTTAAATGATGTAGTGTACACAGGCACAGGAAAACTTTGCACAATTTCTTGACATCAATGACATATTACAACAGTTCCACAAAATTTTCACCGATGTAATCACAACATTTAGCATGAAATGGCTATGCATGTGAGTGCTAACACTTCTCCAACCAAGATAAAGTCTGCAATTTTCTCCTTTTTGATAATTGATCACAGCTAAGTTGGTCATTTCTTTAAAAGCAATAATTGCTCAGCAAAATGTTTTGAATCCAACAAGCTGTCTTGACTATTGTATGCAGACCATGGTTGCCTTTACATACACCCAATTAAAAAAATGGAAACTCTTCAACTTCCAAGACTGATTGCAATAGTTTTACAGCAAAATCGCACTGGGAAGAACATTTCTGATACTCCTCATTTTCACAAATCTTAAGACTTAGGCTGCTAGTCTGTGAATATATCATACTTGGAAATCGGCCTAAAATCAAGCATATTTCGTTTGTCTTACCAACCGCATAGCTCCTAAGCGGATTGCGCTAGAGAGCTGTTCAAATCCTCAAAAGACTCGGCATTCGGCAAGTCTGCAATGAAAAAAAATTCTTTGGGGTTTCACGTTTTTTTATGAGTGATGTCATAAGTTACGTAGTTTTTTTTGCCATTTTTAGCTGCTGGTACCTGACCTGGGCCCAACCGCCAAACAGAAGTATTTTGCTCAAGTTTTCAATGGAAACTAGGCTAGAATACAAGTCTTTTGAGACCTTGATTGACTTTCTAATGTTTCTGGTTCAAAAGTTCGACCTAAAATAAACAAAATGATTAATTATGTAATTATGGGATTAATTACTAATTTTGTTGTATTTAGGTCATATGCAAACTGTCGGTTTTTAGCCTCAACCTAGTGGAAGCCAAGGTATTATAATAACCAAGTGGCTTATCAGAGCAATGCGAACCGTTTCTGGTGATGCAAATAAAAGACCACTCAGTCTTCTTGCATATGGAGGTTTCTGTCCGAGTTGCATTCTTTGTTTATTGCGAAAGACGCGCACAATCATGACAGATGAATCACAGCAGACCACTCAGTGAAAGGCCTATATAAAAGAAGCTTTAGACATCACCATCATCCCAAGTCATTCGACTTTTTTAGGAAATGGGCTGCAACTTTCTTTATGCCAAAGCAAATATACCCAGCAACTGTTTTCTTTTTTTCGCTAAAAGGTTTTGGTCATTTATCTCATAGTTGTATTAAAACTCACCATAACAGTGTTTTTTAGCCTATATTTTTAAACATTGCGGCCAAAATGACTAAATTTTTTTGATCATTTCAAAAACATTTTGGTCTATGACTAAAAAAAACAGCCTAGCAATATAAATAATTACATGTAAATACTCTTCAGCTTTCAAAAAATTTGTCACCATATAGCAACATCAACTGCTCAATTGAGTCGTTTGGTATGCGAACAAACTCAGTCTCATCAAAATAAAAAATTGATGAACTTGGTCCAAGCAAATAATCTGGGCAGTTTTTCATTTGTTAGCACTGTGAAAGCCGGTGTACGATATATTCATACCTAGTTTTCAGCCTAAAAACAGCAGTTTTCGGTTGCCTTACCAACGCCATAGCTTCTCCGCTGATTGCGCTAGAGAGCTGTTCAGTGGCTCAAACGGATTGGCCAGTCTTCTGGTCAGCACTTGAAAAAAATTGTTTGGTTGGGGGGGAAGATTTTTTGAGTGATGTCATAAATGCAGTAGTTTTGGGGTCATTTTGGCTCATGTTTCCTGGCCTAGGGCCAAAGTGCTTCGCTGAAGTTTTCATTGGAAGCTAGGCTCGAGACAGGTGAGGCAAGTTCTGCTGGCTACACCCATGGGAAAGTAGCCAAGAGGTCAACCAAGCACCTGATGGAGTGACTACATCTCTGACCTTGCTTGGTCCTGAGTTAGTGTTTAACCAGGAAAAGTGTTTGAAATTGTTCTTGATCGTGAGGTATTTCAAGTCCTAGAGCTGCTGCACCCATGGTAATCCCCAGAGGAAAAGTGGGTATGGAAATGAATTAAGTTCTCAACACCCATCACTTTTGCACTATGTTACAGTTAGCACGACATGATTTTTTGTTTTTTTAGTGTACAGAGATGAATCAGCTCTAATACCAAAGAATACAGCTGTTTTGGTGAGAAGAATCCCTCTTGGTCCAATTAGAGATTCAAAAGTGTACATAGTGTAAGTCAGTTTTGATTGGTATGTTGCTTAGTATGTATACTTAATACTTATGCTATGGTAGCATTAGCTCTTGTCAAAATATGTAATTAAGCAATTGCTGTAGCCAAACGGAAGCTTTTTATTCCTTTTACTCAGTTTGTAAATGTATTATGAGTAGGGCAACCAAGTTTTTGACATAAAAACTTAAAATTTTGACTTATCAATTTCCCACTTTTTGAACTGAAATACGGAATACAAAGCGTATTTGTATTCAGTATTAGAAAACAAACTGATAGGTTTGTTCTGTAGAAATGTAACAAAGTAGCTTATCTGCAAAATCTGGTATAGCATGTTTGAAAATTTTCTGGCTACTTTCATTTTCATGAAACGAACCTCGTTGATGTTTTGCACTGCGGCGATGTGCTTCCACCATAAACCTTTTGTCACTTTTCACTAAGAAGTCACAGAATTTGCAAAATAATCCACCCATGAGGTAAACTCTGAAGTATATTCATGCAGTATACTTCGAACTTTTAAAGAATTTGGTTGTTGAACCTTGACATGATATGTTGATAAGTGCATTAATAAATATAGTAGAGTCAAATCTGAGAATATCATGAAGTCAAAACACTGTATATGCATAATGGATTGAGCATTTGCCAAAACAGGTGCTGTAAGACCACGTTATTGCATTGCCATGCCTAGTCTACTTATATTCAATTGTCCAGCAGTGGACTAAACAATTTTATTACATCAAAAGTTGCAACAAACCCATCACGATTTCATAATTGCAACTAAACTTGTAAAACTATGTCAAAATCTGTTGTAACTTTAATAAAATATTGATAACTAGAAAAAACTCTGCTGCAAGAATATTTTGACCTAACAATAAAATTTGACTTCTTGACCTAATAACTTTGAAGTGGCTCATGGTATGAGCGTTAAATTTGGTTTGTGGACGTTTCATGAACTTAAGAAGGCAGAAAAATGTTGACTTTATTGACTTTTGGTTATCCTCATTATGAGCATTTAAAGTAGTGTAAATGTTCAAGCCTGTTAAACACTCCTCTAAAAGCAGAAAACTTTACATAGTACATCAGAAATTGTTTGGTTGATATGAATTTAGCTGTGTTAAAAGATGATTCTGAACATAAATAAAATTCAAGAGTTGGATACACAAAAACACTGTCAGTTCAAGTGTCTTGACAGTTTTCATCTTCTGTCAACATTTATTAATCAATTATTCAGTAGAAGTAAAATCTATCATGAGATAGTAAATAATCATATCATATGCTTGAAATATGTTGAATATCTGAATTATTGAATTTGGTCTAAATATAGAGTATTGAAACAGTACAGCAATTCTAAAAAACACTGAATTCAGAACGTAATAGTCATGCATTATATTGATTAGTTTAACACTTTGAGAGCTGGGGTACGATATATTCGTACATTGAAATCAACCTAAAACCAGCAGTTTTCAGTTGCTTTACCAACGCCATAACTCTTTTGCCAATTGCGCTAGAGAGCTGTTCAAGGGCTCAAACGGATTGGCCAGTCTTTTAATCTGCACTCGGAAAAATTGTTAGGGTGGGGGTTGTGGATTTTTTGTGAGTGACGTCATAAATGAAGTAGTTTTTGAGCCATTTTGGCTCATACTACCTGGCCTAGGGCTCGACTGCTAGGCCAAAGTATTTAGCTGAAGTTTTCATTGGAAAGTAGGCTCGAGTCTGAGTCTTTTGAGCCTTTGATTGACCTTTCTGGCATTTCTGGTTCAAAAGTTATGATCTAAATTAAACAAACTAATTAATTATCTAATTAACACTTTGGCGTCCGGCCACTTTTGGGGATTTCCAAGAAAAAAAACACCGAAACGCACGTGGTTTTCAGCGGGAATTTTTCCAGTCCGGTAAGCGCTACCGACCTGGTCAAAGTCTCAAAAGACACTGCAAGTCTTGTAGCTTGCACTAAAAACAAAAAAAAATTCTGCTTGGGGCGTTGGTTTTTTGTGAGCAACGTCAACTGCTAGATCGTGGTATTTCGCTGAAGTTTTTATTGGAAACTAGGCTACAATCCGAGCCTTCTGATCTTTGAATGGCCTGTCTTAAGTAATTTACTAATATTGGAAGAGTATTGTTTTGACATACAACAGCTGTTGTCATAACTTGCACATGGCTATGTGTCAATATTTAGCAGTGGTCATGCTGCCCCAAGTTTTTTGTTTGTGTGATGTATGCCACATCAATAGGCACATGTCAGTTGTCAGTCATACCCACATTGAACTTAAATTAGTTGTTACTTATTCCAACTTTGAGTTGTAAATTGTGCAGAAACTTTTTGGTATAAAAAAATTGTGAGAGTGGAAAGATTTTACTTAGTGACTTGTATTTCAGTTGCTGTTACTAATTAGTTTTGCTACATTGCTGTCTGTGTTGCAGAAAGCGGAATGACACAACTCCTCAACCAGTAGCAACTACTAAAATCAGCCAAGTATGTATTTTGATTCTATAAAGCTAACATAATTATTTATAGATTTTGACTGGTGGCATTGAGTTCCAAATGCAACTTGTCAGATAAATGTACATTTTTTTGTAAATGCGGACTGTTACAATAATGCCATAAAATGCCATCATATATGATGAGCTGTTGCAACATGTGTTTTTTTACAAAACTTTTAGATGTCTTTCAACATGTGTGTTTTATCCTTTTCAAAATATCATTTCATGACTGTGTTTTGTGCTTGTGTTGAATGATGCTTTTATTGCTACCTCACTGTGATTCTCCTTTATTTTGTGTTTTATATTCTGTATGACCATTGTTCTAATGTTGTTTTGCTCCCCTGCTGTAATGTGCAATTTTTTACTTTGCCAATGATACTAATGGACAATGCTTAGTAAAGCATTTTACACCCTTAGTATGTATGGTTGTCTCTTCCCTTACGTTGTAATTGCAGTGTTTCTAAAGCTGAAATATTCAGTTAATATGTTATGCACTACAAAATATGTGTGCCTGTTTCATTGCTGAGATAATGTGCCATACATAATTTTTTAATTAAACTGTGCCATTGTATTGTTAGACTAATATGCTTTGAATCATCCTTGTTATGGATTAGGATCCATGTCATCATAATCAAGCTAAAAATTTGTGAAATATCTTGAATAAAAAACAGTGGCAATATTTGCTTAGAAATTGGACTGTTCATTTGTCAGTCAAAATATTTGATGTTCAATGTGTCGCTCACATTGGATAATTTTATCTAGTACTTCTTCGCCACAAACTGCCATATTGCCACAGTATTTAGTTTATTGGTGATAAGGGAGCAACATATTCGCATTTCCAAAGTAAACAGTCTTCCAGGATACTAAAAAAATCATAACGTTTATCATGTCAGGTATCTTTAGAGGACCTGACAATAAAACTCATTATGATGAATTTGCTCAGATGACACAGAAAAACGTAGATTTTTGAGGTGTTAATAGCCTGTCTCTGCAGCTCTGGTTCGTCATTTTCTTTCCTAGGTACTATTTTTATTTTTGTACAACATTGTTTAAAGTTTGTTGTGCAGCAGAATGCTATATTGCAGCTTGCAGGATATTATTACACAGACTTGCTCTTATCTGAAGTTTTCCACTTCATCTCTTAACACTTTGGCACCTGGCTGGTTTTGGGGATTTTCGGCAAAAAAAACACCTAAACGCACGCGGCTTTGCGCATGAATATCTCCGGTTCGCTCTAGCGACTCGGCGAAAGTTTCAAAAAACGCATACAGTCTAGTAGATTGCACTCGAAAAAAATTTTTTTCTTGGGGGTTGCGGGTTGGCTGTGAGTGACGTCATAAGTGGAGGACTTTTAGGCGACCTTGGCTGACTTTGCCTGGCCCTAGGCGCCAACCGTTAAGTGGTAGTATTTCGCTGAAGTTTTTACTGGAAACTAGGCTACAATCCGAGTCTTTTGATACTTTGGATGACCTGCTGGGGTTTCGGGTTCAAAAGTTATGATGTTAGTTGGTAAAAATATTTGACTAATTAGATAATTAATTAATTTGTTTATTTTAGATCATAACTTTTGAACCAGAAACACTAGAAAGTCGATCAAAGGCTCAAAAGACTCGGACTCGAGTCTAGAATCCAATGAAAACTTTAGCGAAACATTTTGGCCTAACGGTTGGGCCCCAGGCCGGGCAACATGTGCCAAAATGACCCTAAAACTACTTCACTTATGACGTCAGTCACAAAAAATCCGCACCCCCCAACCAAAAAAATTTTTTTTCGAGTGTAATCTACTAGACTGGCCGATCCTTTTGAGCCATTCAACAGCTCTCTAGCGCAATCGGTGGAGGAGCTAGGGCGTTGGTAAGGCAACCGAAAACTGCTGTTTTTTAGGCCGAAAGTACGAATATATCGTACGCCGGCTCTCAAAGTGTTAAGACATGTTGTTCTATTGCATATTTCATTTGGTAACTTACCAGTGAACTTTAACAGAACCATTTGGATCTTATTTTGTTGCTTTTTCTTGTGTTGCCTTTTGCTTCTCTTATATTGCAGTTAATGCTAATCATGCTAACAGTTTCATGCTTAACATATTGTTGCTCATCTGACTGCTGTGACAACAAAGTATCTGGTAACATTGCTATGTTGTCATTGTGACATCAGAGTTGCCCAATTGCAATGCTTGTTATGAGTAGGGATGCACAAAGTGTCTATTCATGTGTGGTGTGAACATTGCATTGGATTAAGAAGTGCAGCCTCATAACATGTCCGGAGCCATGGTATGACATATTTATAGTTTGAGGCACTTTTCTTGCATCACTTTGCACCACAATAACTCATCAGTCGATTGAGCTAGAGAGCTGCTCAAACCCTCTAAAGATGCATGAAGTCTTCTAGTTTGGATTTTTTTTAATTGGAAAGTTTTGGGATTCTGTGGGTGGCATCATAATGGGATTAGGCTTATGCATTTTGGCTGAGGCTGACATCACCGAACCCTGGGCGCCAACGCTAAGAGTCGATTTTTGACTCAAGTTTTTATTGGAAACTAGACTATAATATGAGTTTTTAGAGCATTTGATTGGCCACCTAGTGTTTCTGGTTCAAAAGTTATGGCCAAAAATATAAAAGTTGGCTAATATTTTTTTAACCAAAATTTGTTTTTTTGGCCATAACTGTTGAACCAGAAATGCTAGATGGCCAATCAAAGGCTGTAAACACACATATTACATCCTAGTTTCCAATAAAAACTTGAATCAACAAATTGGCTCTTAGAATTTGTACCCAGGGCCTAGTTACCTCAGCCAAATATACATAGACCTATGCCCATTATCATGTCACCCAGAAAAAAATCAAAATCTGAAACTTTCTCATTATGTTAATTTCTAAACTAGGAAGGCTTCCCGCATCTTTAGAGGGTTTGAACAGCTCTCTTGTGCTCAATCGGCTGGGAAGTTACGGTGGCTCTACGAATATATTGTACCCTGGCTCCGAACATGTTAAAAGCTACTGTAAACTTCAACTGATGTTTTTTGTCCATTTTTTAAACTGTTAGAAACAAATCATATTTTGTGTACTTGTATGTTGTACGTGTTTCATACCATCACTCAGATTGAAGTGACTACCTCACATCCAGTTAGGACCAGAAACACATTATTTTCTGCTGCTCCCTCTGTGCACATAGAACGTTCCATGCTGTGCATATATGAAATATAAATGGTTTGATATCCTGTTTTCTTGGTACCTCTGTATTGACTTACATTACGTTTTTTTGAAAAAAAGAAATCTGATTGATTTATTGTGCATCTGTACTCAATAAGCATTACCATCCAGCTATTGTGAAGCTACTATATCACCCTGCATTTTTGCATCATGCTAAGTTTGACATTAGCTGCCAGAATTCTAATTGTTATTACTGTTTCATACGTTTTGCATTTGTCTGGCATGGTAAAACTATCTTTGTGATTCAATACATTCAGTTTGCTTGGCAGAAGGTGGTTATAGTTCTGTTGTGGAAAAAAGACCAGAATCTAAGTAGTGAGACCCCAGCTTTTAGAGTGGCACAAATTGATAACATAGTCCAAATAAAAGCAAATGTGCTTATGTAATGGAAGCGCATACATGACTTATTGTACTGTCCGTGATGCAATACATTGATGCTTTCCCAACATGTTGCTGCACACTTTTCTCAGCTTTAGTGTGTAAGAGGATAATTTGATTTATTTCACTTTGAACAATAAACCCTCAGATTGTGCAGGAACAGTTCATCTGATATAATTCTTCAATTACTTCCGCACAATACTCGCTTTATTGAAAAATCTATCTTATTTCATCATGCAATCTGAGACTGCTTCATAGAAAGCTGTTGCAATAGAGTGTCTAAGGCCTAGTACGGGAGTTGACAGCCTTAACACTTTGGCATCGGGCCGCTGTTGAGGATTCTCGCACCAAAACAACCGGACTGCACATGGCTTTGCATGCGTAACTTGGGTGCCAAAAGTGGTAGAGAGCTGTTCAAAAGATGCAGCAAGTCTTCTAGTCTGCACTTGCAAAAAGTTTTTTGCTTGGGGGTGCGGGTTTTTTGTGAGTGATGTCATAAGTGGAGGACTTTTAGGCCACCTTGGCCCACTTCACCTGGCCCTAGGCCCAAACCGTTAGCAGTATTTTGCTGAAGTTTTTATTGGAAACTAGGCTACAATCGGAGTCTTTTGATACTTTGGATGACCTGCTGGGCTTTCGGGTTCAAGTTATGATGTAACGTAATAAAAATATTTGACTAATTAGATAATTAAGTAATTTGTTTATTTTAGATCAGTGGTTCTCAAAGTGGTTGATATCGACCCCCAGGGGTCAATTGGACCATCCAAGGGGTTGATAAATAGTCACGGGGCTGAATGGGGGTCACTGAATGGCTACTATGTTCTAAGCGTGTTTTCGGATTGTGTATCATTTTATCATGCATTTAATGTAAAAAGTACTCAAAATAATTTTGACACATACTTTCCTTGTATTAGTAACTGTTGGGATAGGCCACGAGGTCTACAGAAAATTGCACCTAGGATCCAATTTTGTGGTAAACTGTGCTATTTATTTAATTGATAGTTAACAATTTAATTGTAAACACATTGTGTTACATCATAAACCAACAATTGCAGTGAGCAGCACATGTGGTTCCATGAGTAGCTAGCATACCTTAATGTTGAAGTACAGACCGTACTATTCATTGTGGCTACTGCGCACAGAGCTATATATGTATTACCTGTTCGAGGCTCCTGACTACATTGGTGCACACCAAATCAAACATGAGCACAGCTTGTAGTTTATTCTATTTGTGTCTAACGGATTAGGCATGGGTGACAGATCAAACTCGCCATTTTGCACCTTATCATCAGGTGTGTGTTATGAAAAAGAAGAGCTAGCATTCAAAAATCGAAAGTGCGACTTATCCTTATTGCACCTTATGGTCTGCAAAATATGGTACTTCAAAATCACGCACTGAGCCGCTATTTTTGCACCACTTTCGACTCCATATACTGCCAGTCAATTGTTCTAGAGACCTGTTCAAACCCTCAAAAGACTCGACAAGTCTTATTTTCAATGAAATAAAAATTTTAGGTTTCAGGTGTTTTGTGGGTGATGTCATAAGTGGATTAGTTTTAGGCCTTTTTGGTTGGGATTATCGGGCCCTAGGCCCCAATTGCAACAGGGAAGCATATAGCTCAAGTTCTTAGTGGAAACCAGGCTAAAGTCGAGCTTTTTGAGCCTTTGATTTGCTTTCTAACATTTCTGGTTTGAAAGTTAGGGTAAAATAATGAAGTCCTTTCAGCAGAAAATTTACAGATTCATTACATAAGCTTAAATCACAGGAAGTCGCAGCAAGGGGATAATTAAGCAATGGGTGCTCACCAGATCTCATGTTGAACTTTAATTCTGCTGCTGTGGTCAACATGTTCTTTAAAGTAAGACAATTTTAATATGCAATTAATCATTGCATCACTTATTTCTGTACTTAACTTGGTGAAAATTTCCTTCAAACAACTATGTAATTTTCATGATCATTGCGTTACTAACAGATCAATGTCTAAAAAGCACATTATGCAAGTAATTCTTGACAAAGATCATAATACTACATTTTGTTAAACTGAGGAGCAGACTATTCTCATTTGTATTTAGTGTCAGATACAAGTCCAACAGTTCTTGTTGAAGTGCGAAACGTCAACATATTTTAATCTGTTACGTTTCTGCTTGAAGCTTTCAGAGCGTACTTAGTAAACACAGCTCCACTGCTAGTGCCTGTGCTGAATTTAATACAACTGTCAGCCTGAGCAAAACCGTGGTCCTACCTCAGGGACCTAGCTCTTCCCCACAAATCAGTATAAATGAAGCTGTGCTACAGTCAGTGGAAAAGTTGTTGTCTGAGGCCAACAGTCAACAACACAAACTCCCTGTGATAGGAGCTTGACATTTGTATATGCAATGTCATGACAATGTTTAACGTTTAGTCAACTTCATCCACGTGTTTGGTCTAATGGCAATCTCTCCAACTGAGTTAAAATCCAGGTGTACATGGCTGTGTTGTTAATGTGCTTCTCTATGGTTGTGAAATGTGGACAATGTACTGGCACCAAGAATGCCATCGTGACCCTTTCCACCTGCTTCACTCTATTATGGGGCTGTCCTGGAGGGACCGTATGTCAAAAACCTTAGTACTGCAAGCGATGGGTTCCTGCGACCTCAATCAACATCAACGATGGGCTGGTCATGTATGCCAGATGGATGACAACCACAGTCTGACAGAGCCAGTTCTGTATAGCGAACTACCTAATGCTCCTCAACCCACTTGGTATCCAAAACTGTGTTTCTGGGACGTGTTAAAGCATGACTTGAACACATTTAGCATAGCAGATACTTCTTCAGAAAAACTTGCAAGAAAGAGAATGGTGGAAGTCAGCCATTGAAACTGGAAAACAAACATCCAAAAAACATTCTTGGAGGATTGTGAGTGCCACCATGTCCTTTGTTGTGCACAGCGGGATAGGCCATTGTAATAATGATGAGTAAACGCATTTGAAAACCTTTGGCTTGATGAATAAGCATATCTACAGCATTTTGTTCTCAAATGGCAATGCTGGTGAAAAGCTCTTGTGCTGATACTGATTATTTAGTAGCAATTGATCACTATGGCTTAAAAGAATGTAATGTGTGGTATATCACAATCATGTCAGTGGTCAGGCTGTGGAATTTACATAGTTACAAATATGTATTTAATTGCAAGTAGCAAAAGTTTGTTTGGTCTATTTTTTGAAGATTGACAGATGTTTTGGATTTGGCAAATTTTAACCTTTAATCCTGATTAAAAGTGGAGGATTCTGGGTTAGTTGCAGTGCCATACGTAATGGGTCTATTATGATTTCATAGAGATTCTTACTAGCTGAGGGGTCACCCTAGTTTTTGCAGGAGTACAGGTTCGTCTCCCAACTAAGCAACCTGATGTCTTCAAGTTGCCAAGCCAATACCATGCAAAATAAAAGGCTCTCACCACTTTGTCCATTACACCTTCGCTGCCAGTGTACAAATAGAAATCCTCCATGAGTTGCTATTTTCACACCACTTTGCAACTCCATAACTCACCAGGTGATTGTGCTAGAGAGCTGTTCAAACCCTCAAAAGACTTGGCAAGTCCTCAAGTCTACACTGAAAAAAATTTTTAGGTAGGGGTTTTAGTTTTTTGTGAGTGGCATCATAAGTGGAGTAGGTTTAGGCCATTGTGGCCCACTTCATCAGGGCTTGGGCCGAACATCTAAATGGAAGTATTTCGCTCATGTTTTTAGTGGAAACTAGGCTAAAATCTGAGTCTTTTGAGCCTTTGATTGACTTACTAAGGTTTTAAGTTATGGCCTGAAACAAGTTAATTATCTAAATTATCCAGGGGATTAATATTTTGTTGTATTTAGGCCATAACTTTTGAACCTGAAACCTTAGAACAGTGGTTCCCAACTGTTTTTGTTGCATTCCTCCCTTTTCTCATTTTGGAACTTTTCATTCCTCCCCTGTTTGGGTTCGTACTAGGCTAGTATTAATTACGATTGGAACAATGGTCTTTATTTATGACAATCACTTGACCAATAAAAGTGGGATGAAAAATATTTGTTGTTAAATGATGGCACTAAAGTTTGTCAAATAAGCATGTGATAGTCCATTAAATAACTTACAAATGTGAAGTGATATAACTAATTGAAAGAACCATTGTAAACTTAAAAAAGAAATACAGCACTTACAACGAGTAGGCAAATTAACTACAAAGTGGAGATTCTTTGCTGGTTGGAAACTACTGCCTTAGAAAGTCAAACAAAGGCTTTTACCTAGTTTCTACTAAAAACATGAGCGAAATAGTTCCATGTAGCAGTTTGGGCCCAGGACCTGATGAACTCGGCCAAAAAGGCCTAAACCTACTCTGCTTATGACACAAAACTAATTTTTTTTTTCAGTGCAGACTGGAAGACTTGCTGAGTCTTTTGAGGGTTTGAACAGCTCTAGCACAATCAGCTAGTGAGTTATGGAGTTGCTAAGAAATGCTAGAAACCTGGATTTCACTGAAAACGATCAGTAGCAAAGGTGTTAATAACTCGCCAGTAGTACTCCTAGTTGATTTCTTCTTTCAATTATATTCAGATATATAACAAAACTTCCGATATTCAGATACATATAGCCAAGTGGGGTAAAAAATAATTTTCGCAATGTTGGGGTAAAAAAAACTAACCCCCTTAAGAACTATTAAAAATAAAAAAAGTTTCAAATGAATTGGTGCTACAGAGGCATTCACTGTGACATTGTTTGTAACATATTTGTTCCAACCGAAATCCTCAAGGTTTGCAGCTTTGTTTGAAAATTGATGTTGGTATCAGATAGGACCAAAAGTTTCAAACAAATTTTATAAACTTTTATGCTGCTTTAGGAGTACTTAGCATAAACATGTCAAAGTTGGCAAGTGCTTTGGTAATGCATGTCTCTGCATACCCATACCAATAAAAATTTTGGCAACTTTACAATTTGAGTTTTATGGGCTGGTTCGTTTTTACCCTAAACGGATGTATTGACTTGGGCAAAATAAACTTAATTTTTACTCCAGACAAGATTTTTTACCCCATGTTTGTGTTTTTATATTATCTTACTATGAAACAGACGAAGTAAATTTCTCTATAGTACTGCTCTGCATAAAACAAGAACCTTCATTTGTTCTTTGTTGGGCATTCCAGTTGTATTGTAAATGTATTTGATTACAATAATAGCTCACAAGCAAGTGCCAATTATCGTTTTGTGTCTAGACCAAACGTTCTTAAACACTTTGAGAGCCAGCGTACGATATATTCGTACTTTAATTTCGGCCTAAAAAAACAGCAGTTTTCGGTTGCCTTACCAACGCCCTAACTCCTCTGCTGATTGCGCTAGAGAGCTGTTCAAAGGCTCAAACGGATCGGCCAGTCAAGTAGATTGCACTCGAAAAAAATTTTTTTGGTTGGGGGGTGCGGTTTTTTTATGACTGACATCATAAGTAAAGTAGTTTTAGGGACATTTCGGCTCATCTTGCCTGGCCTAGGGCCCAACCGCTAGGCCAAAGTGTTTCGCTAAAGTTTTCATTGCAACTAGGCCCGAGTCTTTTGAGCCTTTGATCGACTTCCTAGCGTTTCTGGTTCAAAAGTTATGATCTAAAATAAACAAATTAATTAATTATCTAATTAGTCAAATATTTTTACTAACTTACATCACAACTTTTGATCCCGAAACCTTAGCAGGTCATCCAAAGTATCAAAAGACTTGGATTGTAGCCTAGTTTCCAGTAAAAACTTCAGCGAAATACTACCACCTAACGGTTGGCGCCCAGGGCCAGGCAAAG
>Ga0210059_1007158_pt1 | contig 17785 bp, 19 predicted proteins | sample Ectturendosymbi2_FD_188042 | JGI IMG/M metagenome (GOLD analysis project Ga0210059, IMG submission 188042) | Ecteinascidia turbinata endosymbiont from Florida, USA - Sample 2 (SPAdes) (version 2) | ecosystem: Host-associated > Tunicates > Ascidians > Unclassified | place: Key West, Florida... | reverse complement strand
GTTTGTACAGACGATGGGCTACAGTAAACTTGTGGTGGTGGTCTCAGTGTTAGTGCCATTTTTTGCTTAAAGTTTCAATGTGGATCTTGTCAAGTCTGACCATTCCAGCTGTTCTCACCAGGCGCAGCTCAGCGCCTTCAGGTGCACAAAGAGAATGCTCTCACAGAAAGAGCGCGTTGAAAGCGCAGTGCTCGCTTGGAGATGAGCACCATTTTGTAAAGGGAATAACGCTGTCATAGAAAAAGTGCATCGAAAGGAACTGCTCGGTTAGGCGTTCTTGCCCGAAAATAACGTTGGCAACACACATCACTTTAGAGCAGGGGTTCCCAACCTTTTTTGCTGCTCGTACCCCTTTGTCAGAGCATTCTTAGTACCCCCCAAAAAATTTTGAGATATATATTGCTCTATAAGAGATATATAAGCTGCTCTGTGACCCAAGGATCGTCGTACCCCTTGATGTTCAATCTCGTACCCCTTGGGGGTACGAGTACCCCCGGTTGGGAACCCCTGCTTTAGAGCATTCTCTTTGTGCACCTGAAGGCGCTGAGAGGCGGTGAGCTGCGCCTGGTGAGAACAGTTGGAATGGTCGGACTTGACGAGATCCTCATTGAAATTTTTAGGCAAAAAATGTCGCTAACACTGAGACCACCACCACAAGTTTACTGTAGCCCATCGTCTGCACAAACCAATGTTGTTATCAAACCAGTATAATTTAGACCTGAAACCACCTGGCTTTATATGACGCCAGGGAATTCATGCCTTGCAGTAGCCTAGCTTTTGCCTGGATTACTGAAACAAAGCACCAAGTTTTTCTTCGGACAGAGGATACCATGTTTTCCTCCGACACGCTTCAGCGCTATATATGCATGCAGATTTAGCTATATATGTGCATAGATAGCTAAATGCGCGCAGAGATAGTTAAATGGGCGCAGAGATAGCTAAATATGCGCAGAGATAGCAGTTTTTGTGCTAAACCTGTCAGATATAATATTTTTACGAGCGGCGCCCCATACACGCGCTCCACCGCAGCATCTCTCATTATCGTGCAGGAAACTTCAGTCGCGTGCGCGGCTTTTTAGATTTTTTACGAATACTGCACCGCAGCTCTGTTACGCGATCTGTTCTGTGCTGCGCAGATGCTTGCTTGCCGGCTCGCCACCATCTTGCTCAGGGGAGTGACGAGAGTCAACTATCAAACCATCGAAAGCGACAACTCTCCCGCGAGGGATTCCCACCAGCAATCCACCTTGCCCGGCTACGCCTCAAGTGATAGAAAGTCAGAGACTAGTTCTACGTCGATCGCTGCGGGCGACGCTCACACTTCTACCCCGTCTTTTTCAATTACTTCTGCTCCCGTTAAGCCAAAGTTTTTTGTTGGCGAAAAGTTAGTACTCGGGCTCGTTCACGACAGACCCGTAACAGCACGGCATGGCGTCAATGCAGTAGCGAATCAATCGAGTGCACTGGTGCATGACACACCTGAATGCGAACTGCAGTTGTTTTTTCTTTGGAATGTTTCTTGGCACTAAGCTGGAAATCACTGTTTTCGCTCGCGTTTCTACAAAATAACGTTTGTGATTGTTTGCTAACCTTTTTGTTGTGCGGTGATCGCCATTTTTATTTGGTGTCGCATTCCCAAGCCAGCCCACATGCAGGATCATTTGTAAGTGCTTGTGACTAATGATTTTCATAGACTCGTAAAAAAAATTAAAACAATTTGCAAAATATAAAAATTTTGCAAAAAATGCAAAAATCAAGTGATTGGCCTCGCATCCTTAGGTGCGTCAGTTGTACATCCTTGGTTTCGGAATGTCATCCAGGGTAACATCTCCCACTGTATTTCCTTCTTTGATGTGTTTGTTCTTTGCAGCACCCAAGCAGTTGTTGTTAAGCGCAATTTATCTATAATATCTGCAGGTTTGACTCACCCGCATGTTTTCGTTGCCACACCCATTCGCGCTTACAGTTGTTGTTCAGCGTTGTTGCTGACAACTCGTTCGTGCGGTTTAACAAAAACTTGCCGTTGTTTGGACTGTTTGCATTCAGTTAACACTCTACCAGCTGTGCGGATGCGTTGTAATCGAATGGAAAATCACTACGTTTTCGTTTCACCTGTTCCCAGATTTTGGTTGAAAACCTCTCTGCTCTTGATTCTAAGCTGTAAACCAGGCCCTCTCATCCCAATACTGGTTCTTTAGTAGAGTGCATGCTTGTCAAACTGTAGTTGCGGCAGCGGCATATAATTCTCACTGCCAAAGTTTGCCTTCATTTGTTTTTGCAACTCGATTGAAAAAAGGCCATTTTCTTGGCTTTTAATCGAAAACCAAAGCGTCGCAAGGCATGTTTGCTGTTATCGCGTTGCAGCACACAGATCTCGCGTTCCTGATCATCGTTCGTGATGACACCACCTGTTTGCATTGGACAAATGATTTCAATCGGGCATGCTGAACTGAGAACTCTCTGCTTTTCTTAGGGTTTTTGCTCCATCTACGGTCGAGCAAGAAATAATTCTTCTCATCCGGATATCGGAAGCAATGGTAAGGATTACGGAGACGTCGTTGTGTTATTAGCGGACATTTTTTAACGTCTTGTTTCGGATTTCAGTTTAAAATGGTTTCGCTCGGGCTCGATTCTTGCATTGCGCATTTTGCAGGCATCAGGGTGTTGCCGGCGCGTAAATTGCGGTGGGAAGGATCGAAATGTCGTTGTTCTGCGTTGTGGTCAACTTCAGACAGTTTTAAATACGCAAAGTTTCGTACTGTTTAGGTCCATAAGGAAATGCAAGCTTGCGGCTTGTTGGCAAGTGGCTCCAAACTTGTTTTGGTCGCGTGAATGAAACCTAATTAATAGAAACGTCTTCTTTGAAAGAGTTAACGCCTGTTGGTAACGCAATCTTCAGTATAACTTCAACAAAGTGGTTGTCAGTTTTGAAAATTTCGCCGCGTACCGGTTGGGAGGTACTGTGCTAAAGCCATAGATCTAACGTTACTGTACCTTTCACATACGGTAGAATTCCAATAAAGCCTATCTGAAATTTAAGCAACGACTTATTTTCAGAACCTGGGTTTTTGATCGATACGGCTCAACGAAAAATTCCTGTCTTTTTTTGATTTTTTGTTAACCGCAAGCGAAACAGCGGTGTTATGTTGATGGCTGGTTTGGTTAACACGTACACAAATATCCGGGCCGCCCATCAAGCACGTCCGGCACCAGTTGAAAAAGACGACTTAGTTTTGTAACACCTTTTCTGCCGCTCGACACCGCCGGAAGGGTGCGATACGCTGCAGGAAACAAACTATTGCCTTTTCTGAGTTTATTGGCAACGATACGTGTTGTTTCCCTTTTCTTACGAGTTGAGAGACAGTAAGTAAACCTTGATGCAGTTAAACATGGACCCGGTGCTGGACATGTCACCCGAGCACGCGAGCAGCAGAGAACAGACCCTCATCAACGCCGAGTTCTTGTACGACCTGCTCTGCATCATACTCGTCCCACTCGAGCAATACGCATTGCTCAGTTCCGTGAGTTCTGGCGATGACATTGTTTTTTTTTACTTTGTGACGTGACAGTTCGCTGATTTTTGCTTGCTTTCAGTGCATCCAGAACTCGCTGAAGTACGCCTTCGACCACTTCCATCTCTGGCAGCAGTTCGCTTTAACACTCTGCTCAGCGGGAAAGGTGGGTCTAGATAACGTTTAAATTCGTGCTATATATCGCAATCCATTAGCAACAAATTGTCGGCACATCACCACGTGTTTCAACGACGCAGATTCTTCGAGTGGCTGTGAAGTTGCACTATGCTTTGCTGCACAGTATATTTGTTTTGTTTCGACTTCGAAAGTATACTACCGTAATGGGCAAAGGCAGAAACAGCAGCAAGACCAAATCTGCTGCATTGCAGCTAATGGATTTGATCCAGATCTTCATCCAGGTCCACGTCTCAGTCCTTGGCCTGTTCCTGTTTCAGCAGTGAGGTTTTAATGCGATTGAAAGCTTTGAATTCTTTCTGTGACGCAACAGCATGAGCGACTGAAATTACTGCGCTATCTCGCGCCGTGCCGAGCTGCAAGTCGGGCCGGGCTTTTCGGATTGGGTCAGGTTTGGGCTTAAGTTTGTCAACATGTTTCGGGCCTGCATACAAATTTATCGCGAAACAACGTACGCTTTTGTCGCCAGTTACTGTTGAAACAACCCAGTTGATTAAATCTTCAATAAAAATGATTAATTGCGAATTATTTGGTCATAATTAGTTTTCGTACGCCACCAATACCCGCAGTTGCGCATACCTTGACTGACTCACTCGGTGATTTTGGCTTTCGGGCCTCAAATCGGGCTTGAAAATGTATGTCGGGTCGGGTTCGGGCTTCAGAATGAGGCCCGTTTACAACTTTGCGCTTGCGGACGCAGTGCAGTGTGTGCGTTCCAACGACGATGCTTTGTTCCCTGCGTCGTAGATCGAGCGATCGATCCAGAGCTTTTGGGAATGCTGCCGGATCGATCCGGACAACCCCGTCCCGGCTATGGTCGCCGCCAAGACCTGTTACCAACAGCAACCGCCGCGCGTCGACGAAGGTCTCGAGTTCAGTCGAACGGCGGTGGAATGCGTGAAAGACGATCCCGCGGAAAGCGAACTGACCAAGTCGAGGGCCTATTTGTGCCTCGGCATCGGGATGTCCTTAAAAGCTTTGCAAAGTGAGGAGTTCGGCATGGTTGTGCAAAAAAATAACTTGTGAATTGGTGTCGAAGTCCGGTTTCGTCCAATTTGCGGACAAGTGTTCCGGCGTCAAAACTATATCCATATGTGATATTTCGGAGATGCAACATTTTAACGTTCACACTTCCGAACGATCCACTTTTCTGGTGAGATGGGCGAATTGCCAACCAAACATAGACTTTTGTTTTATTTGGCGTTGAGTTTTGACTTGTCCGCTAAATAAATCGTTTCGTTTTTGTGTATTTTACATGTTAAAAACATACATGCTGTTGCACAGGAAAGGATAGCCTTTAATTCGAATACTCTTCTGGAAATATCAAGAAGTGTGTGATTCTGACACTGAAAATCTTTATAGTCTTATTTTTTCGCAAAATTGGTGTACCGATGTTTGTTGAAATGGGTATTCATGTTTGCTTTGGCACCGCAGAGCAATGAATCAGTGTGAAAAAAGTCTGATGCGCAAGTGAGCAGCATATTTGTACAACTGCTCGACTACGTTGGCCGATTCCATTTTTTCTGAAACCAAGTTTCATTTTCACTCTCCGTGGTTGATTGTTTCATTATTACGTTTGCTCATTGTTTCATTATTACGTTTGCTCATTGTTTCATTATTACGTTTGCTCATTGTTTCATTTTTACGTTTGCTTAATATCAACCCTATTTCATTTATCAAAGGTTCTAATAAGTCGGAGCGAACGCATTGCAGGGAAGAGGCCATTCGGGCTTACACAGTGTGAGTTCTCAATTTTTCTTGAATACTTGCGTTACATCGCTGTTCGTCGATTAAAGCATTCGGAAGCAGGCTGTGCATACACAGCCTGGCAATATCTACTGTTTCAAGAGCGGTTCACCGGGTTCAAGTGTCAAGAACTTTGTGAAAGTCAACTCCATTTCAATGCTTTGTGGTGTAATAATAACTCCATCTTGAGTATGTTTTGACATGCTTCTCGCAGGCAGTGCGTACCACAAACTTGCTGTTTGCATGACATATACTCGTCTTCACTTTCAGCGCCCACACATGCGATCCCGACGACCACAAGCCGTGCTTGTATCTGGCTCTGGAGTTCGCTCGTGATCGAAAAATATCCCAGGCATTTAAGAAGGTTAGTTGTTTGTTACTACTGTTGCAACCTCTCCGGTGGCCTTGCGTTGATTGTGTGATTCACCACGAACGGGATGTGCGCGAAGAAAAACACTATATGAAAGTGGTGCGAACAATCAATAATAGAGTGATCATGACAGGTGAACTCTATAGTTGCTTGCTGCCACAGTGCGAAGCTTTGCGCACTTGCCGTTCGGGCGTTTCCGATCGCAACAGTACCAACAAGTGTTGGGTGTCCGCGTTTGACTGCTGGCAGCTGGGCTTGCTGCTACATCGTACTTGAATTCCATTGTATTTAATATACTGTATATTTAGTTATAGGCAGTGGCTACGGATACGCCTGTGGATCTTGAAATTTGAAAATTTATTCATACGCCACCTGTGACGTAACAGTAACGCACAACGAGAGTGCAGTAGGCTTGGTAGAACCGAAAGCCATTGTAATAGTAGCCGTAGCGCATAACCATTAGGCCACGAGATCCACACAGTTTGAATGACGAACTGACCCTTTTGTTTGAATTGCGTCAGGATGAGCGCATCCGTAGTCACTTCCTTAGTGATATTCGTTGGTGAAAGCTGATTATGTTCCTGTTAAGCTTTAGCCGATTATATATGAACAGGATGTTGGATTCGATGATTTTTACAATTCTTCCAGGGGTCGAAGTATGGATGTTTTTATTCTGGGATTCGGAGTTTTAAGAAATTCGCGACTCCTAGTCAGGCAGTGCAGTTGAAGTACTCAAAATTTCAAAACCACTTTTACTTATGTCGTCACAATTCAATTGTGATGTTTAGCTTCCAGACAATTCGTGATTACCCCGGAGCACTTGCCTGAGCAAAGTTCACTGTTGTGTGTCATGCTGATACAAGCGTGACACACGAGTTTTCTCTCAGAGAGAGACAGAGATGAAATTGTGCTTCAAACTGTGCTTTAAATTCTTGAAATTTAAACAGCGAGTATTCTTGTTATGTAGAAAACTCTTGCTTACCTGAAAATTTATACTATATTGTTATTGCTGTATTGTGCATGTTATCTCAGATAAATTATAAATTAAACAGGGTTCCAACGCGGTATTGAAAGTATTGAATTTGGCCAAAATGTACATAAAGTATGGAAATCTTGAAAGGAAAATAAATCAGACAATTTCTGAGGAGAATCGTTTGTGATTACACTTATTAGCTTAAATTCGTTTTTGCCTAAGATTTGTACTGAATGGCGTTCAAGCATAGCAAACAAATCTCTAGTGCACGTATCAGTTAATTACAGGGTTTTACACATTTACTCAGCTGTGTTACAGCAACCAACTCAATTTCTCTATCTTTTTAGGAGAGAAAAGTGTGTTTTTGTTTATATAATAAGAATAAAAAATATGAATATTTTCAACAAAATTGGTTACATAGCAACAAAACTTCAATGCTTAATTGCAAATTTATTGCCCAGGTGTAAGCTGTGAAAGTGTCCTGGGATGTGTTTTTTTGGAAAACTCACATCCACATGCAAGCTCGGAGTTGGCTTCCGGCACGAATTCATGTGTTTTCCAGCACGGTTTCTTACCAACTTTTTCTGTCTAGGTTGCCTTTTTCAATTGCAACATTTTAGCTCTTGCGCCCTTGACAATGGACATTGTCTAATTGGGCTAATGCATAGGTTCCCAACCTTTTGTGAAGCTGGTACCCCCTTCTCAAAAACACAGTGACTTTGACACCCCCTCGTTTTAAAAAAGCCTAGAAATCATTTTTTAAAAATTTGATTTTGCAGTATCTTCATTTTTAAATGACTAATCGTAATACATACTGACAACGCAACAGAAAACACTCAGTCCTATTGTTTTTGCCCTACTACGCATTGGAAACAAACCCAGTGACTTAGGTTGCTACTTCTGAAATTATCCGCTCATACCTTGGCGCACAAATACTCAGAGCCACGGAAACCATTCGAAGGGTTCAAACGGTTGCGATACTAGTTTTTCAATGAAGTATAGAGGAAAATCCAGATTACACGAATATGTTGTTGCGATGGCACTAGAATAGACAGGGCTTTTGTATTCGATTTGTAATTTTCGAGTTGTGTAGCACCAAACAACAATCTCGCCATAATTGCGCCACAAACATAACGTCACACTGCGCTTACAATCGCATCACCGGCCATCTTCTGCGTGGTAACCGTCAGAAATAGCAGTGCACGCATTTATCAATTTAAATTGTTAAATTAGGAATGTTAACGGGAATAATTAGGCTGGATAATATTCTTTTGACAATGGCACTTACAAGCTTTCACAAATCGTGATTGTTTTTGTAAACAAAGGTACATCTAAGAACATGCAAACTCTCACCCTGGACAATCGCATTTCGGACCCCAGGGGTCCGGCGACCCCGGTTGGGAACCGCTGGGCTAATGCAAGAGTCCCTAACAGCCAGAAATGGCGAGATGGACAGGACCGAGGGGTTAATTCGATCGAAATGTAACAGATCAGGCCGGAGAAATGCAACGTGTACTGGCATTTTTTGGATTTATCTTGCGATTCAAGAACTTCTAGCTGCTGTCGTTTGGGCCTGTGATGTGTGGCAAATTGATACTGAATGCGTTTTGGCTTGCTATGTCACAACAAACAAGCTACTGACTGGTATTATTAAGTAACAAGCTGTAACTACTTTTTAACCACAGAAGGTGAAAACCACTACTTTGGGCGAAATGCTAATTGTTTTCAACGTATTGCAGGTCAGGCAATCGCTAGATCTGAATCCGGAAGACTTGAACTCTATTCATCTGCTCGCTCTGTTGCTCACATCGCGTAAGCAGTACAGCGAAGCACAAACTACCTTGCAGTCTGCGTTGCTGATGTATCCGAACAGTTTGAGGTGAGGCTTACACTGTGTTGTCGTTGCTTAGTTGTGTTCAGTTTTCGTTTTGTTGAACCAATTTGTGTAGAGCAGGGGTTCCCAACCTTTCTCTTACCATGTACTCCTCCAGCATTCCGACAGATGAGCGTGTACCCCTTAAGCATGCCAACAAATAAGCATGTACCCCTTCCAGTGCCGGATTAAGGCAGCGCGGGGCCCGTAGCATATTAACAGCGCGGGCCCTAAATTAAAAATATACTTGAAAACAAGTGTTGAATTATAAATTCAGTGGGCATCCATGTGACTATCATAAGGCACTGAATTTGACTATCATAAGGCACTGAATTTCGCATGTACGAAAACCTGGTCATAAATACAAACTGGTGGACATGGTGGGCTTCATGTATATTTTTTTTTACCAAAAACGTATATGCGTACACCTTTTTACCATGAAGGAATACATTACTGTAGAGCTCACAAGTACAGTACAGAAACAGTAATTACTGCTTCCAGACTCATCAGCAAATTTGATTATTGCTACAGTGTAGTCTAAGCATAAACGTCGAAGTCAATTGTCGAAAGCAACAAACCTACTGCATTAAGATTGCATTTTCTAGATTTTGTCATAGCAAATTTGTTTATGATACTGGTAATGTCTAATTGACATAGAACTTCATGTTCTATAATACTCTTTAGAATCAGGCTGTTCAGCTTGTTTTGTCTAATGGTGCTCCTTTAATGTTCATTCTACCATCTTAAAGTTTAGAAAATGATCGTTGTCAACTGCAGTTGGTCACCATGAGAGTTAAATAAATACGCAAATGACTTTCCATGTTTGCAAAAGAAGACTCCAAGTATACAACCCAATGGCTAGTGAATACACGCCAAATTCAGTGCTGCCACTGAGATTTTTTGAAAAACCCCATGTAGACTCACCAAATAAACACAAATTTAACAAAATCCCTGGTAGACACAAAAGTAGGTGAATCTTTCTACCATATTTGGGTGACTCTGTAAGTCACAAAATGTGCTAGCGATAATATACTGTACCTTTGCTAATGAACTTTTGTGTCTGTCGGAGTTATGATACCGCACTAACATGGACTTGTTTGAATTTCTGGCGGTGATCTGGCAGAATTTACAATAATTAAGTCTTCGTTCTCAGTGTCCTTCTGTAGCTAACCTTTGAGATCTGGATCTTTCAAACACTCTACCTTAAAATTGCTGTGTCTAATACTTAAATCCTTTTATTCAGGCTTGCTTCATTAGTACCTCTGTCACTTGAACTCATTGCACCTTGCTAATATTTACAGCTTATGCGGTGTCGTGGCTTTGTTATCAGTAACGCTAAAGATTAAGGCACCTTGATAAAAGAAGATAAAGAAAGATGAGACTAGGTTAAGCGTCCGCTTCGTGTGCAAAGTGACAGAAGATCCCTTCAACAACTCTAATGTGTAGACCAGGCGTCACCAACCTTTATGTAACTGAGAGCTACTTCTTTGGTACCGATTAACGCTAAGGGCTACTAGTTTGATACACACTTCTGGAATAAAATTTAGTTCAATTTACCTATTATATGTTATCATTAATGATGTTAATCTATGTGATGACTGATGATGCTCGTCATCTTAATGCTATTTTCAAAACAGGCCCGCGGGCGACCAGCGTGGTCCTTGCGGGCGACCTGGTGCCCGTGGGCACCGTGTTGGCGACCCCTGGTGTAGACAAAGAACAGTTTAAAATCAAATGACTTCAAGCAATTTACAATGTGAAATGGACTTTTACGCACAAGTAAAGCCACAGACAAAGTGAAAAATTTAACTTGCTTTCAGGGAATAAAGTTTCTGAGTAGCATGCGTAAAATATAGGTCCCTCTTCCTGAGAGTTGGCTTCGGGTACCTAAATTCTAATGTCCACCTTAGCATATAATAAAGAACAAATTTAACGCAAAGGACCGTGGGGCCCGTAGCAATTGTTACATTTGCTACTATTGTTAATCCGGCACTGACCCCTTCAGCATTCAACAGATAGCATGTACTCCTTCAGCATTTCGACCGATGAACATGTATGCCTAAAATTTCTTATAACAAAACATTTAATCATGATTATCGTAGATATAGTTAACAATAAGCATATAATGATTTTTGAAAAGAATATTCACTGATATATGTATAAATATTTGGAAAAAAGTATATGTAAATATATTTTGCTCTTCTATTGCTAACCTTAAATGTATCCCTTCGGATAGTAAATGTACCCCAGGTTGGGAACTACTGGTTTAGAGCGAAATAATTGGTGTTGATGTTTATGCGGCAGTTGTGTATTTGTTCGTTTGTTGTGCAAATTGATGAGCGTACAGGTACTCGCTTTAAGCAGAACTTAGGTGTGTCTTGGGGAGGGGAAATTAATTGAGGAGAAATTGATCGCTGTGGACATTGCGAAAAAAAGAAGCTTAGTCGTTTCGTTGCAAAATAAATTTTAAGAACATCTGGTCAGAGTAACTGAAATGTCGTTTCCACAAGTAATTTGATAAAATGCGTTCGCGAAGTTAACTTGGCATTCTAGCAATGACGACCACTGTCCGTGACAGCTGCAAGTCTAATAAACCTTGTGAAATGACATATTCCAGTCTTCTGACGACCAAATGCAAGTTAGAATTGCACCTTGGCGATGAAGAGGAATCGCTAAGGACGTGCGACGAGATACTGAAGTTGTGGGCGTCCATTCCTAAGAAGCATGGGTAAGTTTTGGATTGCGAGATTATGACACCATTTGCCTTTCTCGACGCAGAAACCAGTACTCAGAACGGTGCCGGATGAAGTGTCACTGGGTGCAAAATCGCTACTGTGTTTCCATTCCAAAGTTTTTGAGATGCGATGCTTCCTCTTGTCTAATATTTCAACCGCCGGCCTAAGCTGTGGTTTGTTTGATAACAGGGCATGCGTTGTTCAGGGAGCGTGATTTCCGTAACTGAGTGTAAACGTTTCGGCAACTGAGAGCTGCAAACAAACATTTTGCTGATCAAGGTGAATGCGCACATTTACGTCAGTTCACATGATTTATGAGGCGCTAAACAAAGCAAGGTTCGATGTCAGTTTATTTTATCCAACCAGTGACCCAAGAATTTGTGTTTGATCGGGCAGCAGAGTGCAGAATGGGTGTTACGCATGGCATTGTTGCGCGCCGCGCCATGCCAGCCGAAATGAAATGTTGAACTTGCGTTTTCGCCTAAATCCAACTGGGGTTGGTTTCGACAGAAACTCAGTAACGTTTCAACCCCAAAATTAGTGCTGTCAAATGTGCGTTCCCGGGCTGACCTTTCGAAATTGCGCAGAGTATGTGAAATCAGTTCGTTGCTGGACCCTGTGTTACTGCTTAAAAGCGTTAGTTACGATGCTTAGTTTTCTGAATAAAAACTTAATTTTTTCCACTTGGCTTGTGTCCGTCTTTTATCCCTTTTACTCCTTTCACAGGTCGTTTGCCGACCTTGTCCGAGTTGACACCGTTAGCGCCACCAATCATTCAGTTGGGACTGAGTTGGATGTCGGTAGGTGGCGTACAGAACCATTTTCGCATTGATGAAGCAACAGAAAACTCACGCGGCCTTGCCGTAATGGTATTGCTGTTGGCAGCAATGTTTCTGAAGTGTTCAGACAAGTTTTCTGTTTGTTTCAAAACATACAAAGAGCGTTTTTTTAGTTTGATGAAGCAATAGGACCTTTTTTTGCAATCATGAAGCACATTGGTGCGAACACCTGGGCGCAAAGCGATACAACGGTAGACCTGTCTAATCGCCAGACCCTGGCTTGAATCGCGTTTCTGTTTTTGTGTAGAATCGACTTTCGCCAATTCAGTTGCAGCTTCCCGCTGGAACCAGACTGTGTCTGACATGGGCTCATTCGCGGACTTGCAGCCAAGGTACAGCACGCAAACACTGGAAGTTGCTTCATACCGATTGGTATTTATGTGAGACTGGCGCTGAGCTTGACCGGTGCGCGCCTTCCCGCAAACATTTTGGCGTATCGCCTTTGTGTGAAAGTCGCTGCTTACATCATGCATCATTAACAGTCATTTAAATTTCGCGCTGATCTTTCTTGTAGACAAACAACATTGTGATACGGATGTACGGGTTGGCTAAAAACAGCTTTGATGAAGCAAAGGTAGTTGCGCTTGCCCATTCGCTGATCTTTACCATAGTTTCGTCTTTAACAACGGCTCAGAAAGCAAGTTCAAACTGTCCTTTAAAGAAATAACGATAAGAACAGACAAGGCAAGAAAGAATCTTGTTTGAAAAACGCTGGTAAATCTTGTAATCCACGAAGTTTTTTGTGACGTAAACCTGAAGGCGAGGAAGCAGCCATGCATTGTGAAGCATGGAAAGTCAAAAGTCTTGTGAGAAAAGCGTTGTTTGTACGCACAGCTATACACTGGCTGCTAACACAGCATACCGCGATTTGAGAAAGAGAAGTGTGTTTTCGAACGATATCTGCGCCGTTGTCGCTCAAAAACTGCCGCGTGCGAGAACCGGATCTAATCTAGCCCGCCTGCCTGTTGTTGCTCACTTCAGGCGCTGATAGGTTCTTTACTTTTTATTGGCTGAAAACGCGGTCTCTACCAGGAAAGTTGTCAATATTTTGCCACAAGCACAGCATGCGGTTTTGTGCCAACAGAACTACCCGACTGTGGTCGGCTCACAGCCAAGTCTGGCTCCAAGCTGCCGAAGTGTACCTGGCGTTAGACAGAGCGGACGAGGCCGATTCGTGTACCGCCGAAGCCACACAGCTCTTTCCGCTCTCACCTCACGTCCTATACATGGTACGATGCATGTTGTTCGTCTTCCTTTCACGTGAGGTCCTCCAACTGACTGCCTTGCGTTCGCGTAACCTTTCAGTCACCGCGACGACGAGACAATGGCAAGGTCACCTGTGCTGGTGACACGGTGACCTCGGTCATGGGGCTGGATCGACCATTGTGTTGCAATCGTGCTACTGTTGCGTTTTCCAGTGTGCACTGATGCGTGAGCGTCGGGTTTGACGTGTTTATGTCAGATTCGCGCGGACTCGTACCGCGAGTCGGAGATGAGCGGACTGTGATATTTTGCGTTGCAGATCCAGTCCTGATTTTTTAAAACTCAGTCCAAAAAAATTTTCAAATGTAAGTCCAAGTCCAAAAAATTTGAAAAATGCAGCCTTTTCACAACAAAAATGCCGCATTTCTTTGCCATTAGCTCAGTCCAAATCCGGTCCGGACCTAAATTTTGAAGTGATTTACAGTCCGGATCCAATCCAAATATAACACAGTTTGCAATAGTCCGGATCCAGTCCAATGCTTATCTCTGCCACGAGTGTAGTTCCGCCATCGAACGACACCATAACTGCATGTCCAGCGTTCGTCATTTATCAGTGTTGACATCTGTCTTGGACTGTTCAAGAAGTTGCGTGCAGTGCTGTCATGGTAACGTCCATTGCGCAGTGTTGCTTTGCTGATTTTTCGCCTTTTCAATCTTTAAAATTCTGAAACAAAAAACGTATTTGTTTTCACTTGCATGGCCGTGATAGCAGGCGTCTTACATATTTCATTGCGCTGAGCTAAAGTTCTTTCTGTTCTTTTCCACGTGAACTCTCTGAAATTTCTGTCTATTTACCGCAGAAAGGGCGATTACATGAGCATCGCAACGAACAGAATGAAGCCTGTGTCGCTTACAACAACGTCCTGGCCATTGACCCGTTCAATCTAAGAGGTAACGCAGTCCTCCATCATTTGCTCAAAACCAACATTTCAGGCCGTTTTTCAGATATCTTGTCGCGATGCAAAACAATTGCCAACCTTCATAAGAACATTCATCCGATGTGCAATCAAGCGTCTTTGTCGTTTTCGTACGATCAGTGCTTCATTTTTCAAAGGCGTTCACTGTTGTGCTCTTTGGCAATCTTGATTGTTTCTTTTATGCATTCTGTCGAGAATTCTTCACCATTTCGGTGTCTGTCACAAAGCGCAAACAGTCGGGCATTCTGGGCTTTTTCGCATTTTTGCAAAACGCGCGCCCTTCCCTCTCAGCTGGCCAAGTGCGACTCGCTCGCCTTATCAGTGTTTCACCTGCACGGTCATCGAACCGCGTGCGTTCGTCAGTTTACTTCAAAAGAACGCTATTGGTGTTCTGAGCGATCGCTAAAACAATGCCCAAATTTGACAACCACGCGATGGAGACAGATTGTTATATAATTTTGACAGCCACGGAACGCCTTGCGGGAGTACTGCGACGGAGGGGGAAGCTCAGCTACGCCAAGAAGCTTCTGCAAGACGCGGCCAAACTTGACGTTACATCCCATACAGTGTGGTGAGTGATGGCGTGTATTTGCCGACTGTTGCTCTCAAATTGCTTGATTTTGTGAGAAAGTACTGCAGTAGATTTGATGCAAGTGCAAAACGTAAGGCTTGATTTCGTGGCGTGCGCAGTCTAATTTTTTCTGTGTGTGTTTTTGTTTGTTTAAGTTTTTTCTGTGTGTGTTTTTGTTTGTTTTTGTTTAAACTCCTATTGTTCAAACCTGAGACTGCAAACTGTGCGCCGACGGCAGAATGTTGATGCCAAGCTTTTAATACTCATTTTGAAAAGTTTGCGCTTTTTCTTGGCGTCTTTTTGGAGATCAAACATCCGATTTCAACCAGAATCCATTAATGTTTCTCCGCGTCTCAGCTGGTCATTAACAGCCGTCGACGTCTTCTCGAAACGGCTCGAACTTGACAGAAGAAGAAAAAAAGCACTACTTTTTCGAGCAAACGCGCAAACCCTGGCTCAGGCTCAACTGTCTGCGCCTGTTTCGAAACCGCAGAAGCACGAAAAAGTTTGCGCTATTATCACCAGCCGCAGGAGGACGCGTCACAGCCGTCGCATCGACCCCGACGCGAGCCACGACCTTGTCGTACACCGTCCCATCTTTGCATAAACACGAACGTTTGACCTGCGTCCTGTGTCTCGACGGGTCCAGGTTGTTGTTGTTGTTTAAAATTCGGCGTGCATCGACAACTTCCCGCCATGGTGATTGTAAAACACTCTCAATTATTCATGAGGCGCGCTTCTGTTGCCCGCGCCGATAACTGTCGTGTTTTGACGCGTAAGCTTCCTCTGCTCGCTGTCAACACCAAAACAAACAGCCGGGGTTCACGGACGTACGCGCCCACCGCGGTGCGATGGTTTCCAGGTGGTGGTTGTCATCGTCGGACGCCCCCGACGCAAAACCCTCTGCAGCGTGCAGTGATCCCACCCCGCGACCACATTTTTCAAGAACAACTAAAATGGTACTCATTCATAATGTGGCAAAACGCTACACCCGTCACGCAGTTCTGTATTGCTGCGTACACAGTATGGGTCTTCGATTTTTTCCGATCGCAATCTGCAGTTATGAGTTGTTTTTCTTTGAAAACACAAAGCTACGCACATTGATAGTATCAGACTGAATTTTGATGAAGCAACGAACGCTTGCCTTCGAGAGGGTCCGCATTGGCAGAACCGTTGCGGTAGTGTAGTTGAGGTAACGAACCTACGCTGTGCTTGCAGACGGGAGCTCCAGTCCATTGCCGTGTTCCTCAACACGGATGTTTGTCGTGATCGTAGAGGTTGACGCATCGGCCCTGATGAATGGTTTGCTGATAAATAGTGAAGCAGTGAAGAATGGTTTGCTGCACGGATGACAGGGGCTGATATCATGGTCCTGTTTTTGGGCGGGCCGCTAGCAATATTTTTAGCGGCTAGATTTCACCGGGCTGAGATATTTGCAATCTTGGAATAAGCAAATTCATTTATAAAAGCAATAAAACTCAACCATCGGCTACATTTAACAATTATCTTAAACTCATCACAGACGTTCATCCGTATAATACGAGACAAACTAAAACTCAGCGATTTGTATTAGGCCTACCAAAAGAATAACGTTCAAACTCAAGATACGAAAATGCTGAAGTGCAGTGCAGGTGCTTCCTCCAGCTAATGACTGAAAAACTTTCAGAAATGAGTTAGGAGAACCTCTCCATGAAAAGTGAGTGAAAACACCAGGCTTTTGTGGAGACTGGTCACTTTAAAAGTAATAGGCGTTTTTTGTATGCACCAAATCCTTATCGCTTTACCAGTTAAATTGTTTTTGTCTGATATTTGCAAGTAAACCATACAATTGTTTAGCCGGTCAGATCAAAATGAAAAAATGTGCTCGGTCAACGAGCCATCGATGATCTGGATTTTGCGAGCTGTGGCTGCTCCGGCCTCCAGAAACCTTGGATCGCGCCTAGTTTTGTTTTGCTCACAAATATTTTAGCAGTGAAGCATTCTTTGCTGATAAAAATAGTTAAACAATGAAAGATGTTTTGCTATCAAATAGTTGAACAGTGAGGGATGGTTTGATGGCAAATATTTAAACAGTGAAGGGATGATTTGCTGTTAAATAGTGAAACAGTGGAGAATTGTTTGATGACAAATAGTTAAACAGTGAAGTATGGTTTGATGGCAAATATTTAAGCAATGAAGAATGTTTTAGTGACAAGTAGTTAAAAAGTGGAAGATGAATTCCTATGAAATAGTTAAATAGTAGAGGATGGTTTAATGGTACATAGTTAAACAGTGAAGGGTGGTTTGATAGGAAACTGTTAAGCAATGAAGAATGTTTTGCTGACAATAGTTAAACAGTGAAAAATGGTTTGATGACGAATAGTTATGCAGTGAAGAGAGTGAAAATTGTTTCTGACAAATAGTTAAACATCATTTGCCGACAAATAGTTAAATAGTGAAGGATGGTTTGAAGTGTTAAAAATTTCGTTTGGCTCCTGGAGTGAAACTTTGGTTTTCCTTGGAAAAGAGTAACTGAGTTCGCGTAAAACTTGCGTCATTATTACGCACAAATCCACTGTGCGCTGCTAAAGTAACATATATTTTTTTGTCTCGCACACACGCACGTGCAATGTGACCAGGTTCTCGGATCTGTCATGACTCACATCACCTGATGCTTACGCCATACTTTGGCGTGCCGTGTCAACATTTAGATTTTTAACTTTTCGCTCCTTTTCCTTTGCCATAACGTGCCTGCTGCTCGCCGGTGCCGCTGGTGCAGCAACAACACAATGGAATGATTGCTTGCCCCCCC
>Ga0210059_1007157_pt1 | contig 17787 bp, 13 predicted proteins | sample Ectturendosymbi2_FD_188042 | JGI IMG/M metagenome (GOLD analysis project Ga0210059, IMG submission 188042) | Ecteinascidia turbinata endosymbiont from Florida, USA - Sample 2 (SPAdes) (version 2) | ecosystem: Host-associated > Tunicates > Ascidians > Unclassified | place: Key West, Florida... | reverse complement strand
TGGTAACAGTGCAATTTGTTGGTAACAGTGCAATTTGTTGGTAACAGTGCAATTTGTTGGTAACAGTGCAATTTGTTGGTAACAGTGCAATTTGTTGGTAACAGTGCAATTTGTTGGTAACAGTGCAGTCTGTTGGTAACAGTGCAGTTATTGGTAACAGTGCAGTTTGTTGGTAACAATGCTGTTTGTTGGCAACAATGCAATTTGTTGGTTAACAATGCAGTTTGTTGGCAACAACGCAGTTTCAACCACCACATTCTCCGGCAGCAGCGCTCCACGAAAAACAAACGTGGAAATGTTCGCGATAAAGACATTTAATTTAATCGAATTGAATAAATCCAAGATTTTTACATGAGTTAAAAGAAAAAAATAAAGTTTTAGTTGGCATGGAGTGAAAAAATTTTTTGCTGGAGTCGGTTTTCAGACAGCATACATCAAAGCTTTAGGCAGCCAGCTCGATAATAATCATCAATAGTTCAGCGCAGGCGAGAGCTTGTCCAGGCGTGCGCTGATGGCGACGACGTAAAAACAGAGCATCGACCCTGCTTGGAGAGCGAAACCACTTCTGCAAGCAATTGAAGCGGAACGTTTTGCGGAAGCAAAATAGAGCAATCATAATTTCTACGAAGCGCTCGTCACGCGTGACCAATCACAGACACGCGCCTTCAGCACATGTCACCGTGCGCTGGCCTTGCACCGTGGCCTTGACGCGCCCCGGCGAATACTCTCGGCTCTTCGTATCGAGTCGACGCGACGCGCACGGGTAAGGAGAAACGCAATTTCAGCAAGTTATACCGCACGGTTGAGGATGGGTCTCGGATCCGTTTGCCAGTCATCTGGTGTTGATAAAGCCACGGCCTCGGCTGAACCGGACATCCCGCCACACTAAAGTACCCGCAAGCAAAGCACCCGAAGCATTGATCGAACGGGCCAGGTTCCCTCTTCATGAAAGATTTAGAAGTACGCCTTGCTGGTGTGATCGATTTATTCTCCCCGCTCGTGATAGCAGGGCTCTCGTTTCTCACCGCGCGATTTGAAAATTATGTCAGGGCGATAAACAACATGCTCTTGCAAAAGTTCTACACGCAGGGGCCGGCCTAACGCACTCTTAGTTACTTACTATTGCATACAGCCTAATTGTACTTGCTACAAAGTCAGAGCAAGACCAAAGCCTCCGCTGGCATATTGGTACAGTGGTTCTCAACCTTTTCGAAGAGATGTACCCTTTTTATCAGTACCCTTGACTGTAACCATGAGCACAATAATTTGAAATGTACCTATAATTTCTATTGTACTATTACGTTAGAATTTTATTATGAAACAAATTCGTGTACCCCTCTGAGAGCCTTTTGCGTACCCCCATTTGAGAACCACTGTTCTAGCATACCTTTTGCGTTTGTTATGTTGCACTCAACAGTAGTGTTTATACAAGCTCAGGATTCTGTTTCTTTCCCAGCCTTGCAACGTTAGTTTACGTCACAATGTATCGGTACATTCCAGAATGTTTAGAAACTAAGCACCCTACAGTGGAAGGTGGGAGTACACTTGCACCATTAATGAGCACGCGACACAAGCGTTTCTGTGACAGCGCGCACACAAAATCCACTAACATTTTTCTGGGTGATTCAAATATGCATAAATGGAGTCAGTGCGTGATAAGTCGGTCCATTTGTTGGAGGCTGGTGCTAGGGCAGTGGTTCTTAACCTGGGGGTAAATTTCATCTTCCAAGGGGGTAAATTTACTGAACAATTAATTGCAACAAATGTAAATTTTTATAAATCATTCTAAGCTGCAGAAGTCTGTTAATTTGGTATTTTTACGATATGGGTACCATTGAGTTTATTGGGGGCAAATCTGGTAATCTTGTTTGATAAAAGGGTAAGATATGTAAAAAAAACGGTTGAGAACCACTGTGCTAGGGTTTATTTCGGTGGACTTGCTTGTTCTCAGTTGCAAATGCTGCCGTCAGGTTGATACTGTTGAAAAGCGTTCCAATTCCAACGAGAGTCTGTAACTCAGGGGTCACCAACATGGTGCCCGCACGGACCATGTGGGTCGCCCGGGGGCCTGTTCTGACAATGGCAGTAACATGATTAGTGTCTTCACAGTGACGAATATTTTTAATTTTATTAGTGATAACATAATTCAAGACAAATTGAGCAAAATTTTATTTCAGAAGTGTTTGAATCAAGCTGGCAGCCCTTCGCATGAATCTGTACCAGGAAGCAGTTCTCAGTTGCAAAAAGGTTGGTGACCCCTGCTGCAAATGCTTCATTACTGCTCGTTCACAAGAACGCGGTGGAATTCGTCCACAACGCAACACGTCGTGGGCTTGCAGTTTGAGTTGTGCGGGACAGACGGCCTAGCGTGACTTCATAACCCTTATGAAGTGGCCTAGTAGTCCGAAAAAGTTTGCCAACCCCTGAATCTACTGCGACGTGTCAAATTGTTTCTTTTTTTCCTGTAGTTGTTTAACAAGAGAAACAGTTTGTTGAGCACGCGCCATGATAGCGGGAAAATTCGATTCCCGGTCGGGTCACACCGAAGACTTGTTTGCGGCCTGTCCAGCCTCGTGCTAAGGTCACAAACACCATCCTGATGCAAACGACCAACCGTAACTACGCACCAGTCACAAACACCATCCTGATGCAAACGACCAACCATAAATATGCACCAGTCGCAAACACCATCCTGATGCAAACGACCAACCATAATTATGCACCAATCACAAACACCATCCTGATGCAAACGACCAACCGTAACCGCGCACCAGTCACAAACACCATCCTGATGCAAACGACCAACCATATCTACGCACCAGTCGCAAACACCATCCTGATGCAAACGACCAACCATAACTATGCACCAGTCACAAACACCATCCTGATGCAAACGATTAGCCATAACGGGACCTGACTACCTCAACACGGCACGAGCAACAACCAGGCTCCCGTTGGTTGGAAATCGAGTTGCTGAGTGACGTCATACGTCGCAGGACGCCACGAGCAGCATCGGAATACAGACCCTGTTCAACCTTTCTTACCTCGCGGAGTGCGTGACGTGAACTCAGTGTCAAAGTACGTCGCGTCTTCGGCGCGCGAGGCGGCGGGCTTGAACGGTGGGGGGATGTCTTTTCGCAGAAGTTTATTCCAATCGATGCCGGAAAAGAAGGCGTGCCGTTTGATCTCGTCCACGCCGTCGGTTCCGCTGCCCAGTCTGCGTGACGACGCAGCGTTTACGCACAAACGTCACAAGGAGATGACCGAGGCAGCGTTTACGCAAAAACGTCATAAGACAGACGAGGCAGCGTTCACGCAAAAACGTCATAAGGCAGATGAGACAGCGTTTACGTAAAAAACGTAACAAGCAGATCGAAAAAAGCTTGAAAGGTAACAGGCGTTTTATTGGGTTGGCCATCACGTGAAAGTTAACTATAATTATGACGCAGCATAAATTCATTTAAGGTCCACACTGCGAACTAGTGCCAATTGTCAGATGTAGTGAAGCGAACCGTGTCTATCGGTTCATTACAGGGATCTGTATCTCAGCATACGCTTTCCATGCAACAGTTTGCAATTGAACCATTTAGCTGAAGCTTTACGGGACAAGATGGAAAATATATTTTCCCAGACATGCCCTACGATCCGCCTGATAAAGCACTCAAAACAGAGCTGCTGGTTAAAACTGATGCGTTCAACGAGTTCAAGTTTGCATTTTTTAAACTTTGAGTTGCTCGTCAGAGTCGAAAAGACGTCACAACCAAAAGCGCAAAAAATATTTAGCAGCACTGAGGAAGATCGGAACGCGCTCGACTGCTTGGTGTTGACTGACAGCACGACGCCGTGAAACAGTTTCAGTGAAACATAGCGCCTGTCGGACCGTAAACTGGCAGAGCCGATAAAGCGTAGAACCAGGGCGCGAGGGTGATATTCAAACAACCGAAAGACTTACCTGTTTGAAGGGTTTCTTTTGAAGAGCATGCGCAGCAGGCTCTGCGCTTCGGGACTGAGGAACTGCGGCATGCCAAGCTTCGCTCTAACAACAGGAAGATACAACAGAATTTAGAGCCGAGCATTCGCGTTAACATGACGCGGCGGCGGCGGTGACGTCCGCGATTGCCGGGTTCTGGCGAAATCGTTACCTTCTTAACGCGGAAATCGAATCGGACGCGGCAACCGGCATTTACCGCCAATCAACGCGCGCGTCTGACATGAAAATATTTGTGCGATTATTATCGAATAGTCAAGAATCGAACGACCGCGCAAAATTTACCGGATTCAGGCGCGGCGCGAATCGAGGTCATCTTTTTCGAAACTTACTTTAATATTTGCGTCATGGTGTCCTTTCTGTCACGTCCCTGGAACGGCAGCTGGCCCGTGAGCATCTCGTACTGAAAGAAACAGTAAACAAAGCTTGCAGAACCGAAACGTACGTCAGTTTTGACACTTACCCAGGTAACAAGCGACAGGAAAATTGTGCTGCATTTCTACGATCCAAAATACAACTTATCACATACCGTATTTATTCAATTGTAAGGCGCAGCTTACAAAGTTTTTTTCCATCATTTCATGCGGCTTATATAATCAAGGGCAGCTCACATGTTACATTTATTTATTTCTTTACCTTATCGAAAGGTATAGATGGCGCTTAGTCTTTCCTTGGCTACGTTTTGACGACCAAACTCTCTTTTCTCATACTATCCTCTTCAGCATCACGTGCAAATCCGTCACAGCAAAGATTATGATGCACAGAAGGCAGTTGTAGTGGTGTAAGCATCATTACCAGGGTTCCCAATTAAACGTGATACGAGCTAGTACGCGAAAGTATCTCACAGACTTAGGTAACTTATGTTCAAGGGTGGCTTACATTAAAATTTTAACACCATTTCGTGCGGCTTACAATCAAGTAAATTCGGTATATTCACGCCCAAGCATCTATCAAATCACGCCGACAACAGCACGTTGGACATTATCGTGCATACAGGATCATGCATTTAAGCAGTTATCCATTTCATCACAGGAGCGCTTGGATCGCTTATATAAGCTTTTTTCAACGAAGCTTGTATGGGTCCTTTAACGGCAACTGGTTCAATCGAGGCAGTGCGACTGCTGCTGGGGCGAGTCGTTGAAAACAAACAATATGGAAAAGGGGAGTGTTAACCAGGAAGTTTGTTTTGTCACTCAACACCGGGAGGCCCCGGTCAGAAAACGTACAGTGTCGGTGACGCATGGTAAGCATATGGTTCGTAAAACGTTGCTGACACTTTCACGCTAGCTAGTGACACTTTCATGCTAATAACAAAATAGCTAGTGACACTTTTATGCTACTGACCAAATAGCTAGTGACACTTTCACGCTAGTGACAAAACGCTATTTGCACATTCATGCCGAAATGCGGCAAACGACCCTTGCCATCAGCACAAACCATCAGTAGCAGTCATCAATACGCACCATTAGCACTCCGAACGACCACCAATCAGCGGAATGGTCGTGCCCGCGTCTGTTGACCACTTCGGGTGCCATGTACTCAACCGTGCCGCAAAACGAGTAGGCTTTCTCCGAGCCGTCGACAGACTCCTTGCTGAGGCCAAAATCGGTGAGTGCAATGTGGCCGTCGACATCCAGCAGTATGCTGCCAAGCAACAGCACGCGTGAGATTTTTCAAAGGGAAAATAATAAGGCACGGTGTATTAAATCTCAATCAAAAGCATTCACTGTATTTTCACAATAAATTGGCTTTAAATGGAAGACTTGTATCATATTTCCGCATTCTATGCAAAAGCGGTAATGGATACGATTATGTCGAATTGGAGAGTACCAGGATCGTCATATCATGCTTGTCCACGAGCACAATACCACTTTTGTTGTCAATTGCGTTGAACACACACACACGCATGCACGTGCACGGAAGGACACACACATACCAGCAGTTTTTTCCCCAAACCGCTTCCCTCCAATGTTGACGCGTTGTTCACCAACTGCTTTAAAAACTTTCGCAACGTTTTCTACAAACTTAACTCTTTGATTCTTTGAAAAACGTTTCCTGTGAACTTAATCACAACAGAAAATACGACCTGGGCGAGTGCGACATAAACATACAAGCAGTTTCCCCTGTTCTGGTATTGCAATTCTGAGTTCAACCATGGGCAACGACCTGGCATAAGTTGCAACAATTGACCCACATGCAGGCGGCACAATCTAAGATGAGCCAACTAAATTCTTGCCTCGTGTGCGAACATTATCTGAGACAATAGTAGTAATGCTTATTCATTTTCAGATGCTTAATCATTTAAAAAGACAGGGGCGCGATATAAGATATAATTAACACGCAACACACGTCTGTTCAACCACACGATACACAAACACTGGAAGTTAACTTTTTTCGACTACATCGAATTTCAACAATTGCCGCATCTGAATTACTCGTTCGCCCGTCGCAGAGACTGTCAATGGGAATACACACGATCTTGTTTTTTCGGTCGTAGTCTGAATTTGTTTTGAAATGACTGAAAAAAATAAGTCAATTCGGTCACAACGTCTCAATAGGTAGGATAGCGAATACTGTTACGGTGGCCAGTATTAATACTATTATGGGACAAATGACCGAATTGTCTCAGCGCTTTTTTCGCTGATACATTTCGGTCATTTGTCGCATAATAATAATATTAAAACTCACCATAACAGTATTCCCTATAGTTTGCCTTGTTAGACATTATGACCAAATTGACCGAAATTTTTTCGGTCATTTCAAAAAAAATTTTGGTCCATGACTGGAAAATGACCGAAAAAATAAACTCAGCAGCACGCAGTGTGTGCTCACATTTGAAATCAATACTACTACTCAAAATAACGCATGGCTATTTCTGTTTCTAAGATTCGAAAGAAAATGCTAATATCGGAAAAGGATCACAAGACGTATATCACCCATTGGCTAGTGTACCGACGTTGACTTTGTCAAATGCAGGATTCCGGCAACACGCAGCAGAGTTTAGGGAAAGAAAAGTTACGGTGATAGCGAAAAAAAAGACAGAACAAGTGTTTCGTTTCGGGCAGGTCGCGTAGTAACTGAGTGGCGAATATAAAAATGGATTGCGGGAATTCAAGTTAATGCTTACGCTTCGATACTGACTGGACAGAAACACTGATATATGAAATGTGTGTTTCATACCCTGAGCGATGCGACTACGAAACGTGAAAGCTCCTGATTCTATTTGAATAAGAGCTAATGATGCCCACTCAATACGGGAAATACATACTCTGATTGGGTCTTAGCGTCTGATTCTTGGCTGTCAAAGAAGTCCTTTCGGTAGATTGTGCTCCTTTTTATTCTTTGGAATTTAACACAACAAAAAGCGATTTTCGCGTGTTGTTCGTTAAAACCCCCATTAAGGCGTTTGGCAGCGTTGTTGACGGTCTAGTGGAGAGTTCTGATTTTGCCCTTATTAATTTAATTTTTCCAATTATTCTTAGCAACAGTACGAGGTTTTTCTAATATTATTTCATTGTCAACTTTCGCATAGGACTGAAGATGTGTTTAACACGAAACTAGTTTCCTGGTGAAAATAAATTGCGACTGATTCGCTTGATGTGTGGTCACTGCTGTGATTTACTATTTTGCTAAAACCCCATTAACTACACAACAGCATTGTCAAGTGAGAATCAGTGCTCAAGATGTGACCCGACGGTTTACGCTAGAACGAAATACGGATTTCCATCCGAATATACATATTTGTAAGACGAGTCGCACGAGTTCACACCAGGCTTGATTGAGAGCTATGCACATCGGCTATAAAGAACGAGAACGGGACGACAGCATCAACAAAGAACACCTGATCGTCTCTGCGACGCAACGCAAGCGGACGAACGTCAGACCACGGCAAGCCTAAGTGAGCGTTGTCACTGAATATAAAACAACACTTCCGGCGTGGATGTCCGCGCGCCGCGCAGTAAATGGCGCAGGAAAGGTGTATCAGTAGTAAGATCAATCAACAACTGATCACGCAACATAACGGCGATTGAAAAGCAGCGTTCGCAATGGCCACGCGAGCTGTCACAACAGCGTTCACTGTGAGTCATCGAATGGACCTGTCTTTGCAAGGAACAATGCTCCTTTCGCGGCGGTTTGTCATGATCCTTTTCAAGTACATGGCGGCAGAAGTCGTATCAGTAAAATATCAATCCGGGGTCGACGTAAATTCAATCAGTCTCTGTGATAGGTGTGCGGCAAAAATACAGCGAAGCCTTGATGTTCTTTCAGGGATTCACTTGGGAAAGAAGATGGTAATTGGGGGTGGCAGTTTATCGAAAGTTGGAGTGATTGCGAAAAGGCAAGTGCCCCCACCTACACTAGTTTACCATAAACTTTGAGAGACATTATACCGAAATGGTATCACCTCCAATCACGGGGTACCTTGCAATGGCACTGAGCAATGAAAGGCTGGTTCTCATTGTAGAAACTAAAAGCAGATTTTCTTAATTTGTCGAGATCCATCCCGGCTTAATATTTTTATCTAGCAAGCATAAGAATATTTGAAGTTAAGCATAACCTACTGCAACGGCATGTAGGTATAACACTGCGTATCGTAACAATAAACACTGCAGACATGAAAACACTGGGTTTCGTTAACACATGCAGTTAACTGTTATTCTTATAAGTGCCACATATTTTTTGTAAGCGCCACTTGACCCGAATGCTTTTTATCTTCAAAACGGTTGGGATTCAAAAAGCGTCAATATACGGCAGTAAATTTTTGTTCACTGTTTTGCTTGTCTCTTGTTTTCATAACAGTGGACAAGTAAGGTGAATAAACAGAAATCTGTAAACTTGCATCACTGAATAAAGTGTGATTTTTAGTTGTTTTTTCAATTCTTCAGAGTGGGAGCTAAATGCCTTTTTTTGTGCTTCCTTTTGGAACAAAATCTACATCGCACAACTTGTCTCCATGAATTTATAAAATAGGATTGTAGAAGTTGTTTCGCTCATCGCAGCTAAACACCTTCAGCTCCAACCGCTCAGTGGGTCGCCTAACGATCGGCTCCGGTCTTTATTGCCTGCCTTTTATTGCAATGGTCAGGCGAAAGGCGTGTTCAGTTGCTTGACAAAACTAGCAAACACGCACAGCACATGTTCAATTGAACTGAAATTTTCAGGACTAATGCGTTTACGTCGGAGGAACATTCATAAATTTTCGTTGCAAAAAGAAACGAATACGAAAAAAGTTATCGTGTTTTACGCAACAAGTGATTGCACTTTACTATTATGGAATACAGCGTTCTAGCCTTTGTGCCGTAGAGTTGTTCCATGAACAACTAATTAAACTCGAGGAGTTCTTGCTCGAATTACCTGTGATTTTCAGGACTAATACGTTTAGGTGTGAAAAATATTCGTGCACATTTTCGTTGGAAAAAGTTATAGGGCTTTGAATGCAGACACGGATTATGTCGGATGGTGCGTAAGAAAGGACATGTTCGTCCACAGGAGCAAATAGAATTTTAAAGCACATAAGGGCAATTTTTTAAGCGTAATTTGAATTCAACTGGCTTTTTGCAAATGCGGCACCATGGGTCGAGTATTTAATGCGAACAGGGGCAATACTCAAAGCTACAGACGGTTTGGGAAGTTCTTCCAATCAAATATATACTATTCAATAAAACGCATCCGCCTCATGCCAAAGTGGATCATCATCTAGATCACGGGTATCAAACACGCGGCCAGCGAGGCATATGTGGCCCGCGATGCTTTTCGGGAATTTTCAAATAATTAACAGTTAACTTATTTATCTAAACGAACGTAGAACATTCAACATAAAACCCTTAAACTAACCTAAAATGAACGTTCAAAACCTTTAAATGAACGTTCAAAACCTTTTAAACAGAACGTAGACTAGAGAAAGGTGCTAGTAAGGTTCAGGTACCGCGGCCCTCGGGTTGAACTTCATAAACTTTCGTTTGGCCCTCGGAGCAATTTGTGTTTGAGACCCCTGATCCAGACAATGCTGATGAAAACTAAATCAAGTGCCTGTGCCGCAAAAAAAACGCATCAGCTTTACTTCGATCCAGTTGCTCAACGTATAACACGATCAACTCAATTCTGGACTTACACTCTTGTAAACACGACAAGCGTCACTGTGACCGGAAACAGGTCAAAGCGAAAACAACAACAATACACGGCGCACGTGTTTCAGCATCTTTGCGAACAAAACGAAGCAAAAAAAAGGCTTCAGGTGCAGCGCTTCTTCGTAGACGCGCACCAATAATTTTGGATCAATCAGCGACGTTCAAGTTTCGAATAACGGTAACTACCTGCAGCACTTCTACACGAGCTGTGACCGTGAGTGCGGCAAAGTCGCTCACGTGAACGACATTCGTGAGCAAGTACAGCAAGTGGAATCTTCCTTCTACGTACAGCCACAGGAACTTCTCTAAATGATGGCGTATGTGAAAATTGGGCTTCATGTCACTTAAAACCGTCAGTAACTGCCACGGGAGTACGAATCAAAAGTGCTTGATGAAAGGCCAGGCCGTGATCCACGTGTAAGGTTGCGTTATCCGGAACTGAACACCTTTTGTTGCTTTGTTCTCGACACCACAAGTGACGGATGCCAGAATGGCATTACACGAGGATGTGGTTGAGAGTTCACTGCAGGCCATCGTGCGTTCGCAACCTGTTTTTTTTCGCTGAGACATTTCGGTCATTTGTCTCACAGTTGTTTTAAAATTCGCCGTAACAGTATTCATTAGACTGTATTTTCTGACATTCTGACCGAAATGACTTAATTTTTTTCGGTCATTTCAAATACATTTCGGTCTGTGACCGAAAAAAAAAAACAGTTCGCAACAAACCAAAAATTGCAGGAAACGGAAGCCCGAAAGCAAGGAACACTATGAAAACGTATTTGCAAGTCCGAAGAGATGTGGGTCTCATTGCGTGCTACTGTGACTTTAGTGCAGTGTTTCTTAATTTCTTTCTCTACCACGCCTACTTTAAGTATTGGTTCTTCCGTTCAAGAATCCCCTACAATTTTAAATAAGTACCAAAAAAGTTTTTGTCTTGGGTGTATTTACTGATATAGAACGCAGTGAAAGTGTTTACATGGCGCAGGATAGGTTGCTTGTAAATGTAATAAAATTAATTTGTGATTTCGATGCACGGCTCGCGCGCCTACCCTGGAAATTATTGACGCCCTCCAGTTTAAGAAGCACTGCTTTCTTTATGACTACTTTCCTGTTCGTTACGGAAATCGGAAAAAATTGACTGTCTTCAGAGATCACACGGAATTCATTGCTGAGGCTCTGACAGTGATGAACTGGGGTTCGGTGTTTCTTAACTTCACTGCTGTCGATGGTGCGCTGCAACCGTTCGAAACTTGCAACATCAACAGCAGCAGTGAAGTTTAGAAACCCCGAAGGGTATTGCACTCTCGATATCATATCCGTCATCGAGCAGACGTTCGTCAGCACCGGTTTAAGCAATCCGCATGGTAAGACTGCGCGCGTCAACAAAGCAGTTCAAAGAAAACGCGAATGTACAAACGTGCGCCTGACGGCGGCGGGCCAGCGAACACAAGCAGCAGGAAGCAAGTAAAAGAAATAGGTTTACATACTTTTCTGGTTTCAGGTCTCTGTAGATAATGCCCAGCGAATGTAAGTGATCAAGGGCCAAAGCCAGTTCGGCCAAATAGAACTTGACATCGTCTTCCGTGAACATGAGTTCTTTCGACAAACGTGTAAACAGATCGCCTCCTCGAAGGAATGCAAGAACCATGTACAAATTGCCATCGGTTTGAAACGCTTCAAAGAGATCGGCAGCGCAGGTTAAAAACTGCGCGAAGTCAGCGCGATACGATCCAACAAAGTTCTAACGTTCGCCACGACATGTGAATGTGTAAAAGTAGTGTAAATGATGTGCAAACCACAATGTGTAAATGTATAAACCAATGGTTCTCAACCTTTCATGGTTTGTAGCCCCCTTCCAAAGACTTTCAACACTTGTGGCCCCCTGCTCATCAATAGGGTTTTGCAATATCACGGCAGAGTTATTCAATAAAGGCCTCTGCTCGTTGCCCCTGGACAACCGCTCCATGGCCCCCAAAGGGGGCCGAGGGCCCCAGTTCAGAAATCCTGGTAGAAACGTTCCCCATGATCTGTAAATGATTGTGATCGCTGCAGAAAAGGCCCAGGTTCAATGTGAGCCAGAACGGGTTTCAGCACTACCTCCAACTGTGTGGTCCTCAACTGAGGCTACAAGAGCTGTGTGTGGCCCCCAAGCACCCTTTGTGCGGCTCTCAGCATTCTTTTAATAATACCACTAATATTGTATGCAACAGAATTCGTTCTGCAATAAAACAAAACGTGTTAATTGACTTGTGTTAAAAAATTTTTAGTGCGGCTCTCCAACAAAAATCGAAGCTCTGGATTTGGCTCCTTTCAGCTCAACGGTTGAGAACCACTGGTTAAGGAATTAAGGAAAAGACACAAGGAATAAGAAAAACCCAATAATCTTAAGCAAACAACAGCAACTCAAACTTGATCTTTCCCAAAGCTGGAACCATTGCTGTGGCTCAAAAAAAAATTTCAAATTACTGTAAGGCTATTTGCAGGCTAACACCTTGATTATTGAGGGCGTCAAATCACGAAACATTTGAATGTTGGATTAGTTGGCATTCCACGTCTCAGATGGCAAAGCGTTGCAAACGATGTCGCAATTCAAGAGCTTAAGAGACCTTGAGAAAACTATGTGCATTAAGGGAACTTTGATTTGCCGCACGCCACAGCAAACTCATACAAAAACTGGTAGCTAGAACAAGAAAAACGTAGTATCAAACTTGCTGTCCGCAAAAACGTAGTCAACAGAAAAGGAAGGTTGACTGAAGACAACTGATGAATGTGCCAGGGCAAGTTTCAGCACTAATTGACTACGACAGAACAACGATAAAAATATGTTGAAAAAGTAACAGCAGAGTTTAAATACGCTTCACTACGCATTTAAAAATAGCTATATTATTTACATAAATGAACTATGTCTATCAGAGGGAAACCGCACACAAGATATACCTACCATAGTAGACTTTAACAATAAACGGATGGTTCACATCTACCAGAATGTTTCTCTCCATTTTTGTACGCACTCGATCGCGGACCTTCAGTTTCGCTTTTTTCAAAACTTTCATCGCATAAAGCTGCCCTCGATCATGTCCTTCAACAAAAACGTACGGTGCAAACAATTACCAATCAATTCACCATTTGCAAACACGCACACAAGTACGTGCAATGGCTGATTTCATCTCAGTATCTTAAGTTGTTTCATGGAAACTGCTCTCTATTGTGTCGTGTTACTGCAGATGAGCTCACGTGTGTTACTGCAGACATGGGCATTGGAAGGATTTTATCCAGAGGGGGGCCACTAGAGGATTTTTCCTAAATTTTTCCATGGGGGCCCAAAAGTGGTAAAATTTGATTTTTATCACTCAAAACTAAGAAAAACTTTTTTGCTGAAAATTTCAAAATCCATGGAGTTCAAGGCCCCCCTGACCCCCCTTCCAATGCCCATGACTGCAGATGAGCTCTATGGTGACGTGTGTTACTGCAGATGAGCAATAAAGAAAGCCTGAGTATCAAGAAGCTATCAGTTTGAAACGCAAAGCTTTTTGTTGGATTGTCTCCTGTGTCCAAAAAAGGTGGCATTAAATAGGCCAACACAATCAGCTTTCTTTATTGCTCAAAACCCAAGACATTGGAATGGCAACATCAACCAAACAAACGAAAACATTCAAGACCGGCGGTTTGCACTATCTGCATGACAGGTCCACATTAGCAAAATACAAGGCAGCATTGCGATGCACAGACAGTGGGTGATTTTAAATCCTTTTCAAATGAAATTTACAAGTACTGTAGAACAACACTAGCAACTAGCCTTACCAGTCTGTTGGTCACCATAACACATTACATCAATTTCAGGCCCTGTAAACATAATGTGACCCATCCCTTTGTTGTTGACGATGGAGTCATTGTGCGGGTAAACCCTTAAATACTATCGTTCCTTTTTTGTCACGTTAATACTGTCGTCGGGTCTGCCAGACCCGGTTTTCAAAAATAAAAAAATACCTTTTCCTTCAACTGCAGTTTATCACAAAAACTACAAAAACTACAAGTCTCACAGAGCAATTTCAGCACTTACAAAGTTACTTTAATATGATACGATTTTTGATGAAAAGTAAGTAGACCAAATATAGCGAAGGTGTCAGGCATGCCTAAAATTCAATTGCTCACAAAAAAAAACTATGGGCATAAACAACTTCTCCTTTTGTATACTGCTAACACAACCATAGAAGCAAGCCCTGAGTGAGTTTCAGCTTTTTACAGGCTCTGCCTCGATAAACCATATAGTGGGGTTATGCGCACCCCACCACCTCGCACTAATACTATCGTCAGGTCTGCCATACCTGAACTCATGACAAACTCGCTCCCTTGCAAAATCTAGAAGAGCATGGATGACTGCAATCGCACCTATTACTAGTCACACAAAAACATGAAGCTACTAAAGAGTTCAAAGCGCGCCGACTTCCGCTTCTGTAGTTTAACATGAATGACCTCATTTCACCTGGGTCTGGCAGACCCGCGATAGTATTCCAGGGTTAAGAGTGAACACAAGTACAGATACATCCATGAACACATAGGTACACACGAAAGGTGCACATGAGCACACACACACAAAGAAACCTAGATAGATTTTGGTTTAAAGCGATACAGAGGTTGCCCATGCCTCAGCTGCACTTGCTCCACCCTCCATGAAGATGTTGAGATGGCAAGACAAGCCAAGTCAACTGGACGTCACAGAAGGTTGCATCTTTCATGCTAGAACGAACTTTCCAACCACTTTGTTTACACCAGATGTGTACAACCTTTTCACTATTTCTGGCTGCATTACGTTTATTTTTATGAATTATGGCTGCCAGTGAGTTCAAGATACTTCTTAGATTTGCAGTGCTTCTGATCTGCTTCCACACACATTAAGCCTAGCCTGCTTCCACACCTAAGTATCCGCATACAGTAGAAAAGTTTTTTTTATTAATGCTGTATGGCCACAGGTTGTGCACCCCTGCTTTACACCATCACCAGGCAACAGTACCAATTTACAAGGTCTTGGAAAGACCCCGACCAGAGTTGAAATCCAGAACTACCAGCACTGAACCAGACATACCAACCACTAGGACATGTGCTGGTCAGCCTTAAAAACAACATCCTTCACAACAAGTTCCCACTTTCTATTCCAGACAGACACTTTATCTCAAGACAAGAACAACACAACATAGCTGTTCCTCACTCATGAAGTTGAACTGAAACTGTTCAAGATAATGCAAAATATCTGCATTGAAGCATAAGCAAATGTGGTTGGCCCTCACTAGTACTTGGTATTACTTTCATATTTTTCTTAAGTGTAAATTGGTACTATTTTATGATTTTGAATGGTTTACCACTACTTGATCAACAATGACTTGCTCACTGGAATGCATGCAACTTGTACTTTATAAGCGAAAGCAGCTTTATACTTTCAAGATGTAACGACAGCCATGAACAAGTTATAGTGCACAATTAAAATGCCATACAAATATGGAGCAACTTGATTACCACCATCAAATCACATTAAGAAATTTAAGGTTTGATGTTTGGTCACATCAAAACAAATAGAAAAGCAGAAACTTGACACAATTCAATGCCAGCAAAAGGTTAAACACAGGTCACTGATTTCTGACAAAGCATCGTTTCAACAACTCAAGTTGAAACCGGTAATATTATTAACCACAAAGTCATGCCAGCAGCACACTCATGATTTTGGGTGACATGTGTTTTTGTTAACATTGCAAAAATTCAATATTTCAATTAATCATTGTCATATTTACTCAATTGGAAGCCACTCTTGATTGTAAGCCGGTCTTGATAAGCCACACAAAATGGTGTTAGAAAATTAATGTTAAGCCGCACTGCAACAAAGGTTACCTAAGCCTCTTAGATACTTCTGCATACTAGCACGTCTCGTGTTTATTCGTAACCCTGGTAGTGATGTTTCACCACTACAACTGCCTCCTGTTCATCGTAATACATCCTGTGACGGAGTGTACATATGATTTTGAAGAGAATAGAATGTGTATGCGTAAAGAGAGTTTGGTTGACAAAATGTAGCTAAGGAGCATCATCGATACCTTTCGATAAGGTAAATAAATGAAAAAGTGTAAGCCGCCCTTGATTATAAGCCATGCGAAATGATGAAACATAATCTATAAGCTGCGGCTTACAAACACATAAATATGGCAACTCACTACTGTGCAGCATCAACTTGCATGGAAGTTCCATCCTATGCTTGTAACAAAGAAAAATGAATTTTATTTTTACCTTCCACAATATTGCAAAGGTACACACAGCAAAAGTCTTTGAACCGAGTCTCAAGGGGCCAAAGCATAAAACTTGAGGGTTACTTGTCTGTAAGAGTAAAACTTCCAAGAAGTTTGCTAACTTTTTTCACACAGTGTATGAGTTCAACAACAAATTACAGATGAAAAAGGAGCTAACTTTATTTGATTCATGACCTATGCATTAGGGTAGACCAAAAAAACTTTTTTGTAGCAAATTAAGTCCTGGAGAGGTCTAGAGATAGATGGAACTGTATAACCCTTTAACGACCGCGCTAGCCAATAAATTGGCTCTAGGTTTTTTGGTTATAACTCGCCAGTCGCTATAGCTAGAGAGTTGTTCAAACCCTCTACGGATGCGGCAAGACTTCTTGGTTCTCTTTTTTAAAAAAATTTTTGATTTGGGTGAGGGGTTCGCCTGGGAGAGGCTCGCAAAGTGGGGGTGATTTGTGTTTTTTGACCAACTTTGACAGGCCCTGGACGCCAATCCAATGGGCCAAAATTTTGGCTCATTTTTTTGGAAACTAGATGATCTCCTGCGTCGATAGAGCCCTTGCTTGACCTTCTAGCATGTCTGGAAACTAAGTTATGGCCCAAACACCCCATTTTACCCCCAAATTCAGAAAAATCAGGAAATGCATGAGTCTCCCACTGGTGGCTTGCTATAACCCGCGATAACTCCCCGCCAGAAGATGCTAGCGAGCTATACGAGCACTTTAAAGACTCATGAAGTCTTCTAGTTTGCACTGAAAAAAAAACATTTTAGATTTCGGTTCAGGGTTTTTGGTGGGTGGGGTTAGAAAAAGGGTAGTTCTGGCTTTTTTTTGGTTGTTTCATTATGACGTCATCACCTCCACAAAGGGCCAAAATTTTGGCTCGAAGTTTGGTTGTATTCTAGGCTGGAATATGAAGCTTTAGAGGCCTATATTGACTTCCTAGCGTTTCTGGTGCCCAAGTAGGGGCCAAAAGACCCCAAATCTTTGAGGACAAGCTTGAGTAATTTCAGGGGATCTCCCTAATTAAAATCCAGAAGTTTGGCCATAACTTTTGAACCAGAAATGCTAGAAAGTTTATCAAACCCTCTAAAGATTCGTATTGAAGCCTAGAATCCAAAAAAAATTCGAGTCACCAAATCTGATAGATGGTTCGACTCCCCGAAGTGATGTCATTATCCAAATGCATAGAAATATGCATGAACAACCTCTGAATATGCAAACATTAACAAAAAACCCATGATCTCAAGCTGAAAAAAATTTTTTTTTTTCATTCTAAACTACTAGTCTTCACGAATCTTTAGAGGGTTTGAACAGCTCTCTAGCCTATTCTAACAGCGAGTTATGGCCATATCCAAAAGGGGTGTTATTCCACCCTGGTTACCTTT
>Ga0210059_1007156_pt1 | contig 17787 bp, 14 predicted proteins | sample Ectturendosymbi2_FD_188042 | JGI IMG/M metagenome (GOLD analysis project Ga0210059, IMG submission 188042) | Ecteinascidia turbinata endosymbiont from Florida, USA - Sample 2 (SPAdes) (version 2) | ecosystem: Host-associated > Tunicates > Ascidians > Unclassified | place: Key West, Florida... | reverse complement strand
TGGGGCCCCTCGTCCCGAAAAGCAAATGAATGTGGTTATGAATGCAAAGTAGTGGTCATTGTTGTTGTTTGTGTATCTGAGGGTTAAAAGAAAACACTTCGGAATTTCTTCTGGGGAACCCAAGATTTTCACTGGTGACCCCATTAAGAACCACTGCTTTGAAGGGTCAGCTTCTTACGTAGTGTGGACAGAAAATCTTGATCAGCTCTTCTCAAGCGTAACTTGTTCCTAACTTTCCTTTACGACCATCTTCTTAAGCTTTTAATAAACCTTGCGGTCAGTATATGTATCAACACTTGTAACCTCTCACACTTTGATACGTTAACATTCATACAGTTGTTTCAGTGTTGTCCGCATGCAGGGTTCCCACGTGGTATTGAAAGTATTGGAAAAGTATTGAATTGTGGAATCGGTTTTCAAGACCTTGAAAAAGTATTGAAATTTGGCCAAATTGTACATACAGAATGGAAAAAGTATGGAAATTCCTAATTCAGCCATTTGTTTATTCAAATTTTGTTCTTTAGCGCTGATGACACTTCTGCAAACATTTTTTTGCGTTGTGTTCCATGAGTACAATTTCGGAGAAATGAAGAAAGCGATGCTATTAAAGTTTTGTCATTTAGTACTGAAAAAGTATGGAAAAAGGTTTTTGACAATGTGCGGGACCCTTGATATACCCTTCGTCATCAGGATAGCCTGTTGTGACCCTTGTAATGAACCAGAGTTTGAATGCAATAACCCCGGCGACCTTGGCTCAAGCAGACTTGGTCCTTCGTCAGCCCAGTCAATATTGACTGATGCGGGCGTGACACGACGACCAGCAGACATAGCTTTGAAGCGAGCCGTCCAAACTGTCTTGCGTCTCAGCAAAATGATATGTTAGTGTGTGCCCACAGCAGCTAATGAGGCGCGTGACTGACGTTTAATTGCTGGGACAAACATGGAAAAGGTTCCACTGCAATAAATCAGTTGGTCATGAGGAAACAAGAATGAGTTGAACTTGGAAAGGTTGTCGACCATATTAAGATAGTCTACAATGTGCGCTGATGCCTGGCTCGTGGTTGCTAGGCAGGGACGCAAGCAAAGATTATGACACATACATTGGGTATCGTCGTGGCGTGTAATTTAGTGTTTCTACCCAGCAGTGTTTAGTAATCCTTGCTGACGTCGTACATTTCATGGTGACTTCACAATAAGGTCAATGACCTCTGACCTGGCGTTTGCGCCAAATTACGATGCTTAAACCTGCGGAAGTTGTTCAAGCTGCGGGATTAGCGAAATACTTCCTAATTTCGTAATTTTCATTTAACACAAAAGTGAAAAACTGCTACCGATCGTCTTCCGCACCTGAACATTACCAAACACATCAGCAAAGGTCCTCCTCCCTAATATAAAGGTAAAGAGTAAAAAAGGCATCCGTTTTGTTCCAAACAACTTCAACCCCCCATTCACGCAAAAATAGCTCATTTCAAATCAAACGGTTGCAGTTACTCGCAAGGTACGTCCATTCAGAGGTGAAGGGGGGGCAATGACACCAAATCACTCTCCCCTGGCTCGCGGCAGTTCCAGCACTTCAGTTTGTAAAGAAAGTCGGATCCGGTGTCAAATCGTAGTGTTTCAAATTTCAGGCGCTGTTGAAAGAGCACGAAAAGTTCCGGGAAACACTGGTCGACGCAGAAAAAGAACTTCACGACTTGTTCGACATCGACGAGAAGATAAACAAGCTGCGGCCTCCCGCCGACAACGGAGCGCCCAGCAACTCCTACACCTGGTTTAGGAAGCAGACCCTCCAGGAATCCTGGAATGCGGTGAAGAACATGACGCAGACGCGCGAAGACGACCTGCAGCGCGAGATGGAGAGGCAGAAGGAGAATGACCAACTGCGGAAGAAGTTCGCCCAGTACGCGAACAACTTCCACGACTGGCTCACGTCCACTCGGTCAGTATTAGCACAAAAGGTGTTTGTGACCTCACAGAGCAGCCAAGGTTTTTGGTAATCATTGATAAAGAAGAGCATCGTCTGGCAAACAATGCATTGTCCCCGTGCCGCGAAAACAATCTTGTTTTGAAGCAGAGAAATTATCGCACGATGTTAAACACTATCGCCAGCGCGCCTATTAATAATAATTTAATCTGTGCAAGTGTTTGAGTCTAGTCAACGTGTTTTTGGCAAAGTAGATTTTAAAGCACTAAGTTAATATTTTTAGTAGAAAACCAGATCTGTTTTCATTCGAACTGTTTTTTCCTCCTCACAACCCTTTTGCGTTTGCATACTGTGGGGCGAGGGCCTGCGACCAGCGAAGACATTTTGTCAGTAATGAGAAACTGTTTTCACGAACATTTGTTGATTTGGTTGAATGTAACATATCCCGGATCAATCACATTACATAAAATGTCGGGCCGTCGAACTGTTGCGTAATAACTTATGTTGCCCTCGGACAAAAATTTGGAGACCCCTGCCTGAGGGTATGTCACATCACAAACAAGCTTATTGTTTATTAAATAGACGTTTTATGTGTGTGTTTAAGACTGACATCAATATTTCTTATGTTGTGCTATGCTCTACGGTTTGTATATTCTACTTTTTCAAGTTTATTTCTTTATTTTTCAGCTCTCAACTCTTGGACGGGTATATATTCTATCACATCTTTTCTGTTTACCATCTCTTCATCTTTTTCATTTTAATCTCTCTTTCTCCTGTTTCACAGTCTCGGCTTTCGACACGTCATCCGCGTCATAAAGTATTCCGTTATACATTCCGAGCATGACGACGCTTTGATTGGCAGGTTCAGTCATGCATTACCTTCACGCTTGCAAATAGTTATAAAAAGCACCGGTACCTTTGCAGCCTGTTCAAACGATCCGATTATAATATCTGTACCATAGCAGTCGAAACTTTCTGTGGCAGAAGCCAGTTGTTAATGGTTCCACATCATTCATCTCACGTTCGTTTTCAGCGAAAAGTCTTTCAATTTCAAACATTCCTCAAATTACCTCAAGTCCACCATCATACACCACATCACGTCCATTATTGCGCATTCCGTTCTTTTCATCTCGTCTTTATTCGATGCGCGTGATATCCCGGATGTATACCTCTCCTACTAAACATTCTCGAATGTAATATTAAATTTTTCCTGGAGAAGCTTTATTGATTCAGATGCTATTTATGAATGATTTGGTTGGAAAGTTAAAAAAAAATTGAATAGAAGATTTTGTTAACCAAGTCCTGCTTTCAGCAGCAAATCCTTCGTTGAACCCAGCATGTCATGAATCATATAAATGTGTCTGTCTGTAGACGCGTCGTTCAGTACGGGTCACAATGTTTTGGGAGTTTTCCGAGAACTAGCAGAAAAAAACGGTTGAGACATATAAGTTATCAGTCATTGCCTTTGTGCAAGTGGAGAGCGAGGAAACATGACGCCAGGGTCGATGAAGCGTCCATTACTTCCAAGCATTCTCACTCAATTTGTACTTAATCCAACCTATTCGCCTCGTATCGTTAAACCGATTGGATCTCCACCTTTCCAGCGGCAAAATTTAAGTTGTAATTTTGTTACCAGGGCAACGATGATGGAAGAATCGGGAACTTTGGAATCACAGCTGGAATCGATAAAGCAGATGTCGGAGGAAGTGAAAACGAAAAAGGTAAAAAAATAAAGTGCTCAACTGTTTGAAAATGCTACCAGCGGCGTATTTTATGCTGCGCAGGAGTGAGAAGGAAAAGCGAAAGAAGTAGTAACGACTACTTCACTCCCAGAATTAAGTCACGTGATGTGCATGTATCTACCGATCCGCGTGAACATAAGGTTTCGTCTGCCATCAACACCTTACTCATCCAAATTAGACTGGCGCAAGCCTTGAAAGGCATTTTTCAAACCGAATGTACTCCAGGCGTCGATGTGGGGGTGTGGGCCCAGTGACGTAGTCGTGGATGTATTGCAGACTAAACTCCAGGAGGTCGAAGGCCTTGGGGCCACTTTAGAGGAGGCGCTGGTACTGGACAACGCCTACACCGAGCATTCCACGGTCGGCCTGGCACAGCAGTGGGACCAGCTGGAACAGCTTGGAATGAGAATGGAACACAACTTGGAGCAGCAAATACAAGCGAGGTGCAGTGGGGGGGAACCCGCTAAATGCTCGATCGGTTTGAAATGTTTTGTGTGACTTTGGCTAAGTTGATATTTTAGCACAATCAGGTTGTGTTTGAGGTAGGCCGTTTGTTTCTTTTTTTTTAAATCAATTCTGTGGGTTACTCTTCGATGATGGAAGAAAGCATTTTTAAGAGGCCATTTAATGGTTTTCAGCAAATAATGACAAGATAGGGACAAATTACAAACAAGGGATTAGGTGCAATGGAATGACTTGTACGTTATAGACACTGCTATTGAGAAGATTTAAAATGCGAAATGAAGAAACAAAGTTTGAATTTCAAGCGAGGGATCATTTAAGTTCCGTGTTGTGACACTTTTGATACACTCCCATTTTTAGTCAAAGAAGTAATCACTTTACTTGTTGTCTTCGCAACAAAGGTTTGCTACGTGGGCTTGTGTAGCTTGTCACTCGAAAAAGAAGCGCTGTTCGTCAAAGCACCTAAATCAGTGCTCCCATCTTGTGTGAAACCGCGACGCGCTTATGTACATAAAATCAAACGATGCACTGCACAAAACATCTTCACGCATTGTCATTTAACTTCTGCTGTTGCGTCATAGCTGAAATCAAACTAGAACGTCACTACACACAATCGTTGTAACCCCTTTCAGAGTGATTTACACGTGCATCGATCAGGTTTGAGCAGATTTTTCTGAAATCCTAAGATCTTGGCAGTGAAGGCGGTCGCAAACTTCCGACATTCCTGCTGCAATCTCAAAACGACGCACCAGGGCGTCGTGACATTTAGTAACCTCTGACCTCAATCGTTTTTCCATCACCTTCTGTTGCTCCAGGAACATGACTGGGGTCACCGAAGACGCGTTGAAGGAGTTCTCGATGATGTTCAAACACTTCGACAAGGACAAGACGGGCAGACTCGAACACCACGAGTTCAAATCCTGTCTCCGCTCGCTCGGCTACGACCTCCCCATGGTGGATGAGGGGGAGGAGGACCCGGAGTTCCAGGCAATCCTCGACGCTGTTGACCCAAACAGGTTCGCGTCTGTTTTTTGCTTCAAAAAGTTGCGAGTATCAAAAAGCGCAGTTTTGCTGCAGATCTTGTGGTTTCATCCTTGCGGACTTCATGAACGTAACAAATTAATCTTTGAAGTTTATCGTTGTGAAAGTACAGGTTTAATAAATGCAAATGTTCACTTTTTTCGATGAAGCTGCTTGTATTTTTGCTGTAATTTTTCGTTTTGCAATGGCAACGAATATCTTGAAATTGCACTTGCTCTGCGTTTGTTGCTGCCGGCGGCATAAGATGAACCTGTCACTGGCGAATCAGTGCGATCCGTAGTGGCGTAACTAAGGGGTTTGACTCAGAGGGGAAAAATTAACTGAAAAGCGCTCACTTGCCAGCAATCAGAAAAAAAACTTGAGAAATGATTGTGAATCCGGTTGTGGATTTCTATGCCAAAACCTAAATCACCGGAAAATACACCGAAAAACGCAAAAAACGACAACCTACTGAAAACCAAAAGAGCACTAAAGCCGAAATGTAAGCTAAGTGGGGGCCCTGTTTTTTGCATTTATCTTGCCAGGGAGGGGGCGATTCGCCCCTCTGTCCCCGTCAGTTACGCGACTGGCAATGCGGAAAGCTGTTCCTTGCAATGAGGCTCTGTCCACGTCACAATCACTTGCGCATGCGCAATAATGAACATTGCAATGCACACAGGGACGGTACAGTGTCGTTGCAAGAATACATGGGCTTTATGATCAGCCGCGAGACAGAGAACGTCAAGTCGAGCGAGGAGGTCGAAAGCGCTTTCCGCGCCCTGAGCGCTGAAGGAAAGCCTTACGTCACAAAGGAGGAGTTGTTCCAGGTAAGACGACGTCATCGTGCAAACAGAAGATCGTTCGCTCTGAGAAATGTGCCACAGACACAATTTAAGGTTGTTGTTCGATCGCCGTACAACCAACCTGATGAATTCATTGCCTTGTTGTTGCTTTGCTTCTCAGCCAGATGGGTAAGTTGTTGTAAAGTGGTTCGATACAATGGTTTGTCCAAGACCCGAAACTCAGGCTTACCGAACTTGCCCTGCGCCCAATGATGTCATACAGTTTAGAGCTAGAGCTAGGAAACAGAACCTTAAGGATCTACCGCGGCATTTTACTGCAACTTTTTATCTTTTGAGCGCGTTTTTTCGTTCACGAGGGTCTTCGCGACAGCAATCAATGAGTTAATTCGTGTGACTGTTACTTCTATAAGCAAGTCAGCTAACAGGTTGACCAAGTGAATTGCTGCTAGACCAGTGGCTCTTACCCTTTTCTCTACCGCGCCCCCCTCAACTGTTGGTCCTACTCTTCGACTTCCCATCAGATTTTAATTAAAGTCATATAAAAGTTATTAATTGATTTATTGGTTACGCATCAGTGAGATTCATGACGTTGCTTCTTAGCAACTAGATCTTCACTGCGAGACATACGTGGCAACGCAGCAGCAATGTTAACAAGGCATAGCAAAAAGTTGCTTGTAAATATAATAAAATAAATTTATCAATTTGATGCAGGGTTTGCCCTCCTCCTCCCCCCTGGAAACTATCAACGACCCCTAGGGAAGCGCCACCCCTCGTTGAGAACCACTTTACTATAGATATATGGGAACGGTGAAGAAACTTTGACCTTACGTGTTCGTGTGGACCATGTCCTTCGTTCATGAAATTGTCCTCTTGATTTTTGACTAAAATCCAACTCCTCGTTTCGTGCTTCGCTTCTCAAAACAATTTTGAAGGACGCGCATTATTTGCTGCCATGGCAACAGCAGGATGGAAGATGGCGGGCACTCATCTCTATTCGAACTCTTGTGGTTTTTATCACCTCAACTTTTGGTGATGGCTACGGCTTTTCGTGGGCTGCACTGTTCGAGCATTCCGTCAATATTTAACTTTCACGACCGCGTTTCTTTTACCTTTTTCTCAGAACCTTTCCAAAGAACAGGCCGACTACTGCGTGGCGAACATGCCCAACTACTACGACTCCCATGGCGTCCACATACTTGGCGCTTACGACTACGTCGCTTTCACTAAAGAACTGTTCAATAACTAAACACGCCATCGTGTCAATCATCCTAGTTGTGTGTTGTTTGTAGACGTTCTTCATATCTGTAGTTTTTTCTGTAATTTTTTTCACGAACGCTTCTCTTCATATTCTTAACAATTTTAGTCGTGCTACTGTGCGTCATAATTGCTCGATTGTGATGTCACTTGCATCGATTGTTGCAAATTAGTATTTTTGTACCGCTGCGATGCGTGGGCTGCTGCTTGGGTGCTAGAACGAGTAACTACTTCGTCGTGTGTTGCTGGTCCTTCGGCATGAACGGGCAACTGTTGTGAACTGACTCGCTGTTTGCGAACGAGTAACTCGCAAAATACTCGCCGTTTGCAAACGAGTAACTTGCAAAATACTCGCTGTGTGCAAACGAGTAACTCGCAAAATACTTGCTGCGTGCAAACGGGTAACTCACAGTAAACATGATCGCATTCAAAATCAAGAGCACCACCAATCATAACCGTACAACCTGAAGAATGTGCAGCTTGGTTTCCACACTTATGCGTCGGCTTGTTTGCAAACTCTGTTGTATCCCCGGTTTGAGATGTTGACTTTTCACGCGTCGTGATTTGCTGAGTCGCTTTTACTTCGTACCCGGGTATGCCTTGCACTATGACGCAACAAATCTTATTATCCCCAGCATGCAACACCTGTTGTCGTTCTTGTGAATGTTTGAAAACAAGGTCAATATTTTTGCTGTGATCGGAGATCAAACAAACTCTGGTTAATCGGGCGAAAGTTAATGGGCGAGAAAGCAGATGCTGGAAGAAGTGGAAGTGAATGCAAACCATTGTACAGTTTTGCATGACCAGGAATATAAGAGTTTAAATTGACAGTTTTGATTTTCAAGGCTTCGATTCAAAGACGTTACGGACAGTTGGGGGCCTTTCATCATTTTTAAATTGCGTTTAGTCCCAGGAAGTTTTAAACCAGGTTCTCGTTGCATCATTGAGTGTTTACAAGGAGTGAAGAAGTGAACAGAAGTTTTGCCCACTCACTGGAAGTTGAAACTAATTCATGTCCAATTGTCCAACATGACAGTGGTGTGCGGCAGTGAAATGCATTCCATTTCCCAGGAGCGCTCCAGCTCCTACATGGTGAAACCAGAAATGGAAAGCCGCTCACTCAGAACACGGAAAGATTCAGGAAAGTTTCTCATTCAGACCATCAAGAGATTAGCTGTACTTACAATAGTTTCATGTGATACATCCACTGAGTAATGCTGATAGTTCGTTATCTTCTGCAATTTTATTTGGGAAGTGCTCAGAAAACCTTAAGTGTTAAAATCCAGGGTTGTGGAGTCGGAGATAAAATGTCCGACTGCGACCTTTACAAATTTTCGACTCCCTAGCACAGGGGTGTCAAACCCATTTGGTGCTATGGGCCACATACACGCACTGAGATTTTACGTGGGCCAGACAATTTTGCACGTAATGATACAATCGATTTTTTCACCGTTATTTATTCATAGCACTGCGACTCGAAGAAACTAGACATTCCTTGGCAGCTGCAAGCATGTTAATATCTGGTACCAAAGGCTGTGTAGTCGTCCTAACGTTCAATTGAGATGCGCATCCGCCAATTGAGATCGGAATCGAGACTTCATATTCATCAAAGAGAACAGTTGTTCGCTGATATAAGTACCAGCGAACATTGACAAGAACTTTGCTGTCATTTCTTTTTTTGGGGGATAGGATGGTCCAATGTATTGACTGATGAAACGTTTTCATGTCGACATTTTCAAATTAGATTTAAGAACACTGATGCACTGTAACTCAATTAGGTCCATTTGATATTTTGGTGGCACCGCTTGAACATTGACAGAAAAACGGTTAGTAAAAATAGCTAATCAAATTTCCAGATCTTTAAAATCAGAAACATCTTTCTTCGAATGCGTTGGAAATTCTTCGAATCCTCATGGATTCTACACAAACTCATGGTCTTAACTGAAAAAGTTATTACCGTTGGCTGACCCAATTACAAAGTCGTAATGTTGCGTTGTGACTATAAATTAAAAACGTAACTTTGCTATAACATAATAACAAGCGTAACTCTGTCAGACCTAATGGAAGCACAAAACTGGCATGATGCGAGCCGCAAAATGGGGTATGGCGGGACGCCAGTTTGACACCCCTGTCTTCGCATTAACATGAATGAAGTTTGCCTGTCAACAAATGTGTAGCAACCAGGCGCGGATTTACCATTAGGTTAAAAAGGCTTAAGCCTAAGGCCCCCGATTTTGGGGTCCCAAAATTTCCGGAGTAAGGACGATTTCCAGCATTTTTGTAAGCAATTATATTTTTGTTTTGGTTCAACTCACTTTTTTTAGTATGCCGTCAACAAAAGATCTGTATAGAACAGGGGCCTCCAAACTTTTTCATCCGAGGGCCACACAAGTTATTACGCAGTAGTGCGAGGATCGGACATCTTTCGTAATGTGATTTTTTCAGGATATGTTACATTCTTCCAAATCAAAAAGTTCTTAGTCAATTAATTTTTCATTATTTACAAAATGTATTCGCGCGCCGCATTTGGCCCGCAGGCCGTAGTTTGGAGACGCCTGATATAGAAGAATGAGCACAAAGGATTGAAGTGAATGACGACGAGCATTCTCTTTTTATGGCGTTGAGACTTAGCTATTGTTACGTATAATGTAGGAATGCTTTTTCAGATTACACGAGGTCAGTGAGGTACTTTCGTTGAGCCCGGGTCGATACGGGTTAAAGGCAGGACCAGCCTGCACTGTAGCTAAGGCTGCAGATATTCAATGGTGCAAAATGCAGTGGCGCATCTGTGCGGAATGGTGCCAATAGTAAAGTTGAATTGTGCGCCCTTTGTAATAATTTATATATTATATATAGCAGTGACGTACGCAGAAAATTTTAATGGGGGGTTTCATTCAGTGGCATATGGTGGTCATTTGTATTTGGTGTATGCTGTTTGTGACGTCATAATTTGACGTCACAGTCACGTTTCCAAACCAACGTTTTGGCCAAATTTGTTGACATAATATGCATATTTGTCTACATCCATTCCCCTCTTACTGTATGTGTCAATGCACTGAATACAAGCTATCAGCGCTTCAAGTTAGGCTATCGGTGGAAAATAAACTCAACGCTACGACACAGCAATTTATAACTGAAAAGAAAAGGCTGCACGTTAAAACAGGGTAGTAAAACGCACTCATCACTGCGTCAGCGCAATTTATAACTGCAAAATGAGGCTGCGCTAATGTCTTGTCGATTACGAGCAGTCGAGCCTAGAAAAAGTGCGGCTGGAGCACACGCCGGTTTGCACGATCGAATCTTGTTAAAATACACAAGAATTGAGAATGCGCATAAAGCACGCAAGAAAACATTCGAGTTTTTGTTATTTATAGAAATCCAGCAAACTTTTAGTTTTCCTTTTTCCCTGCTGAGACATTATCAAATGCCTGAATGCTTCTAGGTTAACAACTGCTGGTTTTGAGCTCGTGCAACAGTTCTATCATGCTACAGAAATTGGAAATGTAGCCAATGGGGTCAGCGCTTGCGCTGATCAGCCTTAGCAGACAAAATAAAGGCAATTGTTTCGGATAAAGTGAACTGTCGTGGAATACAACGAAAGGTCTGCAAAAATTGGTGAGGTGGTTTCTGGACGCAGACGATAACGCAGATTCCCACCGAAACCTAGTTATTACTTTTTGGCCCATTTGCAATGTTCCGTGAAATTTGCATGCAAATTATATCCGTGGTATTTGCATTAAGTCAACAAATTTACAAGCAACAGTATGCGAAAACAATTAATCTCCTTTGCGCAGGTAATAAAGTTCTTGTAAAATATCAAGCTCAAGGGGGCGGTTAACCCCCAAAAAAACCCTTGCGTACACCCTTGATATATAGGCTCATTTTTACGAAAGTTAAAATATTGAAAATAAATGTTTTAAAACGGAAAATATTCGTATTTATTTTTGCTTCGAATTTTCAGCATATAAAATATAAATTATCCAGAGTTTGACGAAATCACACAATCTCAGGATGGGGTTTCGTTTGCCATGCACTTGAGAAAAAGCTTTTCTAGGAGCGCCTTAAGTTAGTCTGTCAGACATCAAAAGCCTTAGTGACCCGTTTACCACAATGTTGGCTTGCAGAGAAACCAAAACTTGTGGTACTGCGCTTAATGCCCTTTTGAACATAAATGCTATCTGGTCTAAAATCGAAACATTCTCAGTCTGCCACTATCAGAAGAAGGGGCCAAAAACAATCATAAACTAACGATGCCTCGTTAATTCCTATTTTACGCAGTGTGGAAGCAGGTAAAACAATTAATCTCAGTGAAACGGTACAGTACATAGTAACCAATTACCCATGCGTTTGCTTTTCCGCTTGTATTAACAAACACAAAAGCAAAAGCCGCTCGAGCACAAACAAAAAGGCATAAAATCATAAAAATCAAACCATTCGCAGGCTCGCAGCACGTACACAAGAGCATCACCAGCACCGGGCAGGAACACGAATAAGAATCAATTAACATTACTTCTTACAACAAGGCTCTTTTCGATTGAACTCGCCGAGCAGAAATAAATTTTTGACACAGGGTCATCAAAGCTCCTGCTGTAGCGCAGCAAGAATGAGGCTGAAGAGGCCGTGGCTCACCCCGAAAAAAGCTTGCTAAGGTTTTTATCCATGCTTTACATCAATTTTCAACTGTTAAAAAATAAACGGAAAGAACAGTGGGACTGAAGACGACGTCACCGTTATGAACAATTCCTATTTCAGCGTTACTTTGCACGCTACCAGAACTGCTATCACTGTCAAAATATTCTTCGTAGCTGCGCTTCTCAATATACCCATAATTAACGATCCCTTCGAAGCATTCGAGTTACACAAAAAAGTTATGCATAACTAAAATAAGAAGACTAAAGCCGACAATTACTCGACATTCGCTCAGGCAGCAGTTTTACTATCACACTGATTTTTTGAAGCAATTGTAATGTCAATTCTTTCGCGTGAATGTGCATCCTTAGTTTCAAATAGCGGACAGCAATTAGTTTGGCCTAATTGTGACACAAAGGCAAGGCATGGCAAAGAAGGAACAGGAAGGCAAGGAACAGGAATCCATGCTCCATGTGATAGGCCAATGCTCCTGTCCATGTCTTCGAAAGCGTATACGGCCTGAAAAACAACACACAAATAACTTTGGAAAAATTACATAGCCTACACTGTTCACTGAAAAAAATTAACTTATTTTAGCAGGTTGAGGCAGGTCGCTGAACTACTGAACACAGCACTAGAAGAAAATTGGCTGTTCATCAAATCAAACAATCGGTTTGCCTATTCACAAAAGAAATTGATAATCAACGCTGTTTCGTTTTTTTCTGTAGTGAGGGCAGGGGGGCTAAGATGATTGCATAAAAAATTTTTCCTAATATTTCAGCGGTGTTGGCTTTTGTTTGTGACCGAGTAACAGCACAGCACAAGTTGACATTTTGCCTAAAAGGTGCGACTACATTCACAGTATTCAAATGAATGGTGAATTAACCATTGAGTGTAACACGCAGCTGCTGTTTAGGGTTTCATCTTAAAATATTTAGATTGCATATGGACTGCTGCTTGAAATAAAAGCTATGTTGTTGCAGTGGCAAAGAATTAAACCTAATAGATATATATATATATATATATATATACCTCATCTAGCAGTAATGAGCAGTACAACACATCATCTTTTAAGTCATTCACTTTCTTTCACATACAAACCATTGTTAACTGTTGTAAACCTAGCTTACCCTTGTAGCTTTCTCCAGTTGCACTTTGAATCTGCAATGGTCTCTTCACAGTTATATCTGAACATCTCATAGCATGATGTGATAGACTCTCTAGCATTTCCAGCTGGTCAGGATTAGCAATTTTGCTTATTGATCTTTCCAAATTAGCAATGTTTTCCTGGAGCAACTTCAACTGTCACATAAAAACATTAATTGATAGTCTTGGTCATATTGTGGTTGATGTCTTACAAAGCTATTCACAAGACTGACAACAATAGATGCATTTTGCAAACAGATGCAATCACATCACTAATTGTTCAAACAAAAATCAAAATCATGATCAAGGTAATACTGGGTGAGATGCAATGAACAAACCTTTCATCTTGGTTGTCATCCTCCAATGTGCAATTTCCTCCAACTTGACGCCGTCTTCATAATTATTCATAGTAGCCTACACTTTTCAGGTAACTTTCTGAAAAGTAAGTATGACCATTGACGTTTGCTGACAGCAAATATAAAATTTAAATATGACTGGTACATATCACCAAACTAAGTAAAGGTGATGAAACTATTACAAATTAAAATTTAAAAAAAAATCAATGTACTTGCACATGCATGTGTGTGGGGATTAAGAACTTCACCGGCCCTTGATTGTTTGGGTCTTGACATTTTCAACAATTATGAAACAACGAACACCAACCATGGTTGGAATGTCTTTATAGTAACTTTGATGCTAACGGGTCGGTGCAGGGAAAGTTGAACAAGCAATTGTTACAAAAAAATGAAAGAAACGGAGCGCGATTCATAACGTCACAATGTAAAAACGTGTCAGCAAACTGCCATAGATTGAGTACAGCCCTAAAATGTAAGCCACTCAAAATCAGGCATAAAAGCCCTTTCTTGCATTCAAAGTACTTGATGAAAGGCTAAAAAACAGTTTAGCATTGTTTGGCGCACTCGGAGGACGTTTTACGTATTTCTAAGAAAAAGAGGGCTCTTCTTTGATAAAGAGATCGTATGGCAGCCGTATTGACATCATGTATAGAAAATGTGCGGGCTATACAGGACAATAGTTTTCTAGGGAAATAAGGCATCGGCTTCAAAAAATTAAGACGTGCTGTTTCGTGGAATTTCGGCAAAATTGCCTTTAACTTTCCTTGTATGGTTTTTCAAACAAAATATTGCTATTGTGCTTATCTTTCGAAACAACTGCTTCAATATTGCTTACCTGATCTTGCTTTGCACTTTTATAAAGTTCAGCTTTATTCAACTGACATTTGACTGCATCATATAACTTTTAAATTTCTTTACAATAATTCTACTTTGGAATTGAGGTTTTGTGCCAAACGCCAAACAAGATATTGAAATCTCCTTCAAATAAGCTAAAGAGCAAATTAGTGATATTATTAGCGATTCTATTCAATCAATTTGGTTGTTTTGTCAAACTAAAAAATGAAACTAACCACAATCGAGAATAATTCACACTATTTCCAAAAATGCACCTCATGCAGTAAGCATGAGGTGCATTTTTTAATGTCTTTTTAAAAAAAATATTTAATGTTCTGTTGACTGCATGCACCGTTTGATATAAGTTCCACCGAGTCACTTTCAAGTTTTTATTAATGATATTCATCTATGTGAAGACACTGATCATAATAATGCTATTTTAGAACAGGCCCGTGGCGACCGACATGGTCTTTGCGGTAACCTGGTGTCCGCGGGAACCATGTGTGAGCCTTGCTCTTAGCATTGTTATGATGGTTAATACGATATATAATTGATTTAGTCTGAAATTTTACAGCTCTTGCATTTAAAAACCTCCATTCGAAATACTAATATTTGGGGCTTGAGTGTCTCTGGCCTATTTATCTTAATAACTTGCATCTCAGATGCGGAGTTTGTTTAGCTTTAAGTAGTTGTTCATGGTCTTAGCAATTTGGGGCCCTTGTGCAAAATGAGGTCCATTTGTTGTGGCAAGGCGATCACGCCACATATGAGGCTGAGGCGTAACGGCAGAGTAACACTGGTTGAGCGGGAAATCTCTATTGTCGTTGTGCGATGGGTCACTAGTTCGACTCTTCCTTTGGCTGGTCCAGGGCGACGCAGCATTGTGGCTGCTGCAACGCTATGTTCATCTGTGAAAAAACACAAAACGTTGTCACTTTCAAACAATACGGTTCTAACTCCTATATGCATTTAAAACTTGTGTTTAGCAACGATATGTGATGCTCACTTTCACACCAACTTATTTGCCTTCTTTTGAAATACCTTATGCTTCCCATGCATGCGCGATGGTTCACTGTACGAATAACACAATTAAACGTAACGTACAGTAAAACTTAACTTCATACTGCTTCTTCATAAAAATGTAAAACTTCATTTCTGCATTGAAAAGAAACTGAGAGCAATTGATGTATCATCATATCAACAGTTATTCGATTATACAGAACACCACGCAAGTGCGCGCATGGATATGTATATTTACATTTTTATCTTCAACAAAACCAGTTTCTTACATTCTCTTTTTTTACGATTCGGACAATGGACTTAGATCAAGTTACCTTGCCCTAATTAGTTAAATTTTGTGAAAATTTGCGTTTTCTTGGACTTCACTGTCCTAACATACAGATAAGCGTGCACTTTTTCAGCAGTAAATCATCTGAGAAAGAACAGACCAATAGCATAAGTATGATGATAACACAAATTATACACCCCTGGTCTCATGATAACACAAATTATGCAAATCCTTGAAACAAGCGATAATGGAACCTGAAATAGCCGACCGATGCACGTGTTCTAGACGAAATGATTTTCTCGAACGTATTCAGGAAAGACTTAACAACGATGCTTCATTTGTGGTTCGAATGTAATCAGCAATTAAAGCAGATCATAATACGACTACTTTAATTTGAATTATCTTTTAGTTTTGCAGGAGGTAAAGAATTACTTACGTCTGTCATTCACTATGGTCGCGAAAGCTGCTGTTGTTGCCATTTTGTTAGGTATTGGTGCGATTGTCTGCTTAGCTGTGGTTTTACCATTGGTCCTGGTAATGCCACAAAAAGATGGCGACAAGGAAGTATTGGTACAAAGTGAGTCCCGCTGAGTTGCAGATTCATCCAAAGCAATTCACCTTCAAACGTATGTCAACTGCAATGTGTTATTTTGCAGCACGACAAGGCAACGTTGTTGGAATTAAAACTTTGGAATCAGCGATGTTTTATGGCATTCCGTTCAGTCAGCCACCAGTTGGAGATTATAGGTGGAGAAGACCACGTGATCCACTGCCATTCACCAAAAAATACTGGAATGCTACTTTTGAACGACCTGCCTGTTTGCAAATCTGCGACCAACCGGCATCAGAATATTCATGTCCTCAGGAGGTATGTAACGTTATGAATCATTGTGGTAACTCGGTGTACAGTATGATACACTGACTATACAACAATTAATCACATATCGGTGTGACTACTGCTTCTTCTGCAGCCATTAAGCTCAAAATACATTCACATTCAATGCGTGGAACCTGTGCGAACCTTTCAATCTCAAACCTTTTAACACAGATCAGATGAAATCCTCCAACTCTTTGAGTGAAGTCAAATGCATACTCGATTTCTTGTTTTCATAGCTTGATCAGTAGAAAAACAGAGGTTTCAAGAAAAAAATTATATGTGTCAAAAATTAGTCTAAGTAGCATATATCTACAAAAATGTTCGCTGCAAAATCGAAAACTTACAGAAAATTTTCTGTTGAAAGTAACTCTTTCTCAGTCAAGAATAAGCCACTACGATAAACAGAGTATGTATTTCGCCGACCTGGTATTCAATAGGGTGGGCCGAAAAAAAATCTTGAAAAAGGGGGCGTCTTAAATCCTGGAAAACTGCACAAAAACAGGTTTTAAAATGAATTTCGGTGGTTGCCACTAGCAACCACCGTGCAACCACATGACAAAGGTCACCAAAAGGTCAACATTCATAAAATTGGTGTAACCGCTGTAATGAATTGTCTGTTGTCCTTAAACTGACCCATGCTGCATCAAACACTGTTTTTGATTTCGTGTTTATCGCATTCTAGGCTGACTATTGGTCTACTATCTTATTAAAATGAAGATTTTGTGATAGATTTCCTCTACAATGGACTGCTTTTTTGTGTTTTGCAGGATGCGTGTAGTTATTTCTTAGAGAGAATGGTTACAAGGAGTACTTCTATTAAACTAACTAAGATCTTGCATAGTGGGCATGCCTTTCACAAAGAAAAATTGCCCTCAGAAAAACTTCCAACCTAAAGCGACGTAATTGAGCGTGTTCTGAATGAAGAAAATTCCCTACAGCAATCTGCAGCAGGAGTGGTGGCAAAAGAATTAATCAATATTTGGATATTTTGCAATGTTTACCCAGTAAATGAAATAACAGTAAAACAAAAAAATTTTGCGTTTATGAAAACTTTCAGTTCAATCGATCGTTATAGCAAAAAGAAATGTGGAAAATCTTTTCTTCAAAAGGAAGCAGAATTTATGAGAGATATGGATGAGCTTCTCGACATTTTTTTCTCTGACGACCAGCAGAGAAGACAGCTTGAAAAACAACACCTACTTCGAATGACAGACAAAGATTTCGAATTCTATTCTGACCAAAAAGGACCAAGGTTGATGAAGTGTTTCAATATAGTTGAGACACTAACTACCTCTGATGTAAAGTTTGCTGAAAGAGCACTGGGCCAACAAAAGCTATTGGATTCATCACTCCCATCAGTAAACGTAGGTGCTGGTGCAAGTATTTCTGCCCAAACATCAGACAATTCAGACTATGATGCTTCTCAATCTTTGTCAAAGTCTGAGTCGATGT
>Ga0210059_1007155_pt1 | contig 17789 bp, 8 predicted proteins | sample Ectturendosymbi2_FD_188042 | JGI IMG/M metagenome (GOLD analysis project Ga0210059, IMG submission 188042) | Ecteinascidia turbinata endosymbiont from Florida, USA - Sample 2 (SPAdes) (version 2) | ecosystem: Host-associated > Tunicates > Ascidians > Unclassified | place: Key West, Florida... | reverse complement strand
ACGGGGGGCTTTGGTGGCTAACCCTCCAAACAAAGCTCCAAGCACCCCAAATTGAAACGTGAAACACTGTAAATAAGTAGAGCTTTGGTTAATTTTATGGTGTCAAGCCCCCCCCGCAGAAATGGAAAGCCCCCCTATTGAAAACTTTCTGGCGACGGTTCTGACTGGATGTCTGCGTTCTACACCAGCTAACAATCTTCCTATTCTCGAGGGCATCGAACCTGTGGAGTTTCGTCTCAAAGGAGCCACACTGTCCCTAGCACGCCGTGCCATAGAGCCTGGACATCTGCTTCACTTAGCTCTCACCCGTTCACCGGATGGGGATGCACGGCATCTCAAATCGAGACACCCATTTGTACCCGCCGCACAAAAACTCATCAGTTCATCTGATAATAACAACAGAAGTGCGCGCTCTGGGCGGATCACCAATGGAACGTGGAGTGGTTGGACAGCATCTCGAGACTCGGTATTTTCATCCTTGACACCGGCACCCACACTCCTGGAATGACCTTGCCAAGAACAGCGTGGGTTCGACTCAATCGCCTCCGCATTGGTATCTGACGTTTCCGCTACTGCTTAAACAAATGGGGTATGGCCCCTTCCAATGACGGATTTAGGGAGCGCGGGCCCTAGGCCATCTTAGTTTTGGGAGCCCCAAGCAGGTGTGACCTATTTGGCTGTTTGTCTGAAAAGCGTGTGAACGTACGCCCCTCTGATGTGTAGCGCCCCCTAAAAATATATCTTTTGTTATGCCAACTTTGGTTCTACATTTGCCTTTAATGTTCAACAGAAATTAAAGCCTTTCCTACAATCTTCCCCAAGAACAAACGGCATTGCGATCTTTTCTTCGAATTTATAGCTCTTTCGTGTAGTTCAGAAGTTCTTTTCGTTAAAAATTTCCGTGGTTTCTATTTTATAGTAACCGTAACCACATATTTTTTTGAACAAACAAGCACAATCCATTCAGTGGACAGAGCTTATTTATGCCGTTTTGAAGTTGTCATTTTCCAAGCAATACAAAACATAGTGTTTTAATCCTCTATGCCAGGACTTCTCAAACTTTTTTGTTCTGCGGCCCCATTTTGAAAATAAGGTTTTTCTATGCAGTCCCCTTGATGGATAGCCTAGATGTTAATGATGCCTTTGAACGTCTGATTACAAGTCTCAAGATGCATTTTTGTCAATGGCGAAATCCTACAAGTGCACACAATCCACGAAAGTAATTACACAGTAATAAAACTACCACGCAATGGAAACAGTAAGACGAAAAATAATTAACAAAAAACAATTCACTTTACAGAAGTTATCAAGCACAACTAATGGGATGGATGCACCTGATAATTTTTACACATATCAATCATTCGTAGATTGATACAAGACAACGCAGGACAAAGGACATTCTTAACATTTTTCAAAAAGGTTCGGTTTTTGGACTTCATGATTATCAATATTGAGAATAGCACTTCACACAAATATCTTGTGCAAAAGTCTAAAACTTTATGAATGGCTAGATCACAAATGACTGAACATTCCTTTTTTGTTCTTATCCAAAAATGACATAAAGGCTAAACTCTGATTTGAAAATTCCTGTTGCAAACGTTTATCGTTTAATAACTCCGCAACCTCATCCAGGGCATGGAGGTGTGTGGCCTCCTAAAGTTTTCAATTGTGTGTGGTTTGTGGATCCAACTTCTCCTGAATCATAGTCAAAAGTGCTTCTGAAACTATGTATGAAACTTTTAACTTTAGTTTGAAACTTCTTGGTGTGCTCTCAAAGCAGTTAGCCTTGCCGGTAGAGTACTGTAGACCTAGAGTCTAAACAGAAGCATGCCTTCTTGCCGGAATCAATGCAATAAGGTCAGTATCGGTTAGCAGTCTACGTTGAAACAATCATGGTGTAACAACGCATAACTTGCTGTGCTTGGTTTTTATTATCATTTGATAGCTCAGGCAAGAATCATAGCAAACAACTAACGGCATAAAGTAGGATATTGCCCCTAAAAATAAAAATGCAGTAGAAATATATCCACTGCAGGCTTACTTTCAATTTTCTTGTAAATTTTACAAGAAGTGTTATATCTGATTTGTCAAGCCACTTGGTTTTGAGATGGTTTTGAGCCACTTGGTCCTGACATTGCATTCGCGACCCCATTTGAAGCCGCGACCCATAGTTTGAGAAGCCCTGCTCTACGCCACAGGCCGATGGTTAACAGCATGAAGACAAGTTTTGCACAGCAGCAAGTATTGTCGCAACACCCTCAGCCAACCATATAACGTAAGCCCAATATGGACACGTTTTTCCCAGTAAAGCTCACGGGAAACTATTCTTGCTGATTTGATTAACATATAGTTTCAACAAGCAATCTCTCTTTGCGCGAAATCTAGTAAAAACAACCAAATGTAGGATCCAATACTGAAAATATTGCTTTTCTCTGGCGGTCTTCCCCTGTTGCGAGCTTTTTGTCAGTGGAAAATTGAACACCACTTAAGTACCGTTTTTCTTTTTCATTGTTTTTTTGTAGCCACTTTCATAATAACGGTCTGCATCTCTCTCACGCCCAGATGCATGATATTGTCGTGTTGGTACTGTACTCATAAGGATCTAGAGTAGACATTTGAATCTCCGCTCCTTACAAGGTAGACCTAAATTGTGAAGTTATGCCCCTGCGCAGTTTCGCAAAATTTTAGTTAATTTTGAGTCGTCGTAGGAAGGAATTGCGCGGGGCCCCCAAAACCGCGGGGCCCTAGGCCATGGCCTATTGGGCCTATGCGTAAATCCGTCCCTGGCCCCTTCTGTGGCTTGTGAGTGTGGCGCAGCAGACCGTTAACCATGTTGTCCTTCACTGTCCTATCCATCGACCTCACTATGGAGTGAATGGCTTGACGGTTCTGGATGACCAGATGATAGCATGATTGCTCAACACTTACTCGCGAGATCTAGTGTGGCCTAGCAGTCGATACGAACTCGCTCAAACGATGAAGAAGCGGCGTCAATTTCCGCTTGGTCATACCGTGGGTCTGTTACAGCTCCTGTGGACGCACGACGCTGCTGCAGCTTACTCTATATGCTGAATCGTTTTTCGCTGCATTGTTCTGACTTCACGTTCACGTGTACTGGTGAGTTCGTACTTTATCTGAATACCAGAAAGGAAAGTAATCAAATCAGAGTGCTTTTGGAGAGTTTTAACGAACAAAGTTATGAAAGCCTTTTTACTGCCTGAGTCGGTGTGGCAACCTCAAGGCGTAAAGTATCTTGTTTGAGAAACTGCGGCGCGCTCTTCTGCAACAGCTAGGGAGACCCTCGGGAGTGCTCTCTTGCAATCATATTTTACATATTTTCCCTACATCGAGAGTCCTGCTAGCTCAATAAAATGAGCTTCGACAGTGCAAAATGCAATAGGGCGCGACGTTAAAGTGCCTTAAGTGGCATTCACGAGTGGCAGAAGGCACAACAAGCAGATTTATGCACGGATTGGTAAAGCAAACGCAGTGTTGTATGAACTTCATCGTTCCGTGGTCACGAAACGGGTGCTTTCAAATCTCATAATGCTTTCAGTTTTAATTACGTATTTGTTCCGACGCTCACTTATGGTCCTGCAGTTCTAAGCAATGATCAAATCAGTGTTACCTCAACTGCAAGGGACAGTGATAGGATATTTGGGAAGAGTTCACGGCGTGACACTTCGTGGCAAAGTGTGCAGCTGTGAAATTTGTGAAGCCCTGAATGTCGAGCCATTCTCCACCGAACAGAAAAATCCAACTTGCGATGGTTCTGGCCACTTAACCTGAATGCCCCAGAAAAGTTTTGTTGAGCAAGCAAAAACTATCCGAGGTTGCTAAAAACCGTTAAGGATTTCAAGATTTCTTAGCTTAGGCTGATGCCCCTCCGTCCCTTCTAAGATGAAGAGCGGGTGTGGAAAATGTATGAGTATGGAGCGCTTCTGCAATGCGATGAACGAATGTGGTAGTTGCTGGTGGGTTGTTTCAGTGTTTTCCTTTTCAGTATTGCTTGCTCGTACCACCTAAAACCGGTGATTTGTTGACCAAGCATTTTTGAGTTCTTGTGTTTATTGACTAACCCCAGACATATGAATCATGAGTCTGAGGCTAACACATATAAAGTCAGTAAAATTAACCGCGTTTTTATGGAAAACACGCAAGAAACTCAAATGTTGCATTGTAAAATTTGTGTAAAACACTTCACCTATCACACATATTTGCTGAAGATTTGTTTTGTAAGCGCTGTTGGTGTTGGAAACATCAATAGGTTTGAACGTAGCGCTGAAAATGCTACAAAAATATTTCTTATGCTGTTCAGCGCGCGGAGCACCAGGTTACTATTTAGGCCTACCATCAAGAAACGCAATTGAAAGGTCTAGGTTTTATGTTAGGTTTTGAAGAATCAGCCGGCTGGGTTGTGCTTTCATCTTTTTGCAATGAATCCAATTTGCACGTATCTAAATTCAAGTAAGTAATCTCCATAATGAAGGTAAGCAGGAAATCGATCGGAAAATTTTTTAATAGGAAATAAAACGGTTTGTGATGAGCCGGAAGATACTTGATCTTATTCCTGTTTAAACTGGTGTTTGGGATGGGGCGTGATGCGTTTCGCTAAACGGTAGACTATCTTGCTCCACCTTTATATAGCCTACACGAAAACCGGCATTGAAAGCGATCCAGGTTATAGAAACCTGGATTACTAACCTTCGTTTTTTGTCACGTTTATATTAACGTCGGGTGCGCATGACCTGGTTTTCAAAAATAAAAAATGTACTTTCCTGCAACTGCAGTTTACCACAAAAACTGCACTGAAAATATAAGTTTCACTGAGCAATTTGAACACTTACAAAGTTACATTACTCTAATAACAAACGATTTTTGATGAAAAGTAAGTAGACCAAATATAGCGAAGGTGTCGCATGTGCCTGAACTTGAATTACTCATAAAAAATGATGTGAGTGAACAACTTTTCCTTTTGAATACTGCTAACAAGACCGTAGAAGCATGCGCTGAGTGAGTTTCAGCTTTTTACAGGCTCTACCTCCATTAACCACAACGTGGGTACAATGTGCCCACTGCTACCTCACACTAACCATAACCTCAGGTCAGCGTGACCCGAACTCGTGACGAAATCGCTCCCTTCCAAAATGTAGAAAAGCGTAGATGACCGCAAGCTCACCTATTACTAGTCACACAAACAGCTGGATCGATATTTCAAAACGAAGCAATTTTGAACAATCCCGTAACTGGCTTGATTATTGGTGTTCTGGTGACTGTGCTGGTACAAAGCTCATCCACCTCGACATCCATTGTGACAACAATGGTTGGCGCTGAAAGTAAGTTCAGCGTTGTTGGTTCCTGACGATATGCAACGAGATAAACGAAAACATAAACCAAAAAAACAGTAAACGAAAACGAAAAACTTCAGTTTTTTTCTTAAGTTGGTTTTTCAAATCAGAGAAAAACTGGCAGTAACGCAAAAAATTCATGAAAAGTTTATGTCTGCCTCGGGCTATTGGCACTTCGTCATCACTGCTACATAATTGTTGTAAAATGCCAGCGGCATATGTCTGCCTTAACGTTATGGGATTTCTGCCTAAACGCATTATGAAATCAGTACATAACGAACAAAGCGTGTCATAAACGCCAATCCTTAAGCACATTTTGCTTGCTTGCAGTTATTTCAGTGCATGATGCTATTCCTATCATTATGGGCGCCAACATTGGAACGTCCGTTACAAACACGATCGTTTCTCTGACGCAGTCGATGGATGTGGGAGAGTTTAGAAGGTAGGCCATTTTCCAAAATGAATCATGCCGTTACTAAAAGACGTTTTTGACAGAGTTAAACTATGCCATAAAACCTGAAAGTCGTCTAAAACAACGTAAAAGGCTCGAGTTAAATTGAAAGGTAAGTGTCCTTAGTGTTGCCGCTTTGACTGCACTGCTTTGAGTTTGGTAACGACCGATTTCAACTTTATATAAAGCCGTGATAAAACTTACTACAGAGTACGGATGTTGTAATCCAAACTGAAGAACAACTAGTAAAATATATTAACATGGCCTCATATGGAAAAATAATCGCTAGAAAAGTAATTTAAGTGAAATGGGCAGGGAGATTCTTGTATACTGCCGACCAATATTTTCTTACATTTCAGGACTCAAATCTTGATTTCTTTTATTTCCAGACATGAACTAAAATATAAAATATATTTGATCTTTTTTGAGAATATTGAGCATTTTCATTGGATTTCACCTAATTGAGCGTTTAATTTGTGTAAAACTATTCGCCTTCATACCACAGTGGGCTCTGGTTAATGCATCCACGGTTAATACAACCAACTGCTTTTTACATCCAAATCGCTTGGGACGGAATCTTCTTAATAATTTCCCATTATAAAAACTTCTGTTAATACATCCATCCACCGCTTAATCCAAGGGTTCTCAAGGGTTCTCAACGTTTTTCCCGCCCTGGAATACTTACCTTAGTGTTTTGTCACGTTAATACTTACGTCGGGTGTACATGGCCTGGTTTTCAAAAATAAAATAATACACTTTCCTTCAACTGCAGTTTATCACAAAAACTACACTGAAAATATAAGTCTCACTGAGAAATTTGAGCGCTTAAAAAGTTACTTTACTCTAATATCATACGATTTTTGATGCAAAGTAAGTAGACCAAACATAGCGAAGGTGTCAGGCATGCCTAAAATTCAATAGCTCATAAAAAACTAAGGGCGTAAACAACTTCTCCATTTGTATACTGCTAACACGACCATAGAAGCATGCCCTGAGTGAGTTTCAGCTTTTTACAGGATCTGCCCCCATAAACCATATAGTGGGGTTATGCGTACCCCACCACCTCACACTAATACTTTCGTCGGGTCAGCGTGACCCGAATTCGTGACAAACTCGCTCCCTTACAAAATCTAGAAGAGCGTGGATGACAGCAATCGCACCTATTACTAGTCACACAAAAAATGAAGCTACTGAAGAGTTGAAAGCGCCGACTTCCTCTTACGTAGTTTCACGTGAATGAACTCATTTGACCCGGATCTGCCTGACCCACGTAAGTATTCCAGGGTTAAGTACCCCCGAGTCATAAAACAATCAACCCGAACCTCCAGGTTAGCAGGCAAAGCTGTGGATTTCACATTGTTGCATTACAACAACACAAGATCAGGCAAAAGCTACACGGAGTTTTCAATCGGCACGCATGTAAAAAATTGTAAAAATTCAATGAAGTTTTTAAAAGACTTAAAAAGTTTTGATTAAGCCCATTTCCTCAGTAGCTTATTTTTTGAAGAGTTCTTTCAGGTAGTACTGCCCAAATCTGCATAGGTTATGTGGTTTTTGAGTAAGGGGGGATGTTTGGACTGATTTAGCAGTGGTCACTTCTGGCCGGTAACCAGCTTGTGACACCAGCAGGGGTGAAGAGTTTTTTGAGAGGGGCCCAAATTTTTTGAACTGTGTTTAATAGTTTTAAGCTATGTCCAAGACATTTGTCCAAGGCGCTTCGCCTACCATGGCCCCCCTGGTTATGGGCCTGAGTCACTTCCTGAGTCACAAAATGGCAAACATCACTAATGTAACCGGAGCCATATTTGGCATACAAAAGCGAAACCGACCTTTGTCAGGTAACAATGACATTTTTGGCGAAAACAAGTTTGACCCTTAGATCGAAGACCAAGCTCTGTAAATGCGATTCTTAAGTGAGTTCGTTCTCAAAACATGCTGCTTCGACAGCCTGATTCATGTCAAGCCTCTTGTGATGTTATTCAGACCTGTCAAAACTTCAAAACATCGCCGTTTTACGAGATGATGCATTTCCTGAAATAGACTTTTGTAAAGGTTTTAGCATTTCGTAAGGCCTTCGAAGTACTCAGTACTGTGCCTGCACGAAAGGGAAGATGATGGGCTTTGAACTACAAACCCTGTGCCTTTTATATTCTACATGCGTTCCATGCCAATGGTTTCGACAAGTTAGGAAAACGAAAGGCATTGATGCGCTAAAGCAGCTTTGCATTTGAGTTTCTTTAGACTAATACAACTTGAATCTTAGTCTCTTGTCAGCGACAAAGGTAGATCACTCAAGCACGTCAAGACAGCACTGCTGTCCATGGCAATGCAATTAAACAAAGAGTATTTGCCGAAAGGGCGGTGTACCACTTTGTGCATACCGCCTTTTTTCCAATGATAACAAAGTGGCAATGAAAATTCTGTTGTCTGGCAAAAGTGAATGTTGTTATTTATCTTTTTACAGAGATTTACACTTTCAAATCAGTGGCATATGGTGGCATTGTTACTGGGTGTGCGCTGTTTGTGACGTCACACTGTGACGCCAGATTCACGATTCAAATCCAACGTTTTGACGAAGTTTTTGACACAGTGCATATCATTATACACGCACACTCCTTATTCATTGTTGTGTAACTTAATATGCCATTGCATTGACTCTAAACTATCCATCAGGTTCCAACTTAAAATGCAGGTGCAAAATACACCCAACGCCACGACCAAGCAATCATAACTGCAAAAAAATATCAGACTGCACGTTTAAACCTAGGAGTGAAACACACTCAGCCCTACAACAGCGCAGTTTACATCTGCAAAAACAGTCTGCACGAATGCCTCTTTCAATACGAGCAGTCGAACCCAGGAGTGCGCCTTGAATAGTGCACGCCCTGGTTTGTCAGATATGAGCAACAGGGGAGTGAAATTGACTCAGCCCTGGAACAGCATCGCACAACTGCAGAAATAAGCTGAGGCTGTGCGCGATTGCGTTGTAGATTACGAATTTCGAGCTCTGCAGGTGTGCGCCTGGAATGTCGCACACCCTGGTTTGTCAGATATGAGCAACAGGGAAGTACAATTCACTCAGCCCAGGAACAGCGCAGCTCACAACTGCAAAAGCAGTTTGCGCAAATTTTCTTCGAATACTTAAGCGTTTTTTTCGTGGGCGTGGGGGTGGATTGTGTTTGTTTTTGAAATAATTACATTTTTGTTGCCTCAAAGTTATTTTCTAGGGCTACATGGGTTTGAATAGTCAAAATCATTTTGTTTTAAATAGTTTGTGACTGTTAGTTTGCCACTGATTACTGTAAACAAATTTTGCCAAAATTGGCCAAGTACACCTGATGTGTAATAAAAACCGGAAAATTTGCCGAAAATAAACAAACTTTCAAGCCCGAACCTCATGTACTTCTATTGCATGCACAACTGCAATTTTCGAACACAATACGGCATGGGACTTGCACAGACTGCCATCAAAGGTTACTTGCGGCATTTCCGTTTTTTCGTGTAGTTTTTGTGTCACTAATTTGCCTACCCCACGCTTTTTTTCGCCGGGGACCTGTGTTTGCTTTATTAATAATAAATTTTTTCGACATTCAACAAGTTACTTTTTGGTCAGATAAGTTCTAAAATGCTTTCTGAATTGTTGTAAAAGCCGTTTCTGCGCCGGAAACGTCCCAGGAAGCCTGGGTGGGGGTGGAAATGCGATATAGACAGGAATAGCAGTGGTTACTGACCTCGTTTTTAAAAAACAGTTACCTGAGAAAGGTTAAAATTCTTGAAATTTGTATCACATTGCTTGTACAAAATCTGAAAATGGATAATTGAAATCCAGAAGTTAATCGAAAAGAAGCTGTATCGAAATAGAGACTCTACTTTTCTGTTATCTATACTGAAAACTGTTCGTCTTTTTATACATCGACTATTTTGCTGATTTCCACTCTTTTCAACAAAAAGAAGCTTTGATTCTTCTCGACGCTGTTGCTATTTTATCACTTGAAGTGTAGCACAAAGTTTTTTTTCGTTTTATTGCCCCTTTCAGAATGTCCAGTAAATGTCACTGCCGAAAATGATGGGAAAACATAATATATTGGGCTTAAAACTGCAACGAAGCAAAATCGACTTACTGATTGAGTTGATCAGTTCGGCAAATTCTGAACTACTTTTCTCTCCGTCCATTAGAAAAACACATAAAATGTTTATAACTACAAGATTTTATCTAATAAGTTTTCATATTTATCAAAAATTAAAACTATGCATTTCATTAAAATATTTTGTCTAGCTGGAGAAGTGCAGTACAGTGAGATAAACGACTTTCACTAGAAACACAGATTTTTGTGTCTTTTAATTTTGCATTTACCAGTTTGTTTTCTCGGTGTAAAATCACGATGTGCCTTATTAGCGGCTGTGTGAGTCCCACCTCAACCGGGCTTTTGCCGATTCTGGCAGACACTGCACCACCAAACATGCGCAGGGAACAGCTTACATATAGACTGTGATGCCAAGCCGCATGCAATAATTACCACCCCTGTTGCAGTTCCATCCCAGACCTCTGGAGCCTCCAACTACAGCGTCTGATGTCGAGTCGCCCTTTCCACGCCATGCTGCCACCCTAATAGCCTCTGGGCTTGAGATCAAAAGAACATGGATGAACTCATGGAAGAACTTTACACCCCCCAGTTTTGTGTGAGCCCAAACATCGGCCTTCCACCTGGCTCCAACCTTCCCCGTAGTCTCTGCGTCACCTTTAAACAGGCTCAGAACTGCAGTCGGATGTTTCGGCTCTAACACGTGTCAGTGGGGGCTGAGAGAGACAGCCTCGTGAATATGCGGGGAAGAGAATCAAACAGCACACCACATTATTTTTCATTGCGAGCCCCCCCGGCCACCAAACTCCCTTGACGACTTGGTGCCTCACGGCCCAGAGGATATTTATTGGTTGGGCCAACTTGTAGGGGTCGCTTGAGGGTCGCTGCTCATACGAAAGAAGAAGAGGTATAAAATCGATTCGAATAAATTCACCCTTGTGAACAAGTACTTAGGTGTTTGCAAATCACGGTAACAGCTGAGTTTTAACAATTTGTTTCAAACTTTTGAGTAAGATGTGTGTGGCGACCTTGATTTCGTACGATTAAAAAACTGTTGGAGAAACTTTTAAACCTCTTCGGAATCATTTTCAGAGCTTTTGCTGGAGCGACGGTCCATGACTTGTTCAATCTGCTCTCAGTCGTCGTTCTTCTGCCTCTCGAAGTCATAACTAAAATGTTTGAAAGAATGACCGGGGCTATAATGGACAGCCTGCTGCAAAACTACACTGCAGAGCACACCAAACCTCCAGATATGCTAAAGGTGAATGTTTTGTTTCAAAATTGGAACGCACTCTTTGCAAGTTAGGCGATTGTGAATAAATCAGAGAAAGAACTTTTCAACCATTCAAACATGGCTTTTACTTTTTCTGTTAAAGCCGAGTAGAAAACATTTTAAATATGAATAAAATTACTATGTTTGTCTGAAATATCCCCCAGCAACCTTCACGTTGGATTTATTTGCAAACCTTTTTTTGCTTTGTGTGGGAAACACATACTTTCAAACAAGACCATTTTCACATATTTTTCCCCAACAGCACGTTTTCTTTGGTATGCGCAAGCGGCACATGGTTTGCTTTAGCTCATCTTTTAAGTCTTGACTCCTGGTTGCGATCTATGAGAGAAGACCCAGCACAGATTTTCAAAAAATGTAATGCTCTTTGCACGCGAATGAGCTATGGGCTGCGTAGAGCAGTTTGGGGTCTCGGTCAAAGCACAGAGATCTACATGATAATAAGGTGCTTGTAGTGTAATGCGGGAGAGCAACAGAGAGGATAAACTCTCGAACAAAGAGTATAAGACCAGCTTGAGCAGCAGCAAGCATTGCAAAGAAAGCTATATTATTTTTTCAACAGAAGCATTGTGCTTGTTGAACATTTCTTCAACATATGATTCATCGCAAAATACGTCCCAAAGCAAGAAATAAACTTTGCTTTGTCGGTGCGCAGCATTTTTGGTCAGGAATTTTTCTGTTGTAGAATGGCAAACAAAATTTTCTTTGTGAAAAAAAAACGATGTGGCACGAGGTAGACTGTGTAAATATTTCTGAAGTAAACTCATTGCAGTCGCAAGAGGACTGATTTTCAAATTGACGCTGAAAAGACCGTAGATCTTGGGCTGTCTTTTGAATTTGCACTAAGAGGAAACCACTGTATTGGCATGAGGAATAGACGATAGAAAAAAACAAAAACAGAAACCTTTGTGATTTGCTAACTTCATTGCATCACGCCAACAACGAGTAATGATGCCACAACAAATAATTTTACAAATCGAGAAACAGGGTAGGTGCTGCTTTGGTGTGTGAAATGTTTGCAGAGGGAAGTTTTAATCTAATGTTGACCTGAACTGAAAAGTTCTTTGCCCTTCCACAATGATTTAATATTCCAGCTCAACGAATGTTCCTCTGTGCCACATCGCTTGCGCCCGCATTGTAAAATCACATGCATTGCGTGAAGTTTTGAAGAATTTGAAAGATTAATGCGCATGAAGGCCTGTTACCAGCAGAACTGAATAAGTGCTGAAAAGGAATCGCATGCGGGTCAGCAGGGGACAAGGTCATGAAAATAACAGGGAGAAGTTTAAAATGCCTGCGAAAATCAAACAGGAATATACAGGCAAACTCAGGAAGGTAGAAAAGGGAAAATCCACATGCTGATGTGTTCGACACAAAACAGGCCCACTGACAAATGGAACGTTTTCTTAGTCTTCCCAGTTTTATGTTCAGTAAAAGTAGACAAACTTTGTGACAATCTTGATCTAAAGCAGCAGCAGCACCAAATGTAGACGAGACTTGTCGTATGTAGCAGGTCTACCTCTGCGAGAAGCCAATAAGAACCACTTACTTTAGTTTACTTTGACTGACCATTGTTGCTACCGATGCTGACAAAACAGTTTTCGGAACCTTTTGTCATGAAAAGATGTTGCGTTCAGTACATTCAGATGTGCCACGTTGACAGAACAACTGAATTACGGCCGTTCAAACCAGTGTGGGTTTGTTATACCACCAGCTTTTATTAGCGCAAGCAGCAAAATAGTAGTTACGAGCTATGCACAATTATTTGTCGTTGTGCGACAAGTGGGCTTTGTTCAGAGCTTTTGTGACAAAACAACTTTCACATAATCGCCGCCGCAGGTCATTTCCCAAAATAACAAAAGTAAAGACTTTTCAGTGTCAGATGCAACAGTTGCACTTTGCACGAATCGTGTTCTGAAATAGGTCTGGATAAAATAAGTTAAATAAGAGTCAAGATACGGCATTACGATGTTGATGATTGTGATGGTAATGGTTTTGTTAGATAAAATCATGTGACAGCCTACCGTATTTATGAAAGTTGTAAAAATATCATAACGATTTTCAGATTATCCACGATATCTTTAAATCGCGTACTAGTAAGTCTGTCAAAACTAAAGAAACTTTTTGAAGAATCCAGAGTAACAAACCTTATTCAATTTTCACATGAGCTTGTCCTTAATTTTCAACAATCATAACTTATTTTCGAAAGTTTCCATAAGTTGCGTTTCATTTGTCACCAAATAACAAAGAAATGCCCCTATAACTCCATTTCTTAATTTCGATTTTCCCTGTTTTCCTACTTTTGTTTCAAAATAATACGAGAAAAGACTTATGGACTCATTTTTGCCCTCTATTTCAGAATCATCACAAAAATAAAATTGCTTTAGCGGGTTGGTTTAATCAACGTATTTACCATTACGTGCGTCTAGGGGAGTTTGCGAAAAGACAAATATGTGGAAATTTCGAGAGTTATTCCTGTACATGTCAAAACATCGAAAGGTCAAATAGGAGTCTTTAAGAACACTAGCTTCACAACCAAGTAAATAACTTTAGCGATTTGTGCAAGCCTACGCTTAGCACACCGCTTCATGCTGCATAACGTGTTCATGGGAACAACACTGCGTACAGGTGTTTTCCATTGCAAAGTCGAACTTTTTCACCTTTAGGCTATCACACACATAGTAGGCTTGTTCTTGTAATGCCTACAGCAGTGAGTGAGAAGACCGTGCTTTTTTCTTTCATACATGTATTTCATCGCCACGTGCACCGCAGTGCACATGACTCAAACGCTGCTGGAAAATCCCACTTAGACAAAAAGTACGTGGCAACTTCAGGACAACAGAGCCTTACGAAAAGGCACGAAGTTGCTGAATGCGACAAGTTTCTGCTTAGGAATTTTCTGCTTTGCACAGCTTTGTAGGTTATGGAAAATCCCAAAAATAAGATTTAAAGTCCAAATGTGGGCGTGCAAATTTGAATCGGAAGCAAAATGGGAAAGACAAAACTGGGTGACAAGAAACCTTTAACGAAAACTCTGTCTGATCATTCCAAATACGTCATTGTGCTGTAGAAGCCAACTGCTTCAAAGAAAACGCTAACGATGGTGACTAATTTCAGTTTGACACCTTGGAGTACTTTTGCGACTAATAGCTTGAAGCAAAACGTGAGGCAGCAATCATCCTATTTCTCAGCTGTTAATGTACATACGAACGTCTCAACTAACATTTCAAAGTAGTTTGCAAAACTCGTCTAAGTTGTTATTAGCGGATAATTAACTTCCTTTCTTCCGCACAGGTCATCACCAAACCTCTGACAAAGAAAATAATACAGGTGAACAAAATCGTAATCAAGGATGTGGCCAAAGGCAGGAACGTCTCGGCGGACACCAGCATGATCAAGGTATAATCTCGAGAAAGGTTTAAAATGTCTTCTTCTGCAAATATGATTAGTAAGAACAATAAATGTTTACTTTCAACAAGTGGTTCTTAACCTTTACTAACCCGGCGAACACCTACAGTACGTTATTCTTCAAACTTGTTTCGAACCCCGTTTTGTTGCACAGTGATAGCAGGAAACAAATGGAAACAAGAACATGAAAACAGGTTACTGAAACCAAATCAGCCATCAGTTTAAATTTAATGCATTGTTTTGTAAATGTTTATTTTCTGTTTTCTTTTGGCAAGAATCTGGAAAATTCGTGAATTTGCTTCAAAAAGGAAAATCTTCATTCCACACGCCATTTTCACAAGGAAGCCTGTTCTGTTTTATGTTTTAACATCCGCCAGTATAGAAAACCATGCTCGCATTGATATGCTGTCACGAACAACGAGAGAAATTTGAGGGTAAAATTAGTGGTATGGCGATACCTTTCCATCTGGTGGCACCAAAGTGTGCAAAGATTTGTTGTGCTGAAGGTATGCTTTGAAATCTCACTTTCCTGAAGCTCAATGATGTGTCGATTATTTCTGTCTGCAGTTATTAAGTCAAAACAATGGCAGCTTTATCCATACTGGATACTGCCGTCGGTCATGGAAGTAGTACTCAAAATATCTTTTCAATTTCTGCAAAATCTTTCAGATGATTTAGGGAATCAAAGATATTGACCAAGTAAGCCAAGCTGACAGGAGAACTTGACTCTTCGAAGTGTTTTAAATACTGGTGGTTGAATCATGTAGAAAATGGGATAGTTCAGTACACAAACAAAAATCACGACTTGGGGCCATTTTACATGACCTAAAAAGGTTGATAATATGACTTTATTTTTCAGAGAATATGACTTATATGACAAATGAAAAATGACTGAGCTGGAACTTACAACTACTGTACAAAAACATTCCCATCGAAAATAGGCATAAGGCAGTGGTTTTCAACCTGGGGTCACGACCCCAATAGATGGATCGTTAACCGTTTTTGGAAGGTCGCGAGCAGTAGCGGACACAGGCTAATTTGGTGGGGGCGGTATGCGATACCGATTTGCAATGAACCCAATGCTTCACAGGACCATATTGCGTAAATCAATCACTTTCGCATGAGTACATTTACGAGAAAACAAGTCCAAGCTTGGTTTAGTTAGAAGCACGAGTGATACAACTGATCAAACTTTAATACAGCACCGCTACGGAATCAACACGCAATGTGGCACATAACAACGATCTGATGACGTAGTCACCGTCGGCTCAGGTACATTGAGGACTTGAGATAAACAGTTCAGGTGACGACAAAATACTTATTCTCATTGCAGGTTTACGTTTGTTACAGCACAATTACCGGTGGCAGTAGCCAGCATAGTGTTTTTGACTTGAATGTTGCAGCAGGTGAGGGTAGTCACTTCGATGAGGTTTAGATCGGTGCTCTTCAAATGGGGAACCTTACAGTTCTTAATTGTTGTTTGGAATAGTCTGCAACACTCATAGTAATTTGTGTAAAATATTTGTTATTGCAGGTAATTTTGATGAAATACGAACAAGAAGCGGGTTGATTCTGCTTATTTTGCAACCGAAATTAAGAGAACGGAAAGAAACAGACAATTCGTAATGAGTGAAAGCACGAAAGTAACGAAAAAAGCGAAAGCGAGCGAAAGCGAGGAAAGTACGATCATTCATGGGCGTCCACAGAAATTTTTCCAGAGGGGGAAACCTCGACATTTCGTTTTTCATTTTCAATTTGCTGATGATCAGTGTTCCCTCTAAGATAATTTTGCACTGAACAAATATTTGTTTTAGTGAGCATGATTATTTTACGGCTGAGTAAGTGGAGTTTTCAATGAATTACAAACTTTGTGAATTATGTAATAAATATACAGTCTTATCCAAACACGAACAAAATAACATTTAATTCAAATAGCTTCTTGTTTGCGTGCTTTTCCATTGCTTTGGAATGTTGCAAGTACGCGAGAATGAAATTTCACTGCGCAACAGTTCTGGTGGTCCTGAGTATTTGCGCCCCTTAGAGGGAACATTGCTGACGATGCAATGTAAATGGACGTTCACAAAACGCTTTATCCTTTCTACACGTAACAACAATCACAAAAAAAACGCTTCGTTGGCAGCAATAGCCAGGTATATTAGTATTACGACATTTTACACAGTAGGCTATCTGCAGATTTTTAACGCAGGGCATTTCTTTTCAAGTAAGCATTGCCATGATTTGTAAAGAAAGAAGCATTAGATTGCCATGGTTTTCAACGAAAACAAAAATTATGACTTTATTTTACTTAGCAAGCAGGGCCGCACCCAGCTGATATATTCAACTGAACTAACAACTGAACATGTTTTTGAAAATTTCGGGGGGGATTGCCCGGTTGCTCTCCCCCTAATTGCGGTATCAGCCAGCAAGACTTGTCAGCATCACTTAGAAACAAGAGCTGCAAACGTCTGGGATCTCGTCCAAAGCGATCAATGAAACTTTGCTACACAAACCGGACAAATAAGTAGACCTGTATGTTGACACGACTACGGACAAACTTACTAAAATTAGAACACCACACAGGTTTTGCAAAATTGACCAGATGACTTATGAAAACTCGCCACAACAAATATAGCTTTGCACTCAGTATTCACTCAGATATCAGAACTCAACCTTTACAATTAAGACGTATTTCCACAAGCTTGCATAGACATATTCTAACAAGCCACATAATTTTATACTGCATGAAAAGATGCCTGCATAAGGGTAGTTTCACACTCGGGCACATTGGTCACACTCGCACCAATAATGGATTTTTCAAACTTGTGGAAGCATTGCTACAGATTCACTCATGCTTCTTTTCACAAAGTACAAATGCACGTGGCTTACCCCTATCAGCATGTCACTGTCTCGCTGCATTACCTGCAAAGATGTGTGCGTTCAAGAGTCTCATGCAACAAAACGCCTGCTATTTTAAAGTGAATTTAAAGTGAACTTCTGCAGGTGTGTTGCCACGGTATTGTTACGCAATAAAGATCAACAGTAGAACAATCCGCTCGCGACTTTCGCAACCCGACTCTGCAGTCAAAGGAAGGGACATCAGTGAGCTGCAAGCCCATCACTGCATGACACTATAACTGTGAATCTGACTCTTGTGCAATGTGAGTTTCATACCAGCAAAAAACTGTCATTGCAAGAATCAAATCAATCAA